>Ga0206678_10000192_pt1 | contig 38045 bp, 25 predicted proteins | sample M180m12015metaG_FD_155453 | JGI IMG/M metagenome (GOLD analysis project Ga0206678, IMG submission 155453) | Ammonia-oxidizing marine archaeal communities from Monterey Bay, California, United States - M1 80m 12015 | ecosystem: Environmental > Aquatic > Marine > Intertidal zone | place: USA... | reverse complement strand
ACCCTCTTACCAATGCTCCGCATACTGCTCAAGTTGTTACAAATGACAATTGGCCTCATTCTTATTCACGAAATCAAGCAGCATATCCAGCTAAATGGCTAAAAGAATTTAAATATTGGCCATCTGTTGGTCGTGTTGATAATGCTTTTGGAGATCGTAATTTAATTTGTACTTGCCCTCCTATTGAAGACTACGAAAAAGAATAACAAAAAAGATTAATTTATTAATATAGATTACTTTAACTGCAATGTCTTGGTTTCTAAAAAATGATATTTTAAAAATTCTTGATGAAACTCAAGAGGAAAGAGAAAAACTCCAAAACCATAAGATTTATCGATCAATAAGGAATATTAATCAATTACAAATCTTTATGAGGAATCATGTCTTTGCTGTTTGGGATTTCATGTCAATTTTAAAATCTCTTCAATCTCAACTCACTTGTGTTAGTATTCCTTGGATTCCATCAGGAAAAGGAACTCCAGCAAGATTAGTAAATGAAATTGTAATTGAAGAAGAATCTGATATGGATCCTCATGGTCAGCATATGAGCCATTTTGAAATGTATTGTCATGCTATGCATCAGGCAGGTGCAAATACAGAATCAATTGATTACTTTTTACAGAATTTAAAAACTTCAAATGTTTCACAATCCTTAATTATTAGTAATGCTCCTAACGCTGCAAAAAATTTTGTAAACAAAACTTTTAAAATATTAGATGATGCCCAACCACATATTGTTGCTTCTATGTTTACATTTGGAAGAGAAGAAGTGATCCCAGAAATGTTTAAAAATATTATCAAAGAAATGGATCGTTCACTTCATGGTAAGTTAAAGCTCTTTAGATATTATCTAGATCGACATATTGGATTAGATGAAGATGAACATACGCCTACTGCATTGCGGATGGTGAAAGAGCTCTGCGAAAATAATAAAGGCAAATGGATTGAAGCCACAAACGTAGCAAAAAAATGTATGAATGCAAGAATCAAGTTTTGGGATGAAATACTAGAACAAATAGACAAAGATTAGGCTAGAAGGCGCTCATGCTCTTCCATTAGCTCAAGGTATTGACTTTCTAGTGCATTCATTTTATTCATTGCATTTTGTAAAGCTTCATAGTTGTCAACATTCTCAGGGTTTTTAGTAATTAATCTTTGTTCTTCTAACTCATTCTCAATTTTTGCAAATCGTTTCTCTAACCAAGATACTCTATTACGTTTTTTCTTTTTTTCTGCATAATCTGATTTACTTTTTGATACTTTTTTAGTTTTTGTAGAAACAATATCATTAGAATCTTCTATTTTTTTCCATTCATAATATTCATAGTTCCCTTCATAAACCTTAATTGTATTATTACCAACTTCAACAGTTATGTTAGTAACATTATTAAGAAAATGACGATCATGAGAAATACAGACAATAGATCCGTTAAATTGAGTTAAAGCATCTTCAACTATATTTCTAGAGATCATATCCAAGTGATTTGTTGGTTCATCTAATAATAATAAGTGAGATGGCTCAACTAGCATTCTACCCATTGCAAGCCTAGCTTTTTCACCTCCCGATAATACTTTAACAAATTTATCAATCTCATCTGATTTAAATAAAAAACTTCCTAGATAAGTTCTGATTTGAGTTTCACCCCACCCCGGGCTGACTTTTTGAATAGTTTCAAATATTGTATCATCTTTATCAAGGATATCAAGTTGGTGTTGGGCGTAATAGGCTGTTTCCACTTCGCTACCTAATAAAATATCACCTGAGGAAGGACTTTCTACAGCTGCTAACATTTTAAGTAAAGTTGATTTACCTGCACCATTGTGACCCACTAGTCCAATCTTGTGCCCTCTTTCAATAGCCAGATTCATTTTATCAAATACTTCAATATCTCCAAAATTTTTGCTCACATTTTTACATGATGCAATTTTTAATGGTGGTCGTGTAGGCTGCGGTAATGATAATTTTAATGCATTATTATCTTCAAATGGTGCAGAAACTTTATCCATTTTATCTAACATTTTTACTCTACTTTGAACCTGTTTTGATTTAGTACTTTTATATCTGAATCGATCAATAAAGCGTTCTGTCTCTTTTATTTGTTTTTGTTGGTTTTTATAAGCATTTTGATTTTGCTCTAATCGTAGTGCTTTCTCAATTTTATATTTTGAATAATTACCATTATACAAAGTAACTTTTTTAAGGTCAATTTCAACAATATGATTAACAGATTTATCTAGGAATGTTCGATCATGGCTAATCATTACCATTCCTCCTTTCCAATCTGTTAAAAATTTTTCTAACCAAATAGTAGCATCTAAATCCAAATGATTAGTGGGTTCGTCTAAAAATAATATATCTGGTTCTTGAAGAAGAATTGAAGCTAAAGCAACGCGCATCCGCCATCCTCCTGAAAGAATGCTCATTTGTTGGCTTAATTGCTTATCTTTAAAGCCTAAACCATATAATATTTTTTTTGCTTTTTTTTCTATTGTCCAACCACCTAAAGCTTCAAAATGGTTTTGAACTTCACCTAATTCATTAACTAAATGATTATTATTTTCATCAATAGCAATTGCATTTGTTAATTCATGCATTTTGCTTTCAATTTCTTTCAATTCAGGAAAAGCATTAAGAACTTCTTCTAAAATTGATTGATCATTACCTACTATTATATCTTGAGCTAAATATCCTATTGTTGTTGATTTGTCTAATTGAATATTCCCAGCATCTGGAGTTTCTTTTCCAAGCATTATTCTAAGTAATGTAGTTTTACCAGAACCATTAGGGCCAACAAGTCCTAAACGCATACGACTTTTAATAAAAATATTTACATTATTAAATAAGTCACCATCAGGAAAAGACTTAGAGAGGTTTTCAATTCTAATCATAGTTTATTTAAGTGTACCAAAAACATTAGAACCATAATTTTGTTCTAAATTCACTGGTTGTATTTTATTTATTAAGCCCGAGTCACCATCAACTTGTACTTGAATAAAATTATCAGTATGCCCAATTACTTTTCCATTTTTAATACTCTCAAATAGTACTGGACGAGTTGAGTTTAAAAATTTATCGTTAAAATAATGAGTTTTCTTGTTTGAGAGAATATGCAGCATTTTACTCCTCTCACTTCTTTTTTTAAATCCAACTATATCTTTATTCTTAATAGCTTCTGTATTTTCCCTTTCTGAATATGTGAAGACATGAAGATAAGATATATCTAATTCATTTATAAAATTATAGGTCTTAGAAAATTCAGCATCTGTTTCACTTGGGAAGCCAACAATAACATCAGCACCAATACATGCATTTGGTAAAAGATCTTTTATTTTATGTATTCTTTCTTCATATAATTCTCGATTATATCTTCGTCGCATTAGACTCAAAATTTTATTTGACCCTGATTGAAGAGGTATATGAAAATGAGGCATAATTTTATTTGAAGATGCACAAAATTCTATAATTTGATTTGTAAGTAAATTTGGTTCAATTGATGATATTCTAATTCGATCTACACCCGTTAAAGCATCTAACGCTTGAATAAGATCATAAAAAGATTCATCAGTCCCATTGCCAAAATCACCAATATTTACACCAGTTAGTACAATCTCTCTTGCACCAGCTTTTACAACTTCTTTAGCAGTTGTCATTGTGTTTGATATACTATCACTTCTACTTTTTCCTCTTGCCAATGGAATTGTGCAAAATGAACATGTATAATTACATCCGTCTTGTATTTTTAAAAAGGTTCGAGTTCTTTCACCAGATGAATATGACGGTTTAAATCTATTAACATCATTAATATCTGATTGAACTATCTTAGTCTTCTTATTTATACTTAATTCATCAAGGTAATTTAATAAATTAAATTTTTCGCTAGCGCCGAGAATTATATCAACGCCTTGAATTTTAGAAAGTTCTTTAGGTTTTAATTGAGCATAGCAACCTATAATTGCCATTATTGATTCTGGATTACGACGTTTTGCTTGTCTTATAAGTTTGCGAGCTTCTTTATCGGCATTATCTGTAACTGAGCAGGTATTCAATACATAAATATCTGCTTTTTCTTTATAACCAACTTTTTCAAAACCATGTTGAATAAAATTTCGAGAAATTGTCCCTGTTTCTGAAAAGTTTAATTTGCAACCCATGGTATGGAAAGCTATGCGTTTAGTAGGTGTGCTCATAATTGATAAATTTAATATATAAAATTACAATAAAATTTGTTTCAACCCATCTAATCCATTCCGTATTTTTTTAAATGAACCCAACTCAAAAAATTGCAAATCTACGTAATGAAATAGATAAACTAGATAAACATATAGTGGAGCTTCTTTTGAAAAGATTTTCCAATGCAAAAAAGATTGGTAAGGTTAAAAATATGAATGCAATAGACATTGATGATTTAAGAAGAGAGAATGATATAATTGAAACCCTATCAAATAAATCAGATGAGAATCTAAAGAAGGAAGATATTTCAGCAATTTTTAAATTAATTATTAATATTTCAAAAAAACTTCAAATAAAATAAAATATGTTTGGTTCTGGATCTATACTAGCATTAATATCATTATCATGATTTGCACAAACAGAAACTATTATTTTAGAAACTTTTTTACATACCGAGGGGTTATATAGTCCCAGGTATACTTTTTATACATAGACTATATTTTAAAAACCCTGACTTTGATCAGGGTTTTTTTTTGCCTATAAAAATGGAAAGGAATTAAATGAAAACAATTGGAATTCAAGGTGGAAAAGGGAGCTTCTCTGAGGAGGCTGCTAATTTATTTTGCAAGAATCATGGAATAAGTGATTCAAAAATCATTTATCAAATCTCATCTGAGCAAGTATTACATGAGGTTGAGAATAATCAAACTGAGTATGGCATTATTGCAATGGAAAATGCGCAAGGTGGCGTAGTAATAGAAAGTGTAGAAGCACTTTCAAAATATCGGTGTGATATAATTGAAATGTTTCACATTCCTGTTAATCAAAACTTGCTTGGAGTTGCGGGTACTAACATTGGTGACATAATGGAAATTCATTCTCATCAACAAGCTTTACGTCAATGTAAAGATTATTTAAGTGAACATTTTTGGTCACGCCCATTAATAGAAGAAGATGATACTGCGGAAGCAGCCAGGAGATTAGCAGAAGGAAAATTGCCACCCAATGCCGCTGTAATTGCAAATGAAGCATGTGCTGAATTGTATAATTTAGAAATATTAGAAAAAAGCATTCATGATCTAAAACATAATCTTACTTTATTTCTTGGAATAAAAAAATTGGAGGCAGAATGAACTCTGTTGGAATAATAGGGTTTGGAAGATTTGGTAAAATATTGGCCAATATTTTACAAAAAGGATTTCACATTAAAGTTTATGATAAGAAAACAAAAGATTCATTTCATGGTATAGAATACACTAGTCTTAATAAGATTATGAATGAAAAGAATATTTTTATTGCAGTCCCAATAAGAGAGTTTGAAAATATAATTAATAAAATTTCTCCACTACTAAAAAAAGGAACAACTATTATTGATGTATGTTCTGTAAAAAAATATCCAACAGAAATAATGATAAAGAAGTTGAATCCTGATATAGGTATTATTGCAACTCATCCAATGTTTGGCCCTGATTCATTTTTATCAAATAATAAGCTTAAAATGATGCTGAACAATACTAGAGATGTAAATCAAATTTTTAAATTTTGGAAACAATACTTTAAAGATCAAGGGATAAAAGTTATTGAAATGACACCTGACCAACATGACCTAATGGCAGCTAAAACACAAGGTGTAACACATTTCTTAGGTCGAATGCTCAAAGAGTTTGGAATTCATAAAACACAAATTGATACACAAGGGTTTAGTGATTTATTAGATCTAGTTGATCAAACATGTAACGACACATGGGAACTTTATTCGGATCTTCAACTTTTTAATCCATATACATCAACTATGATAAAAAATTTAAAATCTGCAACGGATTCATTAGATAATCGATTAAAGGAATTGCAAAATGTGGAAAATTAATAGCTGGAGAGATTTTAAGGTAAAGCATATTCCAAATTATCCTAACCAAGATCATTTATCCGATGTTGAAAAAACTTTAAAAAGTTTTCCTCCTCTAGTTTTTGCTGGTGAAGTAAGATCATTAAAACGTGCTCTTGCTGAAGTATCTGATGGCAATGGTTTTTTACTACAAGGTGGAGATTGTGCAGAAAGTTTTTCTGAATTTAATGCAGATAATATTCGTGATACATTTAGAGTAATTTTACAAATGGCTGTAGTTTTAACCTCAGGTACAAATTTACCTATTGTTAAAGTAGGGCGAATGGCTGGTCAATTTGCAAAACCAAGATCTAGCGAAACTGAAACAATAAATGGTGTTGAGCTGCCAAGTTATACTGGAGATATTATTAATGATATTAATTTTGATAAAAAATTAAGACAACCTGACCCTGACCGAATGCTAAAAGGATATTCTCAAGCAGCTTCTACTCTAAATTTACTTAGAGCTTTTGCTGATGGTGGCTATGCAGATCTTCGACATGTCAATTCTTGGAATATGGGATTTGTTAAAAGTGATCCACATGGAGAAAGATACCATCATCTAGCTCACCAAATCCAAGAAAGCTTAAATTTTATGGATGCTTTAGGAATAAATTCAAATAACACTCCTCAACTAAAAACAGTTGATTATTTTACAAGTCATGAAGCATTGCTTCTACCTTACGAAGAAGCACTTACTCGCGTTGATTCAACATCAGGAGATGTTTATAATACTTCAGCTCATTTTGTATGGATTGGTGATAGAACGCGATTTAAAGATAGTGCTCATGTTGAATTTTGTCGTGGAATCAAAAATCCTATTGGAATAAAGTGTGGTCCTTCATTAAATCCCAACGAATTGATTGAATTGTTAGATATTTTAAATCCAACAGATGAGGCTGGTCGTATAACCTTAATTACTAGATATGGATATAAACAAATTGAAACGTATCTACCTAAACTAATAAGAAAAATAACCAAAGAAGGTAGGACTGTGGTGTGGTCCTCTGATCCAATGCATGGCAACACAACTAAAAGTAGAGTTGGTATTAAAACTCGTCCTTTTGATCATATAATAGAAGAATTAAAAAAGAATATCCAAATACATAAAGCCGAAGGTTCACGAGCTGGAGGAGTTCATCTTGAAATGACAGGGCAAAATGTAACTGAGTGCACAGGAGGTTTGGATAAAATTTCAGAAGATAATTTATCCGATAGATATAGAACACATTGTGATCCAAGATTAAATGCTAATCAAGCTATAGAATTAGCTTTTATGATAGCAGATGAATTAAAAAAGAATGTCTATTAAAGGAACAGTTACATTACCTGGTGACAAATCATTATCGCATAGAGCTCTAATCTTTGCAGCTATGTCAAATGGAGAATCACAAATTTCAAATTTATCAGATGGAAATGATGTAATGTCTACACGTGAATGCTTGGAACATTGTGGAATTAAAATATTTGATAAGGGGCAAACAACATTTGTTCGAGGAGGAAGCTTTACAGATCCAACAGTTGATTTAAATTGTGGAAATTCTGGAACTACAACTCGTTTGTTATTAGGAGTACTCGCTGGGAAAGGAATTAACGCTAGATTTATAGGCGATCAATCACTTTCATCTAGGCCTATGGATAGAATTTTAGATCCATTGACTAAAATGGGATTAAAATCAAATAGCAATGATGGAAAGCTACCCATATCAATTTTTAAAAGTGATTTAAATGGTATCTCACATAATTCATTAATTCCTAGTGCGCAAATAAAATCTGCAATTCTGTTAGCTGGAATTGAAGCAAATGGAGAAACTTCAACTACAGAAAGCATTTTGTCAAGAAACCATACAGAAATAATGCTCAAAAAATTAGGAGCAACACTTTCAACAAATAACTTAACAAATACGATTTCAAAATCTTCCTTATCATCATTAATTAATTTTAATGTTCCAGGAGATCCTTCTACTTCTTCATTCTTTTCTACTGCTGCAATACTTTTACCTAACTCATCAATTTCCATTAAAAATATTTTATTAAATCCTACTCGAATTGGTTTTTATAAAATAATTGAAAAAATGGGTGCAAAATTATCTTATTTGAATGAGAAAATTACTTTTGGAGAACAAATTGGAAGTCTAACGATAGTTTCAAGTAATTTAAAAAGTGTTAATATTTCCAAAACTGATGTGCCAGGATTAATAGATGAATTACCTTTAATTGCGTTATTAGCTACGCAAGCAAATGGTACAACTAAAGTTCGAGATGCGGAAGAGTTAAGGTTTAAAGAATGTGATAGAATAAAAGCTATTTGCAAAAACCTAATCAATATGGGCGCTAATATTAAAGAGCTTGATGATGGGTTTATTATTAAAGGCCCAACTCCTTTAAAAGCCACGAAGATTAAAACATATGGTGATCATCGTATCGCTATGACCTTTGCTATTGCTGGACTGATTTCTAAAGAAGAGATAGAGCTAGATAACCCGGACTGTGTTTCAATTTCATTTCCAAAATTTTACCAAGAATTAGAAAGACTTAAGAAATGAAGCAATTTGGAGTTATCGGTTACCCAATTGAACATAGTTTAAGTCCTATTCTACATCAGGAGATTTACAATCAACTAAATATAAGTGCCTCTTATGATAAAAAAAAGGTTACTAGAGATCAATTAGATCACTTTGTTAATACAAATAAATTAAATGGTTTTAATGTTACTATTCCTCATAAGAAAACTATAATACCTTTTTTAAAATCTCTTGATCCTTCTGCAAAAACAATTGGCGCAGTTAATTGTGTTTATAAAAGTAAAGGGTATAATACAGATTGGATTGGTTTTCTTAAAACAATTAGCAATAATGATTTATCTATAAATAATAAAAGCTGTGTCATCATCGGTGCCGGTGGAGTCGCAAGAGCAATTGCATATGGATTGATAAGAAAAGGAATTAAGTCTATTTCAATAAAAAATAGAACAATTAAATCAAAACAAAAACTATTAGAATGGATTGATTCTCTTCACCCAACCAATAATTTAAATGAAAATCCTAATATAATAATTAATTGTACTCCTCTTGGAATGTGGCCTAAAATAAATTCCATGCCTGACATAGAAATAAATAATCAATCGACTCTAATTGAAACAGTTTATAATCCACTTGAAACAAAATGGTTAAAATATGGAAAAGAAATTGGAGCTAAGACAATAAGTGGTTTAGATATGTTTATTTGGCAAGGAATAGCTTCAATTGAACTATGGATGGGTGAAAAAATTTCAGAAAAAATTGAATTAGAAAAAGTAAAAAAGGTATTAAAATCAGAATTATGTTAAAACAACTCAAATTTCTAACTGCAGGCGAATCACATGGACAAGGACTCCTAGGGATATTAGATGGTCTACCAGCAGGTTTAGACGTGTCTGAAAATTATATTGATTCACATTTATTGCGAAGACAAATGGGGCATGGACGAGGTGGTAGAATGAAAATTGAAAAAGACCATGCTGATATATATTGTGGGGTAAGACATGGCAAGACACTCGGTTCCCCAGTCGGCCTTATTGTTAAAAACAAAGATTGGGAAAACTGGACAAAAAAGATGTCAGTTGCACCTATAGAAGAAGAAATTCGTAAAGTTACGCTTCCTCGCCCTGGGCATGCAGATCTAGCTGGAATTCAAAAATATGGCTTTGATGATATTAGAAATGTACTTGAACGATCAAGTGCTAGAGAGACTACTATGAGAGTAGCTCTTGGGTCATTATGTAGAAAACTTTTAGAAGATATTGATATTCAAATTGGGAGTCGTGTTGTACAGATTCATAATATCAAAGATGAAAGTAGTTTTCCAATAGATCTTAGTCCAAATGAATTGAGCCAGACTGTTGATTTATCACCCGTAAGATGTCTAGGTAAAAAATCAGAAACTAAAATGATTGAAACTATTGATATTGCAAAGAAAGCGGGTGACTCAGTTGGAGGTATATTTGAAGTTATCGCTAGTGGATTACCTTATGGTCTAGGCAGTTACACACAATGGGACCGTAAACTGCAAGCGAGGATTACAGCAATGATGATGAGCGTAAATGCTTTTAAAGGAATTGAAATAGGTGAAGGTTTTAGTGAAACAGAAAAGTTTGGAAGTGAAATACATGATGAAATTGGGCATGATGGAAAAAAGTTTACTCGATATACAAATAATGCTGGGGGTATTGAAGGTGGGATGAGCAATGCTCAACCACTTCTAATACGTTTAGCAATGAAACCTATTCCAACATTAATTAAGCCACTTAGATCTGTTGATATAAGTTCAATTGAAAGTAAAGAAGCGCATAAAGAACGAACTGATTCTTGTGCTGTCCCCGCTGCATCCATAATTGCTGAAAGTATGCTGTGTTTTGTTATTGCAGATGCAATACTAGAGAAATTTGGTGGAGATTCAATGAGTCAACTAAAAGCACATATGAAAAGCACTGCTAAATATTAATGAATTATTATTTAATTGGAATGATGGGCTCAGGTAAATCTACAGTTGGCAAATTATTGGCAAAAAAACTACATGCTCCTTTTTTAGATTTAGATCATTATATTGAAGTAAAAAATAAAATGTCTATTAAAAAAATATTTAAAGAAAAAGGTGAAAATTACTTTAGAGAGTTAGAAGCAAATGCTTTATTAGAAATAAAAAAATCAAACATAGTAGTTGCGTGTGGCGGTGGAATTATTTTAGATCAACGTAATAGAAAAAATATTTCTTCTAATGGTAAGGCTATTTTCCTTAAAGCATCAATTTCAAGTTTAAAAAATCGTTTACATTCAAAAATAGATCGACCACTTCTGAATAATAAAAATATAGAAGAAGAACTGATAAAAATATGGAGTCAGAGAAAGAATTACTATTATGAGACTGCAGAAATAACAATTAATGCCAATGATTTTAATCCAGAAAAATTAAGTAATCAAATTATTGAGAGTTTAAACTAATGAAATCATTTCAAGTTAATTTAGGTAATCGATCTTATTCAATTGATATTATGCCTGGTATGATTAAAAAATGTCCTTTGGTACTAAATGAACATAATAACGGACAAAAATGGATAATTATTTCCCAACATAACTTAATGGAATTTTTTGGATTTGATTTTTTGAAAGAATTAAAAAATAATAAATTTGATATTGATTTTATTACACTTCCAAATGGTGAAGCAGCTAAAAGTATAAATGAATATAGTCGAATAATTAGTCAAATGATTGAATATGGTTGCGATCGAAAGTCATCTATAATATGCTTAGGAGGAGGAGTTGTTGGAGACGTTGGCGGTTTTGTTGCTTCATCCTTTATGCGAGGAATTGATTATTTTCAAATTCCCACAACACTTCTTGCTATGGTAGATTCATCGATTGGTGGGAAAACTGGTATTAACGTATCACAAGGTAAAAACTTAGTTGGTGCTATTTATCAACCAAAAAGAGTTCTAATTGACCCTGCACTTTTGGAGTCGCTACCAAAAGAAGAAGTTAATGCTGGTATAGGTGAAATAATTAAATATGGAGCAATTTGGGACAAAAAATTTCTAGTTGAAGTAAGATCATGGCTAAATGATATAAATAATTTTCCTTTTGATCGTGCCATCTATACCTCTTGTAAAATCAAAGCTCAAATTGTATCTGAGGATGAAAACGAAAATGGTATTAGAAGAATACTAAATTTTGGGCATACGATTGGCCATGCACTAGAATCACATCTTGGCTATGGTAAGATTAGACATGGCGAAGCTGTTGCTTTTGGCATGAAATGTTCTGGATATATATCAGAGAGGCTAAACTTAATTACAAAAGACGAATTATTAACCTTATTAAGTACAATTGATAATTTGCCACTACCTGAATTACCACATATTAACCCTAATGATTTATTACCATTTATTAAGAATGATAAAAAAGGTGAAAAAGGTGAATTAAATTTTGTTGTTTTGGATAATATAGGAAATGCTAAAACTACAACAAAAGTTGATGAAGACTTAATTCTAGAATCATTAAAGGTCCTAAATTGAACTTCTTTATTATAAACGGTCCAAACTTAAATTTACTTGGTATCCGCAATCCAAAACTATATGGTGATGATACACTATTAGATATTGAAAAATGGTTAAACGCTCATGACAATACAGAAGGACATTCTTTTTTATGGTTTCAGTCAAATCATGAAGGTGAAATTATAGATCATATTCATAAAGCCATTGATAATGCTGATGGAATCATTATTAACCCAGGTGCTTTTACCCATTATTCTTATGCTATTAGAGATGCTATTACAACTGTAAATATCCCTACAGTAGAAGTGCATTTAAGTGATATCTATTCACGTGAAGATTTTAGAAAAAAATCTGTGATTAAAGATGCATGCATCGCTCAATATTTTGGATTAAAAAAATTAAGTTATTTAGAGGGGTTCAAAAAATTACTTACCGCTCTTCGATAGATTATTAGCTATGGTATTCCTGAATAGACTTTACTTTAATCTCTCGACCATTTAAACGAATAGCTCTTACTGCAGCTTCCGCACCAGAAAGAGTGGTTATGACTTGAATCCCTTTTTTTATACATGCTCTTCCAATTGATTCTTCATCATATCTTGCGGTTGCTCCCATTGGAGTATTGATAACTAAACTTATTTCATCATTTTTTATACTATCTACTACATTTGGCCTGCCTTCACCTACTTTAAATACTGAATTAACCTTAATCCCATTACGTTTCAATTCTTTAGTAGTACCTATAGTTGCAATAATATCAAATCCAAGTTCAGTTAAATCTCTAGCTGTACGAATTATATCAAGTTTATCAGCATCATTAACCGAAATAAAAACTTTTCCAGATTTAGGTATAGTATTCCCTGCGCTAATAGAAGCTCGTCTAAAAGATTCCCCCATTGTATTAGATATGCCCATTACTTCGCCTGTTGATTTCATCTCCGGACTTAAAAAAACAGATTCCTCAGGAAATTTATTAAAGGGAAGGACTGCTTCTTTTACAGATACGTGATTCATACTATCCCATTGATTTAAATCAAAATCTGCCAATGATTTTCCTGTAGCAATTTGTGAAGCAATTCTAGCAAGTGGAGTATTTGTAGCTTTGCTAACAAAAGGGACTGTGCGACTTGCCCTAGGATTTACTTCTAAAACATAAACTGTGCCATCTTTGTAGGCAAATTGCAAATTAATTAACCCTATGACATTTAATTCTAAAGCTAAAGATTTAGTTATCCTTATAATTTCATCCATTGCTTCAGTCGTAATACGATAAGGTGGCAATACACAAGCTGAATCACCTGAATGTATACCAGCTTCTTCAATATGTTGCATAATTGCACCAATATGAACTTCTATTCCATCACTTAACGCATCAACATCAAATTCAAACGCATCTTCTAAAAACTGATCAATCAGAATTGGGTGACCTTCAGTAACATCTGCATTTCTTGAGATATAGTTAACTAGTTGATCCTTAGAATAAACTATTTCCATTGCTCGACCACCTAATACATAACTTGGCCTAGCCAAAACGGGAAATCCAATTTTTTCAGCTACTGAAATCACTTCATCAAGTGTTCTCCCTGTCCCAAATTGAGGACAGGTAACATTAAGTTTATCTAAAATTTTTCCAAATTTTTCTCGATCTTCAGCTAAGTCAATATCTTTTGGTGAAGTTCCAATTATAGGGACTCCAGCATTTGCTAAATCATTCGCAATCTTTAGTGGAGTTTGTCCTCCAAACTGTACTAATACTCCATCGGGCTTTTCAAATTCAACTATATTAAGGACATCTTCAAATGTGACTGGCTCAAAATATAATCGGTCTACTAAATCAAAATCTGTACTCACCGTCTCAGGATTGCAATTAACCATTATAGTCTTTAAGCCTTGGTCTCTCAAACCAAAGACAGCTTGAACACAGCAGTAATCAAATTCAATTCCTTGACCAATTCTATTAGGACCTCCACCAAGGATAATAATTTTTTTACCTTCCAAAGGTTCTATTTCATTTTCATCATCATAAGTTGAGTAACAATAAGGTGTTTCTGCTTCAAATTCTGCAGCACATGTATCAACAACTTTAAATGAAGGAAGAATAGATTGTTGCTTGCGTAGCTTTCTAATCTCTATTTCGGTTTTTCCTTTAATTCTACCTATTTGCTTATCTGAAAAACCTTGTTGCTTTAATTCAAGTAGTTCTGAATTATTACTTGATTCAGCTAACATTTTAATTTGATTTAAAAACCATGGGTCTATTTTTGTGATATTAAATATATCTTCAATTGATTGACCCTCTAAAAAAGCCTGCCTAACTTTTAAAAGTCTAAAAGCAGTACCATATCTTAAAGTAGACATATCCAATGACCTTGCTCGATTTAAATCAGGATCACCTTTAGCAACAGGTTTTGACTCTAAACCATCAAGACCTACTTCTAAAGACCTATAGGCTTTTTGAAGTGATTCTCGAAATGTTCTACCAATTGACATTACCTCTCCAACACTCTGCATTTGAACACCTAAATGACCAGAGGCAGAAGGAAATTTTTCAAAATCAAATCGTGGTACTTTTGTAATTATATAATCAATTGTGGGCTCAAAAGCAGCTAATGTTTTTCCTGTAATATCATTAGGAATTTCATCTAATGTAAATCCAACCGCTAACTTTGCAGCTACTTTTGCAATAGGAAATCCAGTAGCTTTGGATGCAAGAGCTGATGATCGACTAACTCGAGGATTCATTTCAATAATAATCATACGACCATTGTCAGGGTTTACAGCAAACTGGACATTTGATCCGCCAGTCTCAACACCTATAGTTCTTAAACATTTTATTGCCCAATTTCGCATTTGTTGAAACTCTTTATCTGATAAAGTCATTGCGGGTGCAATAGTAACCGAATCTCCAGTATGAACTCCCATTGGGTCTATATTTTCTATAGAACAAATAATTATTACATTGTCAGCTTTATCACGAATTACCTCAAGTTCAAATTCTTTCCAACCAAGCAGTGATTCTTCAACTAATACTTCTGTAATTGGGCTCGCAGATAAACCATTCTCAATTAATTTTTGAAATTCATCGAAATTGTATGCAACAGAACCTCCGGTACCACCCATGGTAAATGAAGGTCTTATTATAATTGGGAAACTCATACTTGTGAGTAAAGCTTCAGCTTCTTTCCAAGTATTTACAAAGCCACCTTGAGCAGTCTCAATACCAACGGCGTCCATTGCTTCTTTAAAGCGCTCTCTATCTTCAGCTTTATCTATAGCATCAACCTGAGCACCTATTAATTTGACATCATATTTTTCTAGAATACCTTCTTTATGAAGAGCAATTGCAATATTGAGAGCCGTTTGCCCACCAACCGTTGGGAGGATAGCATCGGGTTTTTCTTTTTGAATAATTGCTTCAACATATTCAGGTGTAATTGGCTCAATGTATGTTGCATCAGCAAGCTCTGGATCTGTCATAATAGTAGCAGGATTAGAATTTACAAGAATAACTCTATACCCTTCTTCTTTTAGTGCTCGAGTTGCCTGTGTTCCCGAGTAGTCAAACTCACAGGCTTGGCCAATAATAATAGGTCCAGCACCAATAATTAAAATTGATTCTATATCTTTTCTTTTAGGCATTTATTTAATTATTAATGAAAACTTTATCATCAATACCTTGATTAATCACATAATTTGAAAAATTCATGGTTATTTCACCTTTGAACTCATCATTATTAAAACTTAGACCACTAGCTTTAGCTAAATCATTATCAGAGTTAAATACAATTTCATTATTAAAGTTATTTTTTATTCTACTAATCTCTTTAATTCCTATAATTAATTTTGTTTCTTCAGGAACCATTATATTATTAATGTTAATATAGTCTGTTTTTATTGATAAAAATTTTTCTGAATCCAAAAAAATTTCAACTTCTGTTATAATCCATTCTTTTGCATCAATCAGCAAGTTCATATTTAGATTAGGTTTTTCCGATTGATAATTTGCAATTGGTATATCTAAAGAATCAGGATTAACACTTCCTGATATAAAATAAAATTGCTTATTGTTCCGTATAGTGCGATTGACATTAATATTATCATAATTAAACATTTCAAATAAATCATTTGGGTTGTTATTAATTCCATTTTTTGGAATAATAGCAAAACCTTTAGTTTTAATATTTAATTTATTGGGTTTTTTAAAGAACATTTTAATTTTCTTTTTAGGCATTCTAAAACCTGTCATATTAATTTTTACGTTAATATCTACTTTATAATCATCAATCTTTGAAAATTCTTTAATAATTTTTTTTTGTATTTCTAAGAGTTCCGTGTTCTGAGCTGTAATTGGTAAAAATAAAATAATAATGATAATAAAATAATATCTTTTCATGATTTTATATCTTTATTTAAAAAAACAAAGGCAGAAATTCCAAAGAAAATTAAACTATAGGTAATGAGAACACTTAGTTTTTTACCAATTAGTAACCATGGTATTGGATCTTTAAATGCATCAAGCCACACATTAAAATAACTCACAAAAACATAAGGTTCTATTTTTGTAAAAAAATCCAATGGAATTGCAATGATTATATAACCAACGATGATTAAAAACATCGCACCAATAATTGGTCCAATGCCATTATTTACCATTGAAGAAAACATAAAACAAAGTGTCGAAACCATGCACATAACAACAATTGCTAATGAAAATGAAAGCAGCATTCTAATCCAGGCCTGCCCCTCATTTAATACAAGGATTCCATTGTCAAGAACAATTAAGTCACCTGTCCCAAGGACTAATGAACCAATCCCCAGACTCCAAAAAGCACAAAAAACAACAAGACCTGCAGAATAGATATAACTAGCTAATAATTTTGATAATAATATTTTTAACCTGCTAACTGGTCGAATCAAGGTAAGTCTAAATATACCATTTGACCCATCAGCTGCTACAGCATCACCTGCAGCTAAAGTAATTAAGAAAGGAATGTGAATCCAAAGTGCATTCATAATGATATATGTTGCGAGGAAAGCATTAACAATAGAACCAACAATCATAAAAGATCCTTCAAATCCTCGAGTATAATCGCTTTGTAAACTTTCACCTCCATACATGAATCCCCATAATATTAGAGGCATCAATATCGAAATACCAATAAAACCAATATAACTACGCCATCGCCCAGTAATAACCAGTAATTCATTATGAATTAAACTTAACATTAGACTTTACTTTTAATCCCTACTTTAGATAAGTAAAGGTCCTCTAAACTTGTTTTAGGAATTACGGCTGATACTAATATATCATTTTGTACTAATACCTGAACAAGCTCTGAAGTTTTGTCCGCACTAATACTTACTCTTAATATTCCCTCTTCTATATCAAAACGATGGACCCATTCATACTTTGATAATAGTTTTACTGATTTATCAGTTTGATCAACATGTACTTCTGTCATTAACATTTCTGAATCTCTAAGAAGGTCTTCTATTTTACCTTCAGTTATAAGTTCACCTAAGCTTATCATCGCTATATGAGAGCAAATCTTCTGAACTTCATCTAGTAAATGTGATGAAATAAATATTGTAATCCCTTCCGAACATAGCTCACCAACTAAATCTCTAATTTCTTTCATACCTTCTGGATCAAGACCATTTGTAGGTTCGTCTAAAATAAGCAACTTAGGGTTACCCATGAGAGCTTGTGCTATTCCAAGTCGTTGTTTCATTCCTTGAGAATATGTTTTTACTTTATCATTTCCACGATCGCCTAAACCTGTTCGGTCCAAAACTCTTTGTATGTGCGAAAATTGTGTTCCTTCCATCCTTGCTAACATTTTAAGATTAGTTTTCGCCGATAAATGTTTGTGGAAATCAGCTCTTTCAATTAACGCACCAACATCAGATAATGCTTTATTTCCCAACTTTTGGATGGAATTACCATTTATAAATACTTCGCCTATATCTGGAGATATTAATGCAGTCATCATTCGAATTGTTGTTGATTTTCCACTTCCATTTGGACCTAAAAAACCATAAACAGATCCATTAGGAATTTGAAGACTTAAATTATTTACAGCTTTCCGTAAACCAAATGATTTAGTCAAATTATTAGCTTCGAGAATCATTTTGACATCAGTTTTATAAATTGTTCAAATAAATAACGACTATCATGAGGGCCTGGACTTGATTCAGGATGATATTGAACAGAAAATGCATCAACATCAGTGCATCGAATACCTTCTGAAGTTTTATCGTTCAAGTTTATATGCGTTGAAATAACATTCCTTGGGAGGGAGTTCAAATCCACAGCAAAACCATGATTTTGACTAGTGATCTCAATTTGTCCGGTCTTCATATTTTGGACAGGATGATTAATGCCACGATGACCAAATTTTAGTTTAAATGTTTTTGCACCTAAGGCTAATGATAGTATTTGATGACCAAGACAAATACCAAAAATTGGCTTTTTACCCAATAACTCCTTAACCATTTCTATACCATATTTTACTGCTGATGGATCTCCAGGTCCATTGCTTAAGAAAATTCCATCGGGATTAAATTTTAATATTTCTGCTGCGGAAGTTTTACATGGGAAAATAGTAATATCACACCCTGATTCTTCCAATAGCCTAAGGATATTAAATTTTATACCATAATCAATAGCTGCAACTTTATATTTTTTTGAAGTAGAATTACTTTCCCAATGAAAAGATGATTGGGTAGAAACTATTTGTGCTAAATCTAGTCCTACCATTGTTGGAACTTTAGAAAGTTTTTCTTTTAAACTTTCTATATTTAAATCAATAGATGATATAATACCATTCATAGCTCCATGATCTCTAATATGTCGCGTCACGGATCTAGTATCAATATTACGAATGCCAACAATCTTATGATCTTTTAAATAGTTTCCAATAGGTTGATCAGCGCGCCAATTGGATGGTACATCAGATTCTTCTTTAATGATAAACCCAGAAACTTGTATGCGATCAGACTCTATATCTTCTTTATTTATTCCATAATTTCCAATATGGGGAGCAGTCATTGTAACAATTTGTTTACAGTATGAAGGATCTGTCAGTATTTCTTGATATCCTGACATTCCAGTATTAAAACAAACTTCTCCAACAGTTTCACCTTCATAACCAAATGAACTTCCATGGAATTCGCGCCCATCCTCAAGTAATAAGATTGCCTGTCTTTCTTTATTCATATTTTATACACTCTTATAAGTGTGATTGATTTTTTATTGAATGAGATAAAAAAAAGTTGGGCCAAATTGGTTTTTATTTGACCCTTCATGATTATTCAACCACCTTAGTGGTAAAAAACAAAAAACGACCACCCTTAAACAAAAGAGTGGCCGTTTTAAAAATATCCATGCTGGAAATTGTTAACTTTTTATGAAAGATGAAACAGTATTAATTACAATTTTATATTTTTTTCTATTACTAAAGAAGCAACAATTAAATCCTGAATAGCATTTCCTATCGAATTAAATAATGTTATTTCGGATTGCTTTGTCCTTCCGACAATTTTTTTATCAATCAACTCACCAAGTTCACCTTCAATATTATTCCAATTATATTTCCCCTCATTAACTGGAATAATGATATCTCCAGCTTCTAGTTTACTCGATGATAATTCATCAATATATACTTTTGATGATATAATAACTGATGTATCTAACTCTCTTGTATTGGGTCTATGTGCACCCACAGCATTTATATGAACACCTGGTTTAATATTTTCTATGTTAAACAACGGTTCTTCGCTAGTAGTTGCTGTACATATTATATCTGCATCATCTAGATTAGAAATTTTTCCTGGTTGGACAATATCACCATATTCATCACAAAAAATTTTAGTTTGTTCTTCCGTTCTTCCAATTATAAATATGGATGATAAGTCTCGCACACAACAAATAGCCTCAAGTTGGGATCTTGCCTGAGCTCCTGTACCAAAAATAAAAGCGCATTTAGAATCTTTATTTGATAAAATATCAGTTGCTAGTCCAGAAGCCGCACCGGTTCGTAGTGAAGTAACACATTTCCCCTCAATTAAAGCCAAGGGATTTCCTTTGATGGAATCCATTACAAGGATCAACCCATTGATTAGAGGCAGACCTTTATTGGGATTGTTGAAGTGAACATTGACCACTTTTATTGTATTGTATTTTCCACCTTTGATATAGGCTGGCATGGATAGATTAAGCGCATTTTGATCTTCTAGAGGAAGGTTTATTCGATTGGGGACAACTGCCGTACCATTACTTAATGCTGAAAATGCATCTTTCATAGCTTGAATAGCTTCTGTCATTTTGATGGCAGCCTTTACATCATCAATGCCATAAAAGGGAAGGTTCATTGAAAAATATTATTTTTTAGTTAAAGCCCAAGAGCCATCCCAGTCATCTCCAGGTGGATTATCTCTATAGTGTTCACATCTAGGAATATAAACACGACTTGGATTAGTTTTACGGCCAGGAAACATATCTTCTAACTTATCAGATGCTTTAAATGCCTCTATTGCTTTTTCCCATTCTTGATTACGATATAGCTTAATCGCTTTATCATAAGCTGGTAAAAGTTTATCATACCCTGGAGGCATTTTATCAACTTCGGCAATAAGTTCAAATACTTGTGCTGGCTCAGTTTTACCCATAACAATTACATAATCAAGGTCACGCCAAATAAATTTATCTTTACAAGCGTTATAAGTTTCTTCAGCTACTTGAATATATACACCATATTGTTTAGCAGAAGCTTCAAGTCTCGCAGCTAGATTTACAGTGTCACCCATCATTGTATAATTCATTCGCATTGATGATCCCATATTACCTGTAACCATCTTTCCTGTATTAATACCAATTCTATTTTGCATATTATGTACTATCTCAGGCCAACGTTCTCCCTCAGCTTGCCACTTTTCTCTTAACTCTGCTAGTCTTTCTTGCATTTTTACAGCAGTCAAACAAGCCCAATATTCATGATCCTTTACGGGAGCAGGAGCACCATAAAAAGCAACTATAGCATCACCTATATATTTATCAAGAGTTCCTTTAGTATCCAAAAGGATATCAGTCATTTCAGTTAGATAATCGTTTAATAATTCTACTAGGTCACCTGCTGTTAACTTTTCAGAAAAAGCTGAGAAGCTTTGAATATCGGTAAAAAATGCAGTATGAAAACCTTCTTCTCCACCAAGTGATGGTTCTTCTTTTGCATCAAACATTTGATCAATTAATTCAGGTGAGATATACGTTCCAAATGTATCTTTTAAAAATCGCTTATCTTTTTCAACAACGAGAAAATTATAGAAGAAAATTCCACCATAAGTACCTACCATAGCCAAGGCAGGTCGAATGACTTCCCACATGACTAAAGAAGAGAAAAACTGACTATAAGTAAATAATACCCAGCCAACAACTCCCACAAGTGGAATAGGTAATGTGTATAATGGCTTCTCTGGGAAACTGACAACAATTCCTAAAAGAATAGATATAACAATTATAATTATAAATGTTTCCGTACGACTCTTTGGTTTTACAAACTCATTTTTGAGAAGACTATTCATTACATTAGCATGAATCTCTACACCAGCAAAGGTTTCTTGAACTGGGGTATTTCTTAAATCCATAAGTCCTGGAAGAGAGGCCCCTACAATAGCAACTTTACCTTCCCAATATTCAGGAGGAAGCATTTCAGGATCAAAACAGTACATGTAGGGTAAATAATAAAAAGTCTGAAATTTACCATAATAATTCACATACATACGGCCTTTGTCATCTATAGGAATTTCTCTAACTACAGTATTTGTTGTATCGATTAATCGTAAAATATTGTTATCAAAATCATAGTCAAAGCCACCATCTTTTTTAATTCCTAAAATATCTATGGTAGCTGTCATCACAAGACTGGGATAAACTCGGTCAGGTCCCTCAAAATAAATTGCAGTAGGTGCTCGTCTGATTATTCCATCTTCATCTTGAGGGAAGTTTGCAGAACCAGCGCCAACAGAAGCAGAAAGTAAATCTACATAAGTATTTCCTATGCGATCAGCTTGAGGTAGTTTTTTCTTGGCTTCTTCAGAAACGCCTTTAATAATATGTTCTTCATAATAGTAGCCTTCCGGCTCATTATCCATTTTATATAAAAAGTTAAGCGTATCTTCTTCTTCAAAGACTAATGCATGGTAGGCTTTTTGAGATTTGTAGGTTGCTTCTACAAATAACCCGGGGTCATTGCTTTGTAAAAACTGTCCCGTTACTTCAGCTAATGCATCATTTGTTGGAGCATTTTCATTAGTAAGAGCATTAACCAAATCATAATTGAATGAATTTTCTTTATCAAAAATAATATCAAAAATAAGAGCATCAGGATTACCAGAAGAAACAGTATTTATAAGTCGACCATGATAAGCTTGTGGCCAATCAAAATAATGCCCCAGTCCACCCTCTTCTGTTGGAGCAACAGATGTATTGTCAATATCAACAATCACCACATCATCTATTGACATCTGCTCAACGCCAGCAGTTCTTGCTCTCATACGACTGTCATAAGATAAGAACTCATAGCCATCTAGTAAATTTTTTATAAAAGGAATCTCGTAAGAACCCCAGCCAATGAGTATGGCTGAAGCTAAACCAATAGCGCCACCAATAAGTAATCGTTTTAAAAGGTCAGACATTCTATTTATTTAGAAAAAAAGGATTAATTCCCATCTTTTGCATCTTGTTCTTTATTCCATTTTACAAAATCAAGACCCGCATCGGCATCTTGGTCAAACTTAAACATGGAAAACTTCCCATCTTTACGAATATTAATCTGCATCCCTTCAACTAAACTAACCCAATCTTCCAAAGATACTTCATAGGGCCCCGATACTTGATCTGGTGCTTTAACCTCAGTCACCGGTCCCAATTTGAATTTAGGTGCTCCACCTTGTGGTTGAAATCCTTGTTTTAATTGATCTTTTCGGGCTTCAACAACATTTTTAGCCGCGTTTACATCTACCTTACCATCGTAAACCAATACAGAACTTTCATCTCCACCGGCTTTTGCTCTATATTTAGTTCCACGAATAGCCGCCACAGCCGTCGGTGTTCGAACAGCTATATTTTTCTTCTCACCAAATGCAGCTTTTGCAGCCACCCAAACATCACCTTTTTTTAACGTTGCTCCAAAATTCTTTTCCATCGGTTTGACATTTGCTTCTGTAATCTCAAGTTCTGAGTTTTCTCCAATACGAAGTTTTCCGCCTCCAACCAATGATATCTCACAGCGCGACTTTGCTAATGTCTTGACAACATCTTTCTCATTAATAGACATACGGGGTAACGCTTTTTTAAATGCGCCAGTTCCTCCTTTTTGGACCTGAACTCGGCCAAGTGGTAATGTTATTTTCCCAAATTCTTTCTGCCCAAAAGCAATCGTTATTATAGAAAGGGTCGTAATTAATATTCGTTTTATCATTTCATTAATATCATCTTTTTTGTGTTTTGGTAAACGGAGCTACCATTATTTGATTGCACCTCTAATCGATAAAGATAAATACCTGAAGGTAACGGTTGTCCATTCTCTGCTTTTCCGGCCCAAATAAATCTATGGTTACCTTTGCTCATTGGCTGGTTCATAGCCATTGAGTTTATTTCTTCACCCAATAAATTAAAGACCTTTAATGTAATATTTGCATCTTCTTTTAGCGAGATAAGAATATTTGTAACTGGATTAAATGGGTTTGGAATGTTTTGAGCTAATTCAAACTTATTAGGCACTACCCCTAATTTTTCTAGTTTATTATTTATTGACTTATCTTTACCAACCATTAATTCAAAATAATGAGGGTTCTCTTTTCCTTGAGAAACAAACTGAACTGTTGATTGTTGGCGCATATCATATGCAATACGCGTTACAGGGTCAAATAATTTTACCGAATGCTCAAAAGGAATTTCATTAATATTAGGAATGTATAACTCCGATACACCTGATTGGTTTGTTTTAATTGTTAGTGACCACGAATAAAATGTTTCACCTTCAGATCGTATATCTTGGTTAAGGTTTCCCACTTCAGAATGCTTAAAGTAGGCAGATACATATTCACCAATAACAGGTGGCTCGTGAAAATCATATTGGTCATAAGTAGCTTTTGCATTTGGGTGAACTCCAAAACTTGTCATGAGATCTTTCTGATTAGCTGCTGAAACTTCTAATTTAGCTTGCCAACCTGAATTTTGTTTAACTGGGGTTTCCGCTCCCATTTGATTTTGCACTACAAAATTATCTATCGTATTTATTTTAATATATCCACTTCCACCTGCAGAAAAAATCCAATAACCACTTCCCGGTTCCATTACTGATGTCTGTGAATAGTTCTCACCACCAGAGTATTGATATAATTGCTTCTCTACATTTTCAGAAATTTGGACAATAAAGTCATCATTAATATCAATCGGAAAGTTATATGGACTACCAATTTGATTCCAACCTTCTGTCAGAGGAATATAATAGCCTATCATAAGTTGAGTTGAATAACCACTCCTAGCATACACTTTACCAATGTCTTTACTAATCAACCAAACAGCAGAACCAGGATTCAAATTACCACCATTTTCTTGATAAGCACCATTTTCCCACTTAAAAGTTCTCCAGACAGAAGGATCTGGATCACCTAACTGTTCAACAAAAAGACCTTGAGTTGAGGCATTGTTTAATTGAGCAGGTACCGAGACCATCACGTATTGTTCTAATGGAAAAGAAGAAACAAGCATAGAGTCAAACTGTACAGAAACATCATAGGGGCCCATTGAAGAAAGGGCACCATACATATCCCATGCGTCTACACCTAAAACTAAACCTCTATTTGTTATATCATTCCCTGGTATAACACACTCATAAACTCCAGATGGGTTTCCTGATAAATTATTGCAAAAAATATTTCCAAAAATTCCATCACCCGTTGAATAAAATAATTCTACCATATCCACTTCTCCTGCGAGGGAGCTAAGACCTTTAGAAACATTAACTGAAACTGTAAGGTCATCACCTTCATTAGGTGTTAAGTTTTGTAGTCCACCACCTTGAATTACTGGTCCAGGTAAAATACTTAATGGACCTCCAACAAAAGATGCTGTCTGAATATTATTTATATTTAACATTCCTGCCACAATAGGATCATATTCAGGATTGAATGATTGATTAAGTTCTACATCGTACCAAATAATTATCGGATACTTGCCAAAAGGAATTCCCATCAAAAAATCCTCAATTTTGACCTCTTCATTATTTGGGGGAGATGAATAAATATCATCTTGATCATAACCATAAAAAGCCCCTAAGAGGTCTGGTAATTCATTCGTTATAATTGTTCCTTCAGGAAAAATTCTAAAAGAAAGACTGCCGCTATCTTCCGTACCCGTCACTGTAATATTTGCTTTAAATGATCCGGAATATTGAGCTGGCTCTAAAATAACATCAATATCATTGTTTGGTGGCCAATTAAATGAAGGTGATTCTCCTTCAGCTAGTACTTCACCATTCTCATCATCAAATCGCGCATAAATGAAAGCGTTTTCTCCATTATTCATTCCTTCAACAAAAAGGTCCATATGCTTGTTTTGTATTGGCGTAACCTCTCCAAACTGAAATGTCTTTATAATTGTTTGCCCTGCTTGTTCCATTCTAACAACTTCAATAAACATTTGACCATTAATTCCATCGAGGACATCATTCACAGAAAGATTAACATAAAGATTATCACCTGTTCCACCACCGCCACTAAACATTTCAATATCTTGAAAAGCATACCCTTGATTATCAGTGTTTAGATTAAATGTGGCATATGGCTCATTGGCATCAGGCATATCATTATTATTTTGATCAAAGAAGACTTCAACCTTATATGGTCCAGTACTCGGGGTAATACGAGAATCACTAAGCTGAAAACCCCAACCATCTACTGGTGAAGGTGAGCTCCGATTATCTTTATTATCTGTTATATCTGGATTGCCAGAATTTCCCGGCAACCAAACACCTACATGCACATCTCCATTGCCAATATTTTGGTTTAATCGAGCTACAATCTCAATTGTATTCAATGTACCACCACCGCCGCTAGTATAGACATCTCCTTCATAATTCGCCTGACCAATAACGGTACCGTTATTATTCAGTCCGCTATTATCATTTATTGTAGAAGTCTCTTGATTGTCAAATTGATACAGTAATACTGTATTATTTTCTGAATTATATCGTTGGGTTGGAACGCCAGTAAAACCAGAAATATCACGAAAACGAATTTCATCCATACTACCATCAAGTTGAAGACCTATATTCATAGCTTTATCAGAGGAAGGAAAACTTCCCGAAAAATCAACTGCATTTTTTTCAATACCATCAACAATTAATCTTAATTTTGAACCATCACTCTCTATATAGAAATGGTGAAAATTTTGATCAAAGACATCGTCAATAGAAGCCTCTGAAATATTAATGTTATTTACGTTGATTCTAATTTTTTTCTCATTTGGTACAACATATGCCGTAAATAAATTATTATTTGCATTATTATTTAAAAAGAATAACCATTGGCCAGAAGAACCAGGTTGGCTATGAAACTTAACCCAAGTCTCTATGCTCCAATTTTGTTTATTCTCGATTGGCGAATCCATTTCAATATTACCCCCGGGACCAAAATCAAACGAATAGCTTGAAGATGCGCCACCGCTCCAATCTTTTGGCGCTCCATTCTCAATCCAGGCCTTTATCTTGCTCTCCTCTGAAGATGATAAAGTAGGAGCATCTTTGGGCATTCGTTCACCAAAGGCGGAATTACCTACAATTTTCTGATGAATGACTGAGTTCATAGGGTCATTAGGTTTAACTAGTAAAAAACCTGAATAGCCACTTGAAGCCACATTGACAATATTGGAATAACTTACCCCTTGGCTAAGGTCAAGGTTGCCGCTATTGCCATGGCAACTTGTACAGTTTGCATCCCATATTGGCTGAATCTCACTATCGTATGTTTGCTGCCCAAAGCATAAAGAAATAATGGTTGTAATAAATATAAAACGTCTCATTCTCCACCTCCAGCCATAAACATACCATTAGTTGGTGGATCAGGTGGCTCCGGAAGATCTGCATCGCCACCGGCCTGCATCGCCGCATAACCTCCACCTGCTAATACCAATAGTATTAAAGTATTTCTAAACCATTTACTACCGCCCTTTTTCTTAGACTTTTCACTTACTTCTTCTGGAGTTTCTTGTCCCGCTGCTGCGAGCAGATCTGCAGGAGGTTCAAGCCCCACCAACTCCCAAGCAACGATCTGAATTTGTGGTAGAAGACCATCCACTTCCCCTTTATAAGTTTTACTGACTGTTTTCTCTGTTTGCCCTGATTCTACTGCAAACATTCTAGCTTCAATAGTGTATGTATTGCCAAGTTTTCCAAAAGAACCTGTGATCATTTTTTGAACACCCAGCAGTGCACCGATCTCAGCTGCACATTCAGCCGTCGTACAACCGGACTGTTGAAATCCTTGTTCATCCATGATTTCACTCATCTGGTTTCTTTCTACCATAATAAGTGCTTTGGTTTGGACAAGCTCCGACCCTAGTCTTTGGGTTAATACTTGAGCTTCTTGGGTTGTAATTCCTGAGCCTTCAAAATCCAGAACGGCCGCCGTTGCCTTACCCTGCTCTAAGCCTGCCCGAGTACCCTGCCCTAAGAGGAAAGATGAAATAAAAATAAATAATACACTAACTTTTATTCTCTGCATGAGAAACTCCTACCATTTTTTATTACCTCACCAAAACTACTCTTAAATAAGCAATATTAGCAATGAAAGTGTATGATAAAAAAAAGAGGGACCAAAAGTGATCCCTCTTTATAAGTTATAAATATGTTAAACTTGAAAATTATTTCAAGAAAATCATTTTTCTCGTCTTATTCAAGACCACTTTACCCTGCTCGTTTCGTATAAGCGCATGATAAAAGTAAACGCCGGTTGAAACCTTAGTGCCCATATCATTACGTCCATTCCAGATAAAATTATAATAACCAGCTGGACGTCGTTCATTCGCGGCAAGTCTGGTGATCTCTTCTCCAAGTAAGTTATAGATAATGAGATCAACTTGAGCATCTTCCTCTAAACTTATCATAATGGAAGTTTGAGGATTGAATGGGTTCGGATAGTTTTGTGCAAGAGTAAATGCATCTGGATAAAGATTCACGCCTGCATTATTATCTTCAACAAATTTCTTTGTCCCCACAACTAAGCGGAAATCCTGTTTTAAGTAGTTCTCTGAACCTGTATTTGCAAAGCGATAACTGCTCTCCCATTCAAGGTTCTTAGCTTGCTTCGTGGTTTTATTGATTAAGAAAACATCATATTCTTGAGGTATATAACCTAAACCTTCAAATGTTAAATAGGTCCGTAAACCATTAGTTGGTGCAAATACTTGAAGATCCCAGTAATGCCCTGTTTCATTTGGTTTACGAATGTCTTTCGCGTATAAATCTGGAGACACTTCTCTTTTGCGGTTATCTACACGAACAGTAAGGTTACCCGGAACAACTGGAGGCTCAAACTCATCGAAACGATCATAGCCATCTTTTGCCAGATGTCTGACACCTACTGCATTCATTTCATCGCGTGCTTCACCGGTGGTTGCAATTATATCAATGATCCATTCTTCTCCATTCATTGGAATATCATCACCATTTGCAACGGACTTAGCCAGTTTTCCAAAAGAAGATCCTCGAGCATCAATATGTAATTCAGTTGCACCACCTGATTTGAAAATATAACCTTTCCAAGGTTGCATATTTCCGCCGGCACTACTCCAACTTCCATTCCAGGTATAAATAGAGCCTGCATCATTGATGCTACTACCGTCTTCTGTATAAACATTAGACAATGGAACATTAAAGTTGTAAGGCGTTCCAATGAATTTCCAACTTCCTGGAGATACATTTATTTTAAATGGAGGATCGGTGGCTGTAGAGACACCTTGCCCAAAATCAAATTGTATTGGCAACATATCTTCATACTTAGTTTCATCATAAATAAAGAAATATCCATTACCCATTGTAACTGAACCAGGATTTTCCTGCCAGCCATTATTGTAGCCATAAAGACGATAGTTAAATTCATCTGGCTGACCCATCACGGATGTAATGATATTCTTTGCATTACCAACATCAAACGGGATTGAGAAGAACCAATAGTTTGTAGAATCCGTTCCTTTCCCTGGAACACCTGAAGCCCACTGGGATGCCGTTGAAATTGGTGCCTCTGACCGGACTTTTACAGATTGAAATGCTTTATCTTGTGGCCAATAACCATAGTTACCAATATTATCTTCACTATCAATATAATATTCAAGCCCGTCTTTTTTAATATCACTCCCCGGTATATTTACTGGGCCAGATCGTAAGTCTACCGAAACAAATCCTCCACCACTACCAGCACGGCGATAATGAAGACGACCAAAATTCACACCTGAAGCCGCATCGGAAAAATTTGCATTAATTGATGGGGATGTGGTATTCTCATCAATCGTTATTAATGGACTTGGATGATTAATATTTGGTGGTGATAGATCAACGCCAAAGAATCCCGTATCTGATTGAGTAACATTACCCGCTAGATCAACAGCTTCAAGCCACCAGTCATAATAACCATCAGCAAGAACGTTGTTTGTATCTTCAATAAAGAAATCTCCATCAGAGTTTGTAGGCGGATTATCATAGAAACCCATTTGCACATCATTTACAATCAAATTCCAATGTTTAATGCCCGATGGATAATCGCCACTTGGTTGGAAAATAAAACGTGGCTTATTCGAGGTATAGATAGTGTCTTCAATTGATTTTGGGAAATACACAGCAAATTGATCCGGTGGGACATCGTCAAAATAAGCCGTAACCTCTTTTGAATTTTCCATGTTTTCGTTTCCGAGTTCATCCACAAGCCAAACTTGCGTTTGAAACTGTCCTGCTTCAGGAACTTCAAATTCAAAACTTTTACTAGTAGGAACACTTGGAGATATTGAATTTGGAAACGGTAAAAACTGGTTATAGGAATTAACACCGTCGCTTATCTCCATAACTGCGCCGATCATTTCTCTACCCTCAGACCAATTAGGTGTGGTCCAATCTAATTTAAAGTTCGGATCATTTGTCCAGTCACTTGGGGTAATAACTAGATCCGTAACGGGTGGTGGTGCACCGGTAACAATCTCTTCAATAACATACATTTTTGATCGTAAAGAAGCATCACCAACATCAGCACTTATACGGAAGCGAAACCCTTTACCTGATGTTTGGCTCGTTACCTGAAACGAAGCTGAAGCATCACCGCCTTCAGTATTATTATCACCTTTAATTAAACTAACATATTTCTGATTAGGGAAAATATCCCAAGAGATAGGCTCATTGCTTACCACTTGATTTCCATTAAGATCATTTGTTGATACTGTGATAGAAAGTTCTTGGCCTAGATCTACAAAAGTGGTGTCCATATCTCCGTCAATATCATCTTCTAAAGTTAACAAAAACTTACTTGCACCTGTTTCATAAGCACCAATATCAGGCGCACCAACACGATAGTAACCACGAATATCAACTATGGGAGCATTGCTATTTCCAAGCTCATCATAACCATCGTGACTGAATGCACCGCCATCAACTGCAAGGCTATTATTACTTAATCTAAAATCACCTGCAGATGAATTTTTAAATTTTGGACCTGCGATAATATCCGAGGCCTGCCCTTCAAAACTACTATTTGGATCATTTATACCTACATAGTTACCCTCTTTTTTATCAAAGAGATTATAATCAGAATCAAGATCAACTTCGGAGGATATACTGATAGCAGCGTCTTGATACTCACTAAATATATTATTGTATACATGGAATGTTCCACGACCATTAGGCGCACCCATCATTTGAATAACTTTAGGAGATTGATTATCATAAAACGTATTATTTATTAAAAGTCCGCGCCCTGAAAAAGCATTTCCACTTTGATCTTGGTAATATGGTTCAAGACGAATAACACTTCTAAAATAAGTATTGCTCATTCCACCATTTCCAGAAAAATGATTATTCACAAAAAGTGAGTTTCGAACTATAATATTTCCCATGGCATCAATGGCAGCACCAGATGACATCGTATTATTGTTGTTATTTGTATTGCGAGCGAAATTGCCATTAAAATAACAACGATCAAATATCACAGCTGATTCGTTTAAAGGATCTCCATTAAATCCATCATGCCCAGGAGTAATAGAGACGGCGCCACCAAAAGCATTTGTCCATTCTCCATCATTTTTAGTCTGAACTTGATTGTTCACAAAACCACATTCAATAAACTTAGGTGAAATTGAGCCACTCCTTAGACGAATATGAACTGCGCCTCCACCATCATTAAATTGAGTCTGGTCTGCTACATTATTTTTGAAAAGCACTCTATTAAACACAAGCTCAGTGGTTGTTTGTGAAATTAAAATTGCTCCTCCTCCTGCTTGACCATTTTGATCATCGCCATTATGATATTCATTCTGAAAAGTTATACCTTCAAAAGTTACTTTATCATAGAATGGTTCGGAACGTTCGAAAACAAAAAATCTCTGTGCATTGTTTGGCTCTTGGCCATCAAAGATAACATCATTAGGATTCCCTGTTTCTCCCCGAATCATTAACTCCATTGATTGGTCTTGATTATTTCCTTCAGTACCCTGATCAGTATTATTATAAAAGATATCATAGTCTCGGAAGCCTGCGTTGTTGGTTCCAGTATACGTTCCTGCTTTAACCATAATTGTATCACCTGAGTGTACATTTTTAAAGGCACCATCTAAACTAGCAAAAGGTGAAAATTCACTACCATCATTATTATCATCACCCTCTTCTGAAATCCACCATGTTGGCCCAAGGAATGCTGCTAGAACAGAAATCTCTTTTGAAGGCGTTCCTTCATATCCAGCTGTATCAACAGCAGCAACTTTGAAAAAATATTCCGTATTATTTATAAGATTAGCAACCGTATAAGAATTTGCTAAGGTTTCATCTACAAAATTTTCAGAAGTGACTGGAAAATTTTGATATGTAGACATATAAACATTATACTTGTCAATATCTGTTTCATTGCTAATATCCCAACTTAAGCTTACTTGCCCGCTACCAGGAACCCCTACCAAGTTTTCTACTGGTAATGGATAAGGAGAGGTTGCAAGGGCATTTTCATAAGCACCCAAGTCTGGATTAGAGCCAATTGGATTGGGTCTTGAGTTATTTAAATAATCAAAAGTAGGTCCATCATAATTTTTAAAACTGGCTATCCCAAGTCCGATCATACTACTACCATCGCTTAAACTATAGTTACTTCCCCCTGTAAATCCAGGGCTTAGGTCATATGTATTGGTCCCAAACGGATATTGACTACTCAATCCAACATCGCTACTAAGCTCAATATTATTATAGTCATTCATCCAAGTGGACTTATCATCCCCCCAAAGTTGAATATTAGCATGTAACATTTCTGTAGAGTTAGGACCATTAGAGTTTCCATAAATAATATTATTGAACCATATCGTTTCAGACTGGTTTAAATTAGAAACAATCACTCCGCCTGTATTTCCACCTCCATTAAAATTTCCATTAGCAATATTATTAACAATAGTGTTATTTACCAACCAACTACGACCAATTTCATTTGCTTGATCTGGAGATGATTGTACTCCAATAAAGACACCTCCAGCCTCACCACCCTTACCTTGCTCAAAGGTACTTGTTTGGTTACTATCAACCACTGAATTCACAAGAGCAAAGGGAGAGGCCATAAATAACCCCCCGCCCTGCGCTTCAGACCCTCCAGTAACTTCAGCTATATTTCTTGATATCCTTGTATTAATAATCCAAATAAGTTGGTCAAGACCTGAGTCAAATCCACCACCAGCATAGATAGCACCACCACGTGCTTGATTGTTGGTATTTTTAACTAAATTATTCTCAAATAATGAATTTATAATTGTAGCATTTACTCCATCTTTAAACCCAATTCCACCACCCTTAGAACCTTCAGGACTTCCCTCTGGCGCTAAAATACTGTTATTAATAAATGAAGAGTTTCGAACATTGATGGTAGCAATATCTAAATACCAATAGTTATCTACTGCTAAAGCACCACCAAGATGGCCAGCTACATTATTTTCAAAAGTACAATTTTCAATAATGGCAGATGCAGCATGAAGAAGTACAGCGCCACCGCTTAAAATCATATTATTACCATTAATATTGTAAGAGATAATTTCATTGTCTCTAAAAATACAGTTTTTGATCTTCGGCTGCATTTTAGACACCTTATTAGTCTGGGTGTTCTGGTCGTAGGTTTCTTGTCCCGTAATTAAGAACGATCCGCCACCGCCGCCAAAGTTTTCTGGATTACCTCTACCATTAATAAATGACAAGCCAATAATCTGAAAGGTAGAATCTAAGCTAAGCTGCTCCGCCCCAAACATGTAAAAATGCAATCCTGAATATTCTGCATCTATAATAGTACTATCCGCACCTTTTTCAGATGTTATAACTACATTTTTTAGATTATCAAAGTTTTGGAACAAGCCATCACTCCTATATGGTGAAATTTCTATATTTCGATTTTCAGGACCTCTATACGTTCCTTTTTTAATCATAATCGTATCACCAGCTGTAACATGCTCTATAGCATGATTTAAGCTTGCATAAGGAGCAGCACTACTTCCTTCACCTGTTAAATCACTACCAGTTGTTGCTACCCACCAGACTGGTCCTGAATATGTTGGGGTTATGTCGATTGATTTTGAAGGAGTTCCCTCATATCCTGCACCATTAACTGCTGTGACTCTAAAATAGTAACGTGTTGCATTATCAAGACTTGAAATTGTTATGCTTGGATTATTAGCTTGGCTATTAGTACCCACATGTAGATCTATATTTATTTCAAATGCTTTTGTATCCATATAAATTTTATATGTTATGGAATCATTATTTACATCTACCGGGTCCCATGATAATGTAACAGCGCCACTGCCACCTCTAGCGGTAACATTTTTGACCTGTTTTGGATACGGTGATGAACCAAGACTGTTCTCGTATGGACCTAAGTCCGGTGATGAACCTGCTGGATTAGGGCGCACCATTCCCAACATATCTGTCTTAGGTGCGGAGACACCCCAGTCACTCCAATCGGCAACACCAGCGCCAATAGCTAGCGATGCATTGGCTAAGCTATAATCACCATTAGCTGTATCTTTAAAGCTTGGATCTACATCAATTGAATAATCATGAGAAAGGTATTTTTGCCCTTGTCCACCACCACCATTTTTAAGATTTTCTAAATTATAGATCAAATTATAATCATTATAAAAGATTGGATTTCCACAGTGCAATTGCAATTGGAATTCCTCAGTTTTACTCCCACTTTTATTCCCATAAATAATATTATTAAAGGCATAAACAATCGGATCAGAACCTTCGGTATTATCATGGCTACAATAGTGTACGCCAGATGTTATCCAAGAGTTGGACTTCTCACTTGTAGCAATATTATTAGCGATGGTATTGTTGGCCAATATAGCTTTAGTACCGCTCCAATTATTTGATTCAAACAATACTGGTCCACCTTGGTAATAGATCACCGCGTTAGAATTGTAACTATCAGAGTTTCCAATGGATGCTCTTGTCTCGTTATTGTGAAATAAACTGTTCGTAACATCTACTGCCGAACTATGCATATATAGAGCAGATCCTACAGCAGCATTTCTGGAGTATGCTTTATTATTTTTAAATGTTGATGAACGAATCGATGAACGAGAATAAGAATTCCAAAATCCAATAGCACCACCTGCAGCCTCTGAATAATATTCTTCATTAGCACTTGAATTTGTTGAATAAGCTGATCTACGATTTCCATCAAAGACACAAGAGTCTACAATTACAGAACCCCAGTTATTTACTGAGATAGCACCGCCGCCACCCCAATTATTGGTTGAGTCAACATTGGCTTTAAAAATAACTTTTCGAAATTTTGGGCTCCCTTGCTCTACTAATACCGATCCACCTCCATAAGATCCATCAGCTTCTCCATTATAAAGGGTTATATGTTGAATGACAAAGCTACTATCGACCGATTTATCAAACTTAAAATGTCGCCCTTTGCCCGATGCATCTATAATTGTTTGGTCCGCTGAATAACTAAGATCGCCCGAAATAACAAATTTTTTCTTTTCTTCAAAACTAATATCACGGTTATTACTTCCTGTATGAGTACCCTTCATCATAATGATCGTATCTCCACTGGCTGCTATTTCTAGCGCATTGGATAGATGATTGATTGGTGAGTCATAAGAACCATAAGCATAGTTAGAGGAGGTGTCAGAAAGTGCCTTACCCCCACTTGAAGCTACATGCCATCTTGGGCCTTGATATTTTGGAATAACTTTGTAAGATGCTGATTGTGCACTTTCTCCACTTGAATCGGCTGCTGATACACTGAAAGTATAAGCAGTCCCATTTGTTAATCCAGTTCTTGTGTAGCTTGTGGTTGTTGTAGAATCAACAACCGAACCATCTTGATAAATTCGATAAGTAATACCGGTTGCATCCGTAGTGCTTCCCAAACTTTCCTTAACCTTACTCCAAGAAAGCTTTGCACCTGAAGAAGCTCGTTTGACTACTAAGTCGGAAACGGGCAATGGAGCAGAAGAAGAGCCTAAACTATTTTCATAAGCACCCATATCTGGATTACTTCCACTAGGGTTAGGTCGAGCATTGCCCAGCATATCTTCTGTAGGGCCCGCTATTCCTTCCTCCGTCCAAGCTAATACCCCAGCTCCAATTAATGGACTCTTATCTGATAAGCTATAGTCATTATTTGAAGTATCTTTATAGGCAGCTGAAACATTATAGACATAATCTCCCCATCCACTGCCACTAGTACTTGCTTGAACATTAGAATAGTCCATGGTAAGTTTATTATTACCAGAGTTTGCCTCACCAACAATAAGTCTTTTCTTGTAATTTGAGCTTAAATTGCTCGTATCATAATCAGTAGTATCATTTACAACAAGGGCTCGACTTCCTGTTATTATCGTATTAAAAATAAAAGTTTTTTGACCCGCATTATCCCACTGAGCATGAGCAATTGCTGCTCCGACCATATCTCCAGTAGATGAAGATAACGATTTAATATAATTTCCGTGGAATGTTGAATTCTTTATATAGGCATCGGCAATCTTATAGCCATTATCATACCAATTTATATTTAATGCAATCGCCCCACCAAATGATGAATTATTTGAACCACCATTATTTGATATCGCGCCGTTATTAACAAATAAAGAGTTTTCTATCTCTATTGCTCTTCTTGAATGTATCGCACCGCCTGTAGCTTGATACTTTGCTTTAACATAATTGTTTGAAAACTTTGATCTTTTAATTTTGATGGCTGATTTTAGATCCGTTTCATTTTGAGGGTACTGGATAGAAATTGCACCACCAGAAGTTGAATTATCATCAACATCCATAAAGTTTGAATCAAAGACACAAGACGTAAATGATGGTGTCGCTTTCTCTCTAATATGTATGGCACCTCCGCCATCACTACCATAGGAAGATGAATTGTTTTTCCAGACACAATCAATAAACTGGATATTGGTACTATTGGAAATATAAATAGATCCGCCATCAGGCCAATTTGTAGATTTCCCATTTCTAAATGTGATACCTTGAATAATAGACTTATTGGATTGACCATAATATAAAGACATGTGGCGGTTTTTGGATTCGGCATCAAAAATAGTGCTATCAGGACCGGCAACGCCAATTAGTTCAAAATCATTAGAAGTTGCAAGATAAAGCTCAGAATCACCGAAGTCATAATAGCCGTTTGGACTGCCAGCAACCACACTAGGCATAACTTTAATAGTGGTGGTAACTACTTCACTAGATAGATAGGTGTTAGTCGCCAATACCTTATGGATGGTTTTAAAAGCTGTTGCAGCAGAGGTTCCATTGTTTGAATCATTTCCATTATGCATGTCCACCCAGTATACAGAATCAACAAGACCACTCGCTTCACTTTGGGCAAAAAGCATAGATATGGAAAATAGAATACTAAATATAATTTTTTTCATGGTTTAACCTTCAGGTAATGTTGGTGCTTCAGGTAAAGGAACAGGGTCCGCATCAAATAAACCTGCAGCATAGGCTCCATAACCGCCGCCACCAAGTAATATCGTTCCCCACAACAAGCGCTTCATGCCTTTACTCATAGGTTTTTTTGGTGCTTTTTGGACTGCGGCTGGCGACCCACCAGCATTTGCTAAAGCTACAAGGTCAGCTGGAGGCTCTAAGCCTACAAGTTCCCAGGCAACAATTTGTATTATGGGTAATAGTCCATCAACCTCACCTTTATATTCTTTACTTGAAGTACGTATCGTTGCGCCTGTTTCAACAGAAAACATTTTAGCATCAATTGTATAGGTATTTCCTAGCTTTCCAAAGGAACCTGATACCATATTTTGCACCCCTAAAAGAGCACCAACCTCTGCCGCACACTCTCCTGATGTACAGCCAGATTGCTGCAATCCTTGTTCTTCTAAAATTTCTGCCATTTGATTTCGTTCAACCATTATCACAGCATCAGTTGAAACCATTTCACTCATCAATCTATCCGTCAGCGTTGCTGCTTCCATTTGATTAATTCCACGCCCTTCAAAATCTAGGATAGCTACCGTGGTTTTACCATCTGCAAGCTGTGCCTTCAATAACTGAAGGCAAAGAATGCTTAACAGAATAGTATAATTTTTCACTTTTTTAGTCTTAATCATTTTATGCTCACTTTGATTCAAAGTTTATCACCCAATTAACATAAATGACTGTGTGCTAGCGCACAGTCTATTT
>Ga0206678_10000191_pt1 | contig 38049 bp, 39 predicted proteins | sample M180m12015metaG_FD_155453 | JGI IMG/M metagenome (GOLD analysis project Ga0206678, IMG submission 155453) | Ammonia-oxidizing marine archaeal communities from Monterey Bay, California, United States - M1 80m 12015 | ecosystem: Environmental > Aquatic > Marine > Intertidal zone | place: USA... | reverse complement strand
AATCGAGGAGTAATGAATTATCCAGTAGATTATAACATGTCTGATGAAAATATTCGATTTAGAGAAGCAGCTCAGGTTTGGATAGAAGCTGGGGATAATCCTGAAACTCGCCACAGATTATTAAATGATATAGCCGATTCATTGGTTTACTATGGTGTAACAATGCAACCAAATAGAGCAACTTATGAAGCAAATAGAGATATTGTTCGTGCACATGGTCTACCTTGGCATGAGAAATATACACACCAAGCACTTTGGGAAATGCACCTGCCCAACCCCCATGCCCATGCATCTTTCCAGTATAATTGGTCATCCCTTGATGAATATCGCTGGCATTACATGTATGATCTATGGGGTGATTTAATCTTTGAGTTCAATAAACGTGGTGGTCGTGTTGCTTACGGTACTGATGATAATTATCAATGGTCAACAGGAGGTTTTGGAAATATTCGTGAACTTCAACTTGTTCTTGAATCGGGAATGCATCCATTAGAAGTCCTGCAAAGTGCAACTCATAATAGCGCCCAAACTATCTTAGAGCCAAAGCTTGGTATGATTCAAAAAGGATATATAGCAGATATTCTAGTGGTTGATGGAAGTCCCGCAGAAAATTTCCGCTACCTCTATCCTTTTGGTGCAATCAATATGGATAAAGAAACAGAAGAGATGTATCGTACACAAGGAATTATCCATACAATCAAAGATGGTGTAGTCTTTGAAAATAAAAATCTGATGCGAGAAGTTGAACGTATTGTGAAAGAATCTAAAAAAGATGCTGGCCCAGACATTGTAACTGAGCCATTTAAATAATTGGTTTAATTAATAAGCCATAACCTAAAAGCTGTCTCAAGTAAAATATTGAGGCAGTTTTTTTTTGAGGGATAAATGAAACATAAAATATTTTTATTAGCAATGTTCATCATTAATACAATTAATGCAGAAGTTACTTTTACGGCTGATGAATTCAAATCGAGACGTATGAAACTAGCAAAGGAGCTTGAAACCAATGCAATTGCAATCTTTCAAGGAGCCCCTTCAGAAACAGGTTATGTAAAGTTTCGGCAATACAATGAATTTTACTACCTTACTGGCATAGAGACCGCCCATGCTTATGTATTAATCAAAGGGGGTACAGGTGAAACTTTATTATATCTTCCTCATAAAAACCCTAGACGTGAAAGAAGCGAAGGACCACTGATGTCAAGTGAAGATATTGATGCGGTAAAAGAAATGAATGGAGTTGACAATGTTTACCCTACAGAAATGATGGGAGAGCACCTCTGGCGGATGCGCATGCGTTCCAAACCTACAGTCTATTTATACCATTCCCCACCGGAACGCCACGCCGAAAGTAGGGATCTTTTGCTTCGATATGAAGGAGATGTCCAGAATGATCCCTGGGACTCCACCCAGCCCCGGTATAAGGATTTCATTCACAACATATCTAAACAAATGACCGGATCGCCGATTAAAGATCTCACCCCAATCCTGGATAAACTCCGCTTAATAAAAAGTGAAGCCGAAATTGAAGTAATTAAAAAATCTACTGTGCTATCCTGTCTTGCGCTCATAGAAGCCATGCGATCCGCCAAGCCGGGGATGGTTGAATACGAACTGGACGGCATGGCCAAATACATTTATCACATCAATGGTGCCCAAGGTGACGCCTATTATTCCCTCATCGCAAACGGGCCCAATGCCTATATGCCCCACTACCATGAAAAAATGGACAAGTTGAAAGATGGGGACCTCATGCTCATGGACTATTCGCCGGACTTTCAATATTACATGAGTGACATCACCCGGATGATTCCTGTGAATGGTAAATTCTCGGAAGAACAGGCCCAGCTTTATAATTTTTATGTGAAATGCTATCGGGCTATCCTAGATAATATCCGCCCTTACGTGGCCCCGGTACAAGTGCGAAAAGCGGCGGCTGAGGAAATGGCGCGCATCCTGGCCAAGGCCAAATTCAATCAGGCCCACCATCGAAAAGCGGCTGAGAATTTTGTAAAAAGTTATGCCCGTTCATCCAAGCGGCAATATGCCAGTTTAGGCCACGGCGTTGGCATGGCCACCCATGATGTAGGCGACCATTCTAAAATGCTCCTGCCCGGAATGGTATTTACCATCGAGCCTGCACTACGCGTACCGGAAGATAATATCTATATTCGGCTTGAAGACCTTATTGTTATCACCGAAACAGGCGCAGAAATCGTATCTGACTTTGTCCCTATGGATATCAAAGGTATTGAAAAACTCATGCGTGAAAGAGGCATGCTGGATCGATTCAAACCACTTACTGATAAAGATTATAACAAATACTTGAATCAATGAACCGAAAGCAAACCCTTTCCTTTTTTCAGATTATCCTCCCCGTCCTCTTCCTAGGAGTGTTGATCTTTTACTGTATGGTGATCCGTCCTAAGTTTTTGGGTCAACCGGGATTTCCATTGGAAATTGTTTTTTTGCTGGCTGCAGTCTTCGCCATTGGCGAATTAATGATCATCGGCTTTAAATGGAATGATATACAACACGCTTTTATTCAAAAGCTCACCCGGGGGTTTCCCGCCCTCCTTATCCTATTTGCCATTGGTCTCATTATCGGCACATGGATAATCAGCGGCACGATTCCCATGCTCATTTATTTTGGGGTTCAATCCATCAACCCAACCTATATCTATGTATTGGCATTTCTAATTCCCATTATTTTTTCCACTTTGACCGGCACATCCTGGGGATCCATTGGCACCATCGGTGTAGTTATAATCGGTATTGCATCTGTTATTGGTGCCAACTTAGGCATCACCGCAGGAGCCATTGTGGGCGGCGCCTTCTTCGGGGATAAACTATCTCCCTTATCTGATACAACCAATATTGCAGCCATGGCAACGGAAGTAGATCTTTATGACCATATTAGATCTATGATGTTTACGACTTTCCCCTCCGCACTCATTGCCTTGGTTATTTATTTTATCCTGGGATTCACCCACCCACCGACAGGATCTGAAATTGATCCAAGACAAATTGAACCTACTTTAAATGCAGTGGCATCCATGTTTAATTTCAATGGATTTCTACTCATACCGCCCATCATTGTTTTATATGGTTCCATCCGGAAAATGGCCCCCTTACCCACATTGCTTACATCCTCCTTATCCGCTGCAGGGCTTGCTCTGATATTTCAACCCTACTCCATGGGAGATATTATGACAGCTCTCCATACGGGTTTTAATGTTGATATGGCTTATTGGGTTACAGGAATGCCTGAAAGTATTGACACTTTATTCACAAGGGGTGGACTGTATGAATTGATTGAAGCCATTATTTTTACTTTTATGGTATTTATTTTTATCGGCACTATTGATCTCATTGATGCCATGCCCACTATTGTGAATCGTGTCTTCGGGGAAATTAAATCAAAGGCATCCACCATTATTTCTTCTCTTTTTGCCACTGCTTTTGCCAATGGGATTACGTCCAATCAATCTGCAGCCAGTTTTATTGTGGGGGATGCATTTGTTAAACGATACGATAAGGCCGGAATTTCACGGAAAGTGCTTTCCAGATCCATTGAGGATTATGGCACCATGCTTGAGAGTCTAGTGCCCTGGCATGCCACGGTTATTTTCCTTACCACAACTCTGGGTGTGTCCTATGGTGAATACTGGTATTGGCAGATATTATCTCTGGTTAATTTAATTGTGGCACCGACACTGGCGATACTGGGGAAAGGGTGTTTTTATGAGGAGGATTGATTTGGGTTAATTAACTCACCCCATTGCAAAAAAATTATAATATAATCTAAATCAAATTCTTCAATACATCAATCAATCGATCTACGTCCGCTTCTGAATTATACCCCTGGATTGAAATCCTAAATGCGGATTGTCCATTGGCCGCCATGGTAGGAATTTCAATTTTATAATCATCATATAGGGTATTTTTAAATGCTTCTACATCCGCCATAGGAAATAAGATGGTGGCCATTTGTCCCAGCCAATCGTCGGGGCAAAGTTTAGGTAATCCGGTCAAATTCGTAATGGTATCCCGAAAATCTTTTATCCTTTTTTTGCAGGATTGTCGTACCGTATTCCAATCATAGTCTTTCTGAAATTGAATAGCTTCTGGTATGGTAAAAAAGGCACTCATATCCCTTGTCCCCTGCCATTGAAATATATTAATAAATCGGCTGGGGCTATGCAACTGAGTAGATAATTTAAATTCGGGTATTTCTTCTCCCCACCCCCAACTCTTAACCAATGGTTCGATGCCATCCTGATGGTCTTGTTTTACATAAAGGAATGAAACTCCCTTTGGGCAACAGAGCCATTTATGGAGCGCACCTGTATAATAGTCCGGGTCTAATTCTTTAATATCTAATGAAATATGGCCAGGCACATGGGCTCCATCAATAATGGTTTGAATGCCTCTTTTTTTGGCCTCTGCCACAATTTCTGGAATGGGGAGTATCATCCCAGTGGCACTGGTGATTTGACTGATGAAGATATACCGAGTTCGCTCTGTGGCATAAGACCAAAATTCATTGAGAAACATTTCTTTATTTATCACAGGCAAGGTGAGTTGTGCGTGAATATATTGATACCCTTTTTGATTCGCATCATATGTCCACATACGGTCGCAGGAGCCATATTCTAAATTGGTGGTGAGAACCTCATCACCTGATTGAAGATTTGTATTATGAATAACATTGGCCACCGCATGGGTGGGGTTTGGTACATAGATTATATCTTCCTTATCACAATTAATATAGGCCCCAAGGGCTACTCGAGACCGTTCCAAGAGTTCATAGACCGTCTCCTGCATGAATTGGACAGGGTGACGTTCAAGGTCTTTCTGGTATTGCTGATAGGCCTTAAATACGGGTTTGGGACAGGCACCATAGGAACCATGATTCAAGAAAACGATATCAGGATCAAGATTAAATAACAGTCTAAGGCTTTGGGAATCATTTTTCATGTCATTTAAAATAGGGCAGTTAGTCTAAACAAAAAAGCCCCCAAATGGAGGCTAATTTATGATTTACAATTCTGTTAACTAGTCTACTCTTTTCATCGTACGTTTTGTTTGATCAGTGATAACTTTCCCGTTTTGAACAATATTTACAAATTGGCTTTCAAATTGATCATCAACATCAGTCGACCACTGAAATTCATTAGTATAGCGTGTATGCGTACCGTTAATAGTTAATTCTTCAATGTGATGACGGAAGGTTTGCCAAGGGGTAGGCCCACCTGGCGTCATATGAATCCAGGTTTCTTTTTCAAGCCAGCCATTTCCTGACCAATATACCTTGCCATCATAACCAAAATGCTTTGTTTTGATTGAATTGGTCGCCGGGTCAAGAGTGTATAGAATACTTCCCACATTAATTCTTTCTTTTCCATCCAAAGAAGTGGATTCCCATGTTTCAAGAATTGCGGACTCATCTGTAATCCATTCGTATTCTACATTTAAAATAATATCAGTATTATCAGGTAAACCTTCAAACAACCCATAACTGGATTGCTTCGATTCCCATTTTCCAATATATGGGCTTAGGTCTCTTAATGCATCATAGGCCTCGCTTTGTGAAAACAATAATCCACTGAGCATAAATACGACGAAACATTTTTTATTGATTTTTTTCTTCATTTTTTTCCTTTTTGTGAAAAACTTAATTTTTTGAGGACTGCTAAATGGTCTATCTTTTGACAGCCCTCAAATAGAGATATATTTAGATCTGGTTATTTCACCATCGTCATTACTTCATGCGTTCTACCATATGTATGTTCTGCAAGAACTTTACCAACATTTTCTTGCATGCTACCCTTGCCATACATTTTCTCATAATCAGCTACAAATCCTTCAGGCAAACCTAGTCCACTATCAAAGCTTGACCAGCTTTTAAATGGATAAACAAGCATTAGATCAGATTGCCCTTCATTAGAAAACCTATTGAAATAAACACGTCTGGCTATTTTTGCATTTGTTTTTTTTAATACCTTAGTGATTGAACCGATTGCTTCTCTAACTGCGGCACCATGGCCAGGGCCATCCTTTATTTGATATCTTTTCATCAAAATATTCTCACCAACAGTTTCATTTTCCGGATTATAGGTCATTTCCTCATTACGCATCATAAATATGTGGCTATGAGATCGAGTATATTTTCCTACATTATTATCCCAATCTTTAACATGACCATCTGAAAGTTGTTTATCTTTATCTGAGAATTTTACAGGACCTTCTGCCCATGAATACTGGCCAGCATAAGGACCTGTATTAACATACCATAGATATGCTTTAGTAGTGCCATTTTCACCATTATGATACTTATCATTATGTTTTTTGACACCAGCCTGCAATTGAGTATGTCCACCATTTGTAAGCTTAAGATATTGTGTTTCAAACATCACATAATCTTGAGCAACCAATGTGGCACAAGTCATTAAGGGGATTAAAATCCCCACGATTCGTTTCTTCATCGTATTCTCCTTTTGTTTATTGTCTAGTGGAGAGGTATACCTCTCCACTATGGTTAATTGTTTTCTGGTGAACTTAAATCACGGCGCGTTTTGATTATTTCTCGCACCCGATACTTTACTACTTTTTGATAAATCGCATTCATGCGCTTAGCCTCTTTTTCACCTAACACTTCATCCATCCCCAATTGACTTGCAGGCGTTTGCATACTTCCTGAAATTTCGACTAGCGATTTGCCAGGATATTCCCAAATCCATGTATCGGGATATTTACCAGAAGCCACACGATAAATATTATGAGAAAGTGGATCTTTATTGGCCATTTTTGTTTTTTTTATCGCTTTTAAAAATTCTATATACTCACTGTGAGCACCTGGCCGAACAATATTATAGGAAAGATGCCAATAGGGACCTTTGTCCTTGGGCTTATAACTCAAATCCTTTTCAGTCACAACAAAACTGATATTCGCATCTGTATTATCAACATAGGGTGCTACATATTTTCCCCAGTGTTTAAAATCTCCATCGCTACGGACTCGATCATCAATGGCTTTAAATGTGTGGGGACCAGACCAACCCATTAATGACCCTGCGTTTGGCCCGGTCAATATATCGTGATAATATTCCGGCCATTGCCCTTTTCCATGGAATTTTGCCACATGATCTTTAAGGCCTTCTTCTAGCTGAACAATTTTCCCAGCGGCTGGTTTTAGGTACCACGTCCGCCATACATTGCCTTTTTCCTGTGCAAATAAGACAGCACATGTGATTAAAGGGACAATAATCCTTACAATTCGTTTTATCATCGTTTTCTCCTTTTGGTTTAATGAATGTCGAGACGACCCGGTGGGTCGCTTCTATTTAATAATGGTTCGTTATTCTATCGAGTACTGTATTCTTCCATATACACACGCATTTCATCATTTCTTTTATAAATGATTTTTTGTCCTTTACTCATTAAGCGACCCCAGCCACCTTGGCCAAAAACTTCATTCATTCTAGAAGCATTACTTGGGCCACTTGAAGCCATATCAGCCCAGCTATTTAAGCTGTAGAACTGTGCATATGTATGCATTTTACCACCATGGACTAACTGACCAACAGTAAATGAATCATCACTGTTTGTTTTTTCATGTGCTTCTTTAATCTGCATCCTAAGGTCTCTATATTCACCATCCATGAGTGGATTTAAATGAGTAAAACTGACTCTCGTTAATTTTGATGGCTTGCTTGATGTATTTCGATTGTAACTAAAATCATCTCGACGAGACCAATACATAGGCCCTACCCTATCGCCAATATAAGGACCAAATACTTTAGCTCCATGAGCTGCATGAGCTTTCGAATTATGATCAGCTTCATACTTATCCACTTCTGCCCAAGTAAAAGGACCTGATGAACGGACATACCAACCTGCTTTATCGCCCGAGACTACTTCATGAGTTCTGACTTTAGAAACTCCTTTGCTATGAAATTTATTAGTATGCTCTTTCATACCAGCTAAAAACTGGCCTTTTTGACCTGCTTTTGCTTTAAGATATATCACACGATATATATTTGCACTCTCTTGAGCAACCAATGTTACACAAGTGAGTAAAAGAATAATAATTCCTATAATTCGCTTAATCATTTCTTACCTCTTTATCTATTTTTTAAAAGTAATCTCTCTCATCAATTTCTGATCTAAAATCGTTCTCATTTTAGGAAAAGTTCCTGTGATTTGATTAGTTTTATCTCTTGAAATAACTTCTCGGGTCTTTTCTTGCGCTTTTTCCCATTTTTTATTGTTCTTAGGATTGCTATCAAGAATGGCCAAGTTTTTATACTTAATCATTAGTAATAAATCAAAATCACCATCATATTGATTAATACTTCTAAAAATATGGTATTCTTCGATTAAACCATCAGCTAGAAGAACTTCCATATTATTGCCCCAAGTTTTTTTCATTTGATTAAGATATTGAGGGTCAACATTAGGCTCTAAGTCAATTGTTGAGATTTGATAGACACTTTCGCCTACAGTCCAAGTTTCACCAGCTTGAGCAAAAAGAGCAGTGAAACAAAATAATGAAATTAGTGTTATTTTTTTTATCATGATTTTTTCCTTTCTTAATTAGATTGGGTTGTCATTTCAGGAATTACTTTAAGAATCTCAGACTCTGACTTTGTAAAACTATCGTACCAATCTTTAACTGCTTGATTAAAAACTTCTTCTCCATATACTTTAACCCATCTTTCTTTAATTGTAGGAGATGGTACAGCCATATCAGCCATGCTATCCATTCTAGATATAACCAGTAAGATTCCATCTTGCTCTCCACCTGAGATTTGGCTGTAAACCCCAGTACTTCCTTTAAACCTTACTCTACGATTGGCATCCGCACCTTTACGTAATATTTCTAACATTGTTCCACGTTGACCTGGCTTCGTATAGTATGATACTGCTTCCCACATAGGTGCAGAACGATCATTATAACTAGCCTCTAACCTTTTTTCAAAAAATGCCATGCCGCTCTGTTCTTCAACATGTTTATCTACAATCTTTTTCCATTCATTATTATGAGATTTAATACTTTTACGATCTGCATAATCCTTCCAATAATGATTAGAAGTACCCATAAAGTATTGTCCTGATCTAGGTCCACTCATTACAATAGCTGCAAATGTAGGCCATTGGTCAGGACCATGCCATTCTGCAACATGACTCGATACTGCTTTTTCAAAGGAAGCTTCTTTACCTTTATATATTTTACTATATCCACCACTTGCAACAATTGGATCTGCCTGTGCAACTAATACCGTACATGTGATTAAGGGGATTAAAATCCCTACAATTCGTTTTATCATTTTTTTCTCCTTCTGGTTTAATTAATTTATTCTAATTTGTACTGGCTTGGCTCGTACCTGATCCACCCGAAATTGGAGACCAATGTGAAGCACGGATTTTCCATCCATCGCCCTCTTTGACGTACGCTTGTGTAACGCGTGTCATATAATGACTGACTGCTGGTGACCCCTTCGGTTTCATGGATCCTTCTGAATAATACATGGCAACAGCCGCTTTTCCCGGTACCAACACGATGACTTCAATATGTTTTATGGACATATTGACTTTCTCGTAAGATTCTGGTCTTCCTGATGGACTAATTTCATGTATTAGACCACCACTGGACCAAAACTCTAGAGCACCTTTTGTAGAGTATTCTTGCATTGCTTTTTTATTTTTATTCAGATATGCGTTACCCTTCATTATTTGCTCTATGATTTCCTCTTTATCACCAGCCATCAATGTCACTGGAATAGCGATACTCAAAACAATTAATGTCATTATAATCTTTTTCATCGTTTACTCCTTTTGAATGAAATTATTTCATCGTACTTAAATCAGGGCGATATAGCCAAGTTTCTTCTTTACGTTCAATCACAATTTCTCGCCATTCTTCAAGCCACTTTTCCCATGAGCCTTTTCCAAAGGCTTCATCTATTCTATCGGAAAGTCCTTTTTCCTGCGGATTCCTATCGGCCCATTTGTTTAGGCCAATCAAAGTAGTTAAATATTTTCTATCACCACCATCAATTGTCCTAATTACCCAAATGTTTTGTTTAGAACCAGTTTTATCTCTGGCTTGTTGTGCTCTTTCATATAAATCAAAAATATTTGACCAGGCACCTTTTTCCACATCTACTGACATTACTCGGAGCATTTTAGGAATTCCGTCTGATGAAACGGGTTTAGAACTCAGGTTGGGAAAAAACCGATTATAATATTGACCCGATGTAGATTCAACATGGGGTGAAACGTATCTATCCCAATGAACTTGATCCTCGGGAGGATCGCTGCTTTCATCAAAATATTCCCAATTTACCAATGGCGTGGATCGTATCAGAGTTCCGGTATTGGGCCCAGAAAGAACCTGCCAGGTTATAACCGGGTGTCCAGTACCCATATGGAATTTTTTATTGTGGTCTAATAGTCCTTTTTCCAGTTTATTCGCCATACCCACTTTTGGGGTAATATCTACTTGCCTGAGAATGATTGGCTTATCCTGACCAACCAAGATAGCACATGTAAGTAAGGGGGCAATAATCCCCACGATTCGTTTTATCATTTTCTTTTCCTTTTTATTATTTCTTCTTACTGAGTTTTCCACTCACTTGGATTAATAGGAAGGTTAGGGCTGCTACCACAATAATTGTGAGAGAAATTGAGCTTTGGATAGGTAGCCCCAACTGATTCGTTTCTATCTTTTTGCGAGTTTAACCCAATTAGTGTGGAGGGCAATATCTCTGTGCCCCAAATTGTGCTCCCGGTCAATATATTTATTTCGTTTTTCAAAGAATGCCTTACGTTTTTCTTCATCTGGCCAGGATTTTTGTATTGTTTCATTATTTATACCTACAGCATCGGCATCGACGATATTGGCGAATTCCGTAACAATTACATATGGAGTCGTACCGCCACCCAAGCTACCTGTCCAATAATGTCTCATTTCTCTGCGACTTAATATTTTATTGTTTCTCATGATCACCTTTTTGTGGTATTCATCAAAAAGAGCTTCTCGCTCTTCCACTGTACCACCTTCCACTTTGCTCATCGGTTTCAGGTACCATTCCACAACTGTAACAACGTTATTTTCTGTTGTACTTTTATTATTGCGCTTGACCCTGCTGGTCACCAATTCTCGCACGGCTAGATCCGTATGTTTGGATTCCCAGTATCTTCCGTACTTCTCATTAAATGCTTTTCGCTTTTCTTCATTGGGCCATGCCTTTTTCCGCATATCGGCTAGTCCGACCGTACTTTTATCTGCATCGGCGATAGATTTCCATTCTGCAATTTGAACCACTTCGTTCAATGATCCGGAATGACGGTGACCTAATACTAACAAGCTAACCAAGTATTTATCGGCACGATTCATCTTGGTAAATTCTTCTTCCGCGAGTTCAAAGAACTCATCCCAGGATCCGTCTTCAACATAATTCATATAGTACATCGATGTTGTTACCACGTGATTATCAGGATTATATTGGCCAAATATGACACCTGTCATTATAGCCAAGGTAAATAGGATCTTTGTTTTCATTTTATTCTTCCTTTGGTTTGTTTACTTGTTTTTACAACTATTGAATTCAATAAAATGCAGGATAAAATATATTATATATGGTCAAAAGTCTGACCTGGATATTGGGGGAAGAGGTATGCTAAAAAGAACGAACAGATCTCTATTGTTGGGGAGATTTTCCCGTTGGCAAATCCCCCGATTTGTCTGTTCTATTATCAAATTACCTCAAATTACCTTATGCTTAATGGAATTAAGAATATAGTGTGGATAGGCAAAAGTAGATTTTAAATTATAAATAAGTCAAGAAGATAATACACATCAGTCAAAAGTCCATTGTCTCTAAATCCTAATTTAATTGTATTTATATAATGGGAATATTTTGTGAATTTAATTATTGAGGAGGAACTTATGATTCATTCTTATCATCATCCACATCTTCAACACGAATAAAGTTTTTGATTGTCCACCCTTTTTGGGTAGCAATTCGCCTAATGCTGGCTATGGCAATAATAATAAGGACGATCCAAAATATTTGTACAAATGTGAAATTCATAGCGGAAAATACGACATGGAATGAATTCGTAGTAATTCTAAAGTTTCCATTATTTATAAACCCCACCATAATCCTCCCCAAACAGCGGGTGAGGATTAGTTGAAAAATTTACTTCAGGGGCACTGGCGGCGGGCCTGGGGGAATCATTGGTTCATATTTACCGGAACCCTTCCGCTCATTGAATTCCGCTGTTACTTCTTTTACCAATTGGGGATCTTCAAACAAATCTACCATGGTCATACCCAATGCCTTTGAAGCTTGAATCATTCCCTTATGTCCAATAGACATACCTGTACAGGCCACCACAGCCCAAGAGTGCCAAGGCGCATCTTTAGGGGCTGCCGGTGTTGATAACCGTACCACAGGTACAATTTGACTCACATCCCCCACATCCGTGGAGCCGCCTTGTGCCGGCTTGGTTTCTTTCAATGGATAAATAGCCCCATCCATACCCACCTCCGGTTTGCCTGTGGCCCGTTGAATCTCTTTCGCATATTCCATTTCTTTATTGGTGTATTTGATAGGACCCAACATTTCAAAATTGGCCTGAATCGCACCAGCGCCACGACGGTTTGGTAAAATTTCATAAATACCGGAAATGAGATTAATCTCGTGCTCCACTTCTGCCATGAGGGCGCCGGCAGCGGCCATTTTCTTTACCCGCTCATAAACCACGCTCAAGCTTTCCCGATCGTTCTCCCGCACCCGGACCCAGATCTGGGCTTTGTCTGGAACCACATTCACCACATCCCCGGCCTTTTCAATTTGGTAATGAATCCGGGCCGTGGGTTTAATATGCTCCCGATAATAGTTAATGCCGGTCGTAAAGAGTTCCATTCCATCCACAGCGCTAAACCCATTATAAGGGTCCGCAGATGCGTGGGCGCTCTTTCCATAAAAATTAACGCGAAAATCGATGAGCGCTTTGCTGCTTTGTGTGGCGGCTTCCATATCATCCCCGGGATGCCAATCCACACACACATCAAGATCATTGAAAAGACCGGCTCGGGCGAACCATACCTTGCCAAAAATAGTTTCTTCTGCAGGGGTGCCGTAAAAAACCACCGTCCCTTTTATTTTGCCCTTGGCCATCAATTCTTTAATGGCGACGGCGGCGCCAAGACTGCCCGTACCAAATAAATTATGTCCACAGCCATGGCCCGGAGCACCTTCAATTAAAGCTTCTTTTTCTGATTGTGCTTTCTGGGAAATGCCTGCGTTTGCGTCAAATTCCCCAAGGATGCCGATCCGCGGACGGCCGGAACCATATGTAGCAATAAAGGCTGTAGGCATCCCTGCCACACCACGCTCTACGTTAAAACCATTCTTTTCCGCATAGTCTGCCAGGATTTTAGATGACTTATGTTCTTCCAATGCCAGTTCTGCGTTGGACCAAATGGCATCACTAATCTTGATGAGCGCCTTCCGGTGCTTCTCTACTGACTTGTCGATGGCTTTTTTATTTTTGGACCAATCATCACCGGCCGTAAGTAGCACAACACTCAATAGACCAATAAAAACTAATTTCATTTTTGTTAACATTGTTCTTTTCCTTCTTTCAATTAATGGGTTAATGATTATTTAAATCCTTTTAGACGAGCCAAAATGTTTTTCATTTACTCTCCCTTTCGAGGTAGACGTTCATCCAGCATGGCGGTGTGATAGACAAAGGCAGCCACGATCACCGCATTCTTTTGTATATCCTCAATGGGGATTGTATCATAATAATCGAGATTCGTGTGACCGCCAGTGCCACCAATTTTATCCTGTAAAAATTGAAAGGCGGGGAGGCCCACTCGATCGAAAGCAACATGGTCTGTGCTACCCAAACTTTGGGGTGAAATGGTGGTCATGCCCAAATCATGGAATGGTTTGATCCAAGACGTGAATGCGTCCCGCACATTTTCATTCCCCTGCAAATTCATGCCTCGAAACTGGCCCGGACCATAATCCTGGTTATAGTACGCCGAGAATTTTTCGTAATCCGGTTTTACCCCAGTCTCCGGGTCATTGGGATTTCCAAAATGCTTATGTACATATTCCCGAGAACCATGAATCCCCTGTTCTTCTCCAGACCACAAGGCAATCCGGATGGTGCGCCTGGGCGTCACACCCACCGCTTTCAGGATTCGCATGGCCTCCAGCATTACCGCTGTACCAGATGTATTATCCGATGCGTTTGGACTGGCGTGCCAAGTATCAAAATGGGCACCCAGCATGACCACTTCATCTTTTAAATCAGCACCGGGGATTTCACCAATCACATTCCGAGCCCACTGCCTTTCTCTTCCAATCTTGGTTTTGATTTCCACCGCAATACGCACAGGAATATCCCGTTCAAGAATGCGGTACATGCGGTTGTAATGCTCCGGTGTTACGGTTACGATGGGTAAATGGTTTATGGTTCCCTGCCGATCCCATTTATCTTTTTTAGCACCGGGGCGCGCATATCCCGGAACCATGGCCACACGGTTCCCCCTTGTTTCTAAGATGACCGAAACACCTTCTTTTTTATAAAATGCATTTCGTTCATCCGTACTGACCCGTTCCGGATCGAGTGGTGGCCGTTTGCGTCTTTTTCTTTTGGGCGGATCGTTGGCTAATACAGTTAATTCTTCATCAGTAAATCGGGGGGTGCCATTTCGGATTCGTTCTTGATCAATTACCGGCATGGTTACAGATAATACCGCTTTCCCTCTTAACTTACCCCTATACTTTTCCAAATCACTTTTGGTCTTAATGTCCGCAATCCTCACGTTCATTTTCTGCCGGCCATTGATCCCCGGTGTATGGGCGATGGGGTATCCGACCATTGTTTGGTAATCCGGCTCCAGCATATGGATGGAGAATAGTTTGTTATCCCAACTGACACCATAATCCATAAATGGTTCAATTTCGATATTAGTGAGTCCAATCCGTTTCATTTCTCCCGTCACCCACTTCTGGGCACGGCGCATATCTTTTGAATTGGTAAGGCGGGCACCCAAAACATCGGTCATGTAAGATAAGGTATTGGCAATCTGAGACCGTTCAAATCCTTCTTCCCGAATTTTGGCTACCATTTCATGGTCAACAGCATATTTCCCCTGAGATAATAGAGGTATTGCAAATGATATTAGGGAAATGATTATAAATATTTTTTTCATGTTAGTTTTCTTACATCTTAATCTTTGTTAAAATGTTTTTTATATTAATTCTCAATCATTTCCTGGCGGATAAGTTCTACAGGAATATTCCCCGCCTTGTTAAATGTATCTAAAAATTTCCTAAGTACGAATGGTTTCCCTTCTGTTTCAAGCTTTTTCGCATATTCGGCCAGGAGGTTTTCAATGAGGTATTTTCCCGTTACATAACAGGTGCCGTACCCCGGCTGGCGGAGGTAAAGGTGCTGCTCAAATTGAAGAAGGTGGGGCTCCCGCTTCATCCACCCTCGGGGAGTCCATTTCACATGAACCTGTCCTGCTTCAGCCATGGTCATCATATTGGCATGGGCATATAGGGAACCCAATCCCCGGGCGGCCCGCTGGGCCAGCATGATCCAGACAATTTCTCTTGATCTCGGGCTGTCTTCATAGAGCCCCGTGTGCATAAACATTTCTTCCACTGATGTGGCGATTCCTTCATTTTTGGAATCGTACATATTGTACAAGGGTGGCCCCCGTCGGATGGGATTTTCATGTGGATTATCTCGAACTTCCGCCAAGTCGAACCAGTGGTACATGTGGGAATAAAGTGGCAGTGGGTCAAAGTGCATCCCAATCGAAAAGAAATTGCGTTTTTCAACTGGAATAAATTCCCCCATATGTTCCCGTAGGGCTGGTTCCATATTTGGCTTAATGGGCATAATCTCTTTTTCTTTTAAAAACGCCATCATTTTTTTCACAGCTTTTTCTGTTAACGCTGCAAATTCTTTTGGCGTATCTGCTGAAACCATGGGTGGCAAGTCCATATTTCGCTGTTCCTCTAATTTAAGGGAGGTCCAGGCCCGATCCAGTTCTCGTTGAAGCAATTGCACTTCTTCATCCCAGGTCATGGGAACACGGTGGACGTTCTGTTGATACCATGTGTAATTATCTTTCCCAATCCCAGAAGGACCATTCTTTTTTGATGATTCTTTTTCTAACCATTGGATAAATCCTTCATTCGCTTTTTTTGCATTGTCCAATACCATGAATAATTCTAAATCCTTATTCCTGCTATGATGCTCACTCAATTCTTTTTGAATGGTTTCTAAGTGTTCTCCTTGCTGGACAAAATTTCGAATGCCTGCAATCCATAGGTCTCGGGCATTGCCGGTGAGATTTTCTTGAGCCTGTTTAAGAAAAGGTGGAATGCTTTTAACCTCTTGGATGAATTGCTTTTTTGTTTCACTCGATAAGGGTAGCCTATAGGTCCAATATTCTAAGGTACCATGGTTTGTCGGACCTTCATGGGCAGGCACGTCACTTTGATGCATCCAAATCGTTTGATAAAAAGCAGGGTCTCTTTCCCACGGTTTTAGAATACGGAGATTAAAATCGTATCCGTTCATTTCTGCTGCCACGATCTGCCAATCCACTTGGGCTGAAATTGACCAACCGGTGGTATCGATTCGGGAAAGTCGTTTTTGAAGCAATGTGAACTGCTTGTGTCTTTTTTTGAATTGGGTTTTCGTGTAATCCGGAGCCCCATTCTTTAAAGGCGGAATTTCAAATGATCGCCACTGGGAATAAAGTTTCTGAAGGTCATGATCATTGGATGGTGACTGGGAAAATACGTGGACGGAAAAGGATAAAAGGAAAATGGTTATTAATATTTTTTTCATCTAACTAACCCAACACCTTATGGAATCCATGATTGAACCGTTCCATTTCTTCTGGTTTGGCCATGCTTAGACGGCACCAATCTGTATATGGAGGAAATGGCCGCCCCACGACGACTCCGTATTTTTCCATGGCGGGCTGAAAGTCTGAAATTTGAATTCCCGTTTTGATGAAAATAAAATTGGATTGGGAATCCAAATACTGGATTCCTTTTTCATCGAGAAAATCTGTAACAACTTTTCTCGCTCTATTATTTTGTTCGATGCTGAACGCCTGAAATCTTTCATCCTGATAAGAAGCAATGGCAGCACGAAGGCCCACAATATTCAGTGAATCGGTGAGGTAAGATTCCATCCGTTTGGCAATCTCTGGGGTGGTGATGGCAAAACCAACCCGCAAACCCGCAAGACCATGTACTTTAGACGCTGTTCTGGACACAATAATATTTTTCCCTTCTTTTACCAGTCCGATCATGGAACGATAATTCGGATCCATCACATATTCGTGATATGCTTCATCCACAAAAACTGTTGCTTTTTTTGAAATTTTACTACAAAATGATTCCAAGTCATCTGAATCCATCAGCTGTCCGGTTGGATTATTGGGATTGCAGAGATATACCAGTTTCGTTTTTTGGCTAACAGCAGATGCCATCCTATCCAAGTTTATGCCGATGTTGTCATCCATGGGGATGCGTTTCACATTTGATTTCATGGTTTTGGCATAGCGGTTGATGGTTTCAAATGTGAGGGATGGCGAAACCAGTTCACCTTTGTCTATCCCATTCATGAGGGCCCCTTTTTTCAGAATCTCTCCAGAGCCGAACCCCACCGCAATATGATCCGGCGTTACGCCGTTTTGCTTCGCCATGAGGACTTTAAACTCTCCTTTAGCACCGCGCATGGAATAAAGATTTGCTTCTGAAAATGCCTTTCGCATGGCCCGTCTGGCCACTTGGGATGGGCCGTATGGATTTTCGTTATACATCATCCGCACCGGTTCATTGGCAGAACGGTTTGGGGCCGCTCCAAATAAGGGGTTATATCCGCCTACTGATCCTAAAATAGATCCACCCAAAACAGCGGCACTTTTGTTGAGCCAATCTCGTCTGGTCATTTCTTTTTTCATAACTTTCTCCTAATTAATGGTTGCCCAACATTCGATTTCCACCTTGGCACCGATGGCTAATCCGCTGCCGGCAAAGGCAGATCGCGCCGGTTTATGGTTGGGAAAGAATTTTACATATTCCGCACTCATCTCTGCCCATTCGTTAATATCCTCAAGCATGCAAAGACACTTCACCACTTGATCCATGGATGAATCATACCGTTCCAGAACTTCTTTAATATTTTCCATAGTCTGTCGCGTTTCATGTCCAATTCCACCGGGGACGACATTCATTTCGCCCGGAATATTTCCCACCTGGCCAGAGAGATAAAGCATATTGCCCACCCGGACTGCTTCAGAGAAGGGCATGTTCTGTTTGGCAAATTTTTCGGATTGAAGATATTGGACCCGCTGTCTAGATTCACAGCTGATGAAAAAAAATAGGCATAAAATAAAAAGATAATGATGTTTCATAAGCTCCTCCTTGAGATTCAATTTACAACTGAAAAGGAGAAAATAAAAAAGCCCTGGCATTTCACAGAGGGCTTTTTCTTTTTTACCTATAAGGAAAGACCATTTAGGCCCATTCATCATCATTATTCCAATAATTTTTTCAAGATTTCTCTACTCGTATGGTCTGTAACCAACCGGGCTCGGCTCGGACGAAATTCATCTTCCACAATTAGGGCAATCACATCCATTTGGCCTGTCTCCAGGGCATTGTTACATACATCATCCGCACTTAATGTCATATTGCCCACCCGTTTTGTTAATTGAAATTCCAGATTCCCCATCCCATTAAAAGCGCGGTAAATAATTTCGGTGCACACTTGGGTTGCCGCATCATTAAAATCGAAAGAAAAATCGTATCCATTGCCCAGATAGGAATGAACCACAACCATGGCTTTATGGATTTGGGCAGGATTCAATTTGGGTCGAAGTATCACCATTCGATTGACCTTATGATCCAAAAGGTGATCCATTGAATTGGAAATGACCCCTTCAGATACAGATTCAATAATATCATCGCCGGGATGGATGAGCGATCTTTTTTCCCCCGATAAATAAAGTGAAGCCCAATCTTGTTCATTCCAAGACTGCCTGTCGCCCACATAAATAATCCCATGTTTAAATGTCCCAGGTAAAAAGATATTACTCATGTAACCCGCGGAATATGTTAAAATAATATCTCCCGGTCTCAGCATTTGTTTTATCTCATTTTTTTCCATATGGGTGAAATAAAGATTATCGGTTACGGGAGATTTAATATCGCCCACCCATGTTAAAAGGAATGCTTTAAGTGCCTCATATTGGCCACCGGATTTTTCGATTAAATATTTTGCCTGTTTTTGGATATCGCTATGTCGCAGGAGATTTGTGATTTCTGGTGTCAGTAACACAAAATGGTTCAGAATTTCTTCTCGATGCTTTACATGAAATGTGTGAAGTTCTTCTAATTCATTAATGAGTGGCACATACAGTGGATCTGACAAAAGCTGATTCAATGGGGATCCTGATAAATGGAGTTCCCGAGTATAAAGATCCCAGGCAATATCCAGATCATCCAGATTTTCCGGATTGGTGAGGCTATTAAAAATTTTTTCGAATGTATTTTTTGGAATACCACTCCGAAAATAGGATTCGTTCAGTTTATCCACCAGTTGATCATCCCTCATATTGATGGTAATTAAATTACCACTGGCTTTATAAAGGGTTAATGCAGCATAATACCCGATGACAAACGCTTTCATATTCATTTCAGGATCGTCAGTAAGTGTATTGTAATCCCTGTATTTTCCGATTACCTCCCACAGGGATTGGCGAAGGATTAAATAACGGAATAAAAGATTCTCAATCTGGTCATTTTCTATATTGGAAATATATTCTTTGTTATGTCGAGATGTATTTTGATGGAGGGAAACCATCTCCTCAAACATTTCACGGAGAGCACCCTCAAAAATGGCCAATTGCTGAATATCGGACTCAAATGAATCCTGTACAGCCGGTAAGGGTGAAAAGAAAAAAGCCCCGGAAAAAATATAGGATATAATTTTATTTTTAATTGAAATCATTCCGAATATTTAGATGATTTTTCATACCATCAATATAATCTATTATTTATAAAAATAAAAATGCCCCAGAAAAGGTTGGGAGCTCTCCCCATCATTTTTTCTGCACTAAAAGCCATCCACTGATGATGCTGGAAAATCCGCAAAGAAGACTAAACAATAAAATATAATATTCCGGATCACCCAATTGATCGGTGAAATAATATTCGCCCAAAGATAAAGCAGAAAGGATGCCGAATAGAATGGTTGAAAGTATGAGAATCAACTGCTTCAATGATTTAATTCTCAACCGAATCCTCTGATACGACAATAGTTATTCTGTCTCCCTTCGTGCTGATCGCAATTCGGGTGATGCCACTCAATCCATAATCTGATACATCGCCAATTTTTACCCAGTCTGTATGGTTATATGGATCAAAATTATATAGTTCACTCCCCTTTCCCATGATGAACACACCAGAATGGGTCACGGCAAAATCTTCGGAGCCCTTCAATGTGTGGATCATCATTTTGATCTCTCCTGATTTTGGATCAATCTGATTGATCATCCATTGTTTCTCTTTTTTGCTGATATAAGCCACGCGATTGGATTTGGGCAATTTCAAAATAGTTCGGCCGATGGTGTTATCCATGACACGATTGCTATTCGATTGTATATTATTTAATTGAAGTGTGGGTGGGTCCCCCAATACAAAGGTTATGAGCTTCTTTCTATCAATCCAGCAGTGGTAACCGATTTTCAAATCTTTGACGAGCACCTTTGGTCTCCCGGAATACATGCTGTATTTATACAACAGCTGTGTGCCGTCCGGATCTAACCGAATAGCAGAGAAGGCATTGCTTGTTCCAATCTGAAGAGGGGAATACTCACCCCCCTGGGTGTCCGTCATCCATGTTTTCTTTCCGGACTTAATATGGTATAAGCAAATATCCTGCTGGCCATCCCGTGTGGAAGAGAATAAAATCTGCCTTCCGTTTTTCATAAATGAGGGCTGGTTATCATAACCGGGATTATCCGAAATGTTAACCGGATTGGCGATGGCATATTTATCATCAACCGATAGTAGGTCAAAAAGATATATTTCTGATCCCGTCTGGGCATTAATAAAGGTCAGTATAATAACAAAAATGATCGATTGTTTCATTACAATAATTTAGGAATGAAATAGCATTGACTTTGGAAGGAATAGTTTTAGGAATAGCAATGTATGATCGTAGAGATTTTATCAGCCTGATGAGAATTGGCAGTAGAGAATTCCTTCATGAAAATAATCGAAGGTTGTATTAATTATAAAAAAGGTTGAGGTTTGTTTAATCGTGCGAAGAGGCTTACATCAATTAAACCAGACCCCATAACCCCGGTTTCTTAATCCGATACCCAGCATTTCTTCAATCGCTTCCGCATCTTTCCGAGTGGGGATGGGGTTATACTGTTCATAGAGATCGGGCCGAAGTTTTAACCCATACACTTTTGCATATTTATTTGATTTATACCCTTCTTTATGCTGTGCAAATCGGAGGGACGGTTTCCGAGAAGATTGCCCCACATAGACACAGCTTTTCCCACTGATATATTTCGGATTTTTTGCCCGAAATTTCTTCTGGTCCCCCACGGATGGGTCTAATTCTATCACATATACAAAGTATCGTTTCATCCATGGAATCTATTCATTTATTCTTCTTTAAATTTTATACAAAAATAATAAAATACAATGGGTGCCATGACCCACACCGCCTGGGGAATCAGCGTATATCCTACAGTAGTCGAAGAACCGGGAATGGGCGGAATAATGACAGGATTCCAGGGTAATGGTTCATAAACCCAAACGCGCCCATTAAATAAATATTCCACTAACAATTCTTGAAATATACCCCAGGAAAGCATGATGCTTAATTCGGCCCAACTAAATCGGATAAAATGGATCCCCTTGCTATATTTTTTACACATCCAAATACCCACCATGAATATGCCACCATCCCAAATGGAATGACTTATTTTTCGTGGCCATCCACCCAAGCCATAAGGCCATTCTTTAACTGAATGAAGAAAATCAGGGCCCAGAAATAAAAACGCAAACTCCCATGTGGCCCCAATCAATGTGCCAATCCAAAACAGTTTATAGTAATAATGGGATATCCTCCCTTGACTAATGGCCCACTTAAAACCAACAACCAAACCAATGGCCACGAGGAAATCGCCAACAAGAAAAATGTAATCTATATGGGTCATATTATTTTGAGCCAGAGGGATTTCAATCTGTTATAGTACATCCTTTTTTTTCAAATACTTTACGAGCAGCTTCTTTTTTACCTCGCACATTATTCAATTCTGATGCTACGATTCCATCACCCTTACCAATACCTTCAGTCCACCCCATTTGCTTTTCGCTTTCTTTAATTCTTTCCTCCTGAGCAATTACCAATTCTTTCTCACGCTTTTCTAAAAATTTTATTTCATCATTTAGCGCTTGACAGTCATGTTTTTCATAATGCAACCCAGAAATATGTGCACCTTCAATTTCTGAAGGTGAGGTTGGCGCGTTGTAGCAACCAAAAATAAGGACCGTAATAAAGAATAGAATTGCTTGATGATTTGCTGATTTAGTCATTGTTTTGTTTCCATTTTTTTAGATAAGGATTTCTATTGATAGTTAAAATATTCTTATTTATTTCTTGCGAACTCTATCTGATCCATGAACTCATACAAATTGTTTTCCCATTTTTGGACTGTAAGCTGATCCCAGGCATTTTTATCTTGCGCTTCTTTAACGACTGGTCTGATTTGCTCAGACCAAGTGGTGAGTAAGCTATTTACATTACTTGCAGAAAAAGGCCCTTGAATAAACTGCTCTTTTAATTCTGAGTATAGCTCATTATGCATTGCCCAACCTCCGATGAGCCTATCACAGGCTGCGGACCATTGATAAAGACCGAATGCCCCATAGGGAAAAGGCCGGCAATTATTTTGAGTTTCACCCCACTCATCAGCAATAGGCGTTACAGGATTTGCATTCCTCATTATATTTTCAAAGGCATTATCCAGATCCCAAGGTATTAGATTTATTTTTTGATTGTTTGGTTCTTCATACCAATAAAAATTATGGCTACTGCATCCACCCTCATCACAATACCAATGTAAAAAGCCATCATCATGGCGTATTGTTCTATCAACTACTACTAACGAAAGGACCTTATTAATATCCATATATTCTGAAATAACATTTTGCACATCACCAGTTTCTGCATTGGATAGCTTATCTCCAAATCCACTCATAATTGCTGTAGATGGATTCTCATCCTCATTGGTTTTTAATGCACTTATTAATGATTGTGGATTCATTGGTTTGCCATTCATATATAGTGGCCACACTTCTTTATAAACATTTCCATCTTTATCATCAAAATGATAATCAGTAAAAGCGCCATCTATTTGCTCAGTAAGTGCATATAAACCTGAAAGCTCACCATTGATTACTAAACGTGCATGCACTGAACGTGGAGCCTCAACATCCATGGATTTAAACAACCAATAGCCTAATCGTTCATGCATAAGAGAAGGGTCAAGATTTTGGGAATGAAATTGCAATTTTTTTAGGTCATAAAATCTTTCATCTCTGCCTTTCCAATTGATTTTAACTTTCATGGATAGCTTCGTGCAGATTTTTTTCCCAGATGGCTCAAAGGGATTTGGACCATCTACACAACCAACCCAAGCACCTACACTCCCTTTATATCTTACGCCAACAGGACTAATGGTATCACCTTCAAAAATTAACATCCCTTCAATATATTGTTCTGCCGTAGGATCACTATCGATCTTTTCTAAATCTTTTTCAGCAAGTTTTAATTCAAATGTGTGGAGCTTATTTTGATCAAAAATAAAATCTGAACTTAAATTTAAGTATTGTTCACTACCATTGGGCTTAATTGTAGGTACTATAAATTCTTTTTCAATGCTTTCCTCTTCTTTATCCGGACACCCATAAATAAATAGAATAGAGAAAATTCCCAACCCATAAATCAATAAAGTAATATTTTTCAAATCATTAACTAAATAGTCTTATTTACTTGTTCCATCAAGGAATTTACCAATTCACGGAATGATAATGGAAGTGCTTTGCATATTGAAGGCTTCCTTGCTGAATTTGGCTTAATATGGTTTGGGTTTTTCAACAATATCAAATGTTGTATTACCATCATAACCGCCAAATCCATATATTTAATCATCGGGCCATATTAACCAATTTGCCGACATCACCGATCATTTCTACAGCTGCCGATGTTGTTTGGTCTTCTAAAATCGTTCCTTTATGATCATATAACTTTAGATAAATATTACCATCAAGATATTCATGCACTTTGGGAACCATATCAATTTTATCAGGTGCATATAGTAAACCTGCTTTATGCCCTTTTTCAATGGTTAGATCCAACATGAGATCCTTCTGCTTTAACTGCCAGTAAAATTTATTAGAATCGTAACGGATTTCTTTGGTAACTGTATTGTTATAGGTTGTAAAACGATAAAGATTATTTTTATAGTATAAACCAACGATAAATCCAGCAAAAGATGTATTTTTCCAGGGGATAGTTGCCAATGATGCAGTGATGCTTAAATTATTATTAGAAAAATTATTTGATTGTGCCCAGATCCAGTTTTCAGGAAAGTTACGGCCCCAGTCTTTCTCAATATAGCCTCGACCACCAACAAAATCATAATGTGAACCATTAAATTCAATTTCGCCATCTAAGGCATGATCCATGCTTAGGATGCCATGAAAACATTCCATAGTCGGCACATAAGCGTACCAACCCATACAGCCCGGTTCAAATAGAGTTACTGGCCAAGGTTTCAAATTATCTGCAGTGACATGTCCCTTTAACGTAAGAGTCTCTGATTCAATATCTAAGATTATTTTTTCCGATGAAAAATAATTTGATCCAATGTGTAAACTGTAACTGGAGGTACTGCAATTGAACTGCTGAACTTCAAATCGCTCATAGAATACATCACCTTTATCACCATCAAAAATCATTATAAAAGCTGTTTGATTATTATTAAACCCACTACGATAAATACCAGGAATTATCGCAAGTGATTGACCGTTATCCGTGACCAGTTTATGGTACCATCCTTCAAAAAATGGTCTTTTATTTTTCCCCCCGTGGTAAGCGCCCGGGTCACGTAAAAACATCTTTTGGAACTCCCTTTTCTTTCAGCTGTTTTTCAAGCAACAGAACTTTTCCAAGCGCCGCCAAAATAAAAAGATGGCCCAACTTCTTTGCCATAGGTTGATGAATTCGGATTTAAATCCTTAACCAAAAAAGGGGTAAAATCTGAAGCTCCTTTTTCTACTTTCTTATCCTCACAAAAAAAGACAAATAAAAGAAATAATATTACCCAGGGGCGTTTCATTCCGGAATTTACACAGTATTATCCCACAAACAAAAAACCCCGTACTGCGGGGCACTTGCTTAAAACCTTGTTCTAGGGCAAGGAAACAAGCTTAAAAATAAAGACGAAATACAGTTTCTGCTACACAGGCAAAGCGTTTTCTATTTTCCACTTCTATACTGATCTCATTTATCAATTCAATACTATTATTTTTTGGCTGGACATCCACCATACGAGTGCGCGCCCTGACTCTAGAACCTGATTTGACCGGGTATGGAAAACGCACTTGATTCAAGCCATAATTAACCACCATCCGCGCTTCAGGGAATAAATTTTTTGAAGAACTAATGGTATTGGTCAATTTTGGAATTAAAGATAATGTTAGAAAGCCATGGACAATAGTTGTTTTGAATGGCGATTCTTTTTGCGCGCGCTCAGGATCAGTGTGAATCCATTGTGTATCGCCTGTTATTTCTGCAAACTGATTGATACAATACTGATCAATCGTTTCCCATTTGCCCACATATATTTCTTGGCCCAGTTGTTCATGCAGTTCTTTATAGACTTTTTCTGTCACCTTATTTTTGATGACTCCTTCTGATGGAACAACTACTTTTTTATCAAATGGGTTAAGATTGGTTATCCAGGGATTATTCAGTGTATTTGTAATCTTATCATTGATGGTACTAGACCAGTGGCGAAATCTGGGTTCTAATTTGGCCCTGAACTCTGTTGCGTTCTCTTGAAAACCTTCGGTCTTTTCTCGGATAAATTCGTAAACGTTCATTTATTTATGTGTTAATAATGTCTAAATAATTACTGTTTTGGGAAATTTAACAGCACAAAATCCCCCGTTAGGAGCCATTTCATTTTAACTTAGTTGAACCTTTGCCATCGCTTCAAAATTTACGTACATATTCTGTTCATCCATCTTTTCTCTGAACCCTAAAACAAAATTTTCAAGCCTCTTCCATCTAAAACCTACTGCTAACCAGTCAAATAAAAGCCGTTCATTGAAAAGCTCATTCTTATAAAGAGTACCGATCGTCTCATACCAACCGCATACTTTTGTAACATATCCATATTCCTTTGTTCCAGGTGGATATTTTTCTACAAATTTTGAGTAGCCATCTATAAAATCGTCACTCCAGAGCCAATTAATAGCTTCATCAATTCCAGAAGCTGCTCCCCATTGAACAAATTTGAGCATTAAGTCTGCATCATCATAGGTAGGTTTTTTCATTGTCTATTCTCCTTTATTTGAGCCAGAGGCGTTTCATTTCAGCAATACCATCTTCCTTGTTTCAAGATAATGATTTGCCCGAAGCTGGTAGAGGTAAACACCCGCACCCACAGGGTTACCAAAGTCATTTATGGCATTCCACTTGATTGAATGGTAACCCGCAGGCGTATCGTTCATATTGAATATTCTCACTCTTTGCCCAAGCATATTATAAATAGTCAGCGTTATGCTACTTACCTCTGGTAGGTCAAAGCGGAGTGTGGTAGTGGGGTTGAAGGGGTTCGGGTAGTTTTCACGCAATGCAAACTCAGTTGGAATGCCTTCAGCTGCAATCGATAAATATTCATAACGATTAACAGACAAGACTCTATCATCTCCCGTTATATTTACGGTGTCTATACCATCTGTAGCTACTACGGTGAACTTGACTGTTACTCTTGGTAACATGGGAAAAGGTTCAAATACATTCTCTAAGAATTCCTCATAAGTGATAGAAACTGATGTACTGGTTGTATCATTTATTTCTTCTGGTGGATTAACGCCTATTTTCGCATAGACGAGATAATTAATTGAGTCACCATCAGCAACATCAGTGCTGGCATCCCATTGAAGATTATAATTGTCATCAAGATTTAATTCGGTGATATTGATTGCATCTAAAGCGCTACTTACCCATTCAAAAGCAGTGGGAGCATCATTCACAGCTGTTACGGTTAGTTTAAGTGAGGTTGAATCCTTAGAACTACCATCTGAAGCATAAACCTTGATGTTAGCTACCCCATGCCAATTTACTTGAGGAGAAAGTTTTAGTGAATCATTGGAAATTGAAACCGATATGGCTGAAGTATCCGAGAGCCCAACATGGTTTTTATTCTCATTGTCAAGTCCAATTGATGATAATAGAATATAACCAAAAGTATCTTCAGGAATTGTCAAAATGAATGGTGCTGAATCACACAGATTTCCAACACCGTTACCATTACTATCCTCTTGGTTGGGATTAAAAACTTGTGGACAGTTATCCAAACCATTTAATATACCATCTTCATCATAGTCTCCTTCAATTGATAAACCAGGAGTTAATTCTTTTCCAAAAAACCCGGAATATGACAACCCATACTTATAACAACGAAATACGGAGTTATTATCAACATCGATTGTCCCTTGAGGGACAATCCCGTTCATTGTAACTGGATTAATATATTTCCAAACTACTTCTTTGTTAACATTCACCTCAAACAATTCACCACTTTGGGCATTAGATATTAATGTGTTTCCATTTGAAAGCCTTTGCGCACCACCATATTTCGGTGAATTGAAATTAGTGGGTATACTTGCAGTATACGTCCAAACCGGCTCGATGGGTCCATATGCTGAACCAGCATTAATTATATAGTTACCTAAATTATCATATAATGGTTTAATCTCGATTATAGATGAATAAATACCATCAGGTCGGTTTATGCCATTATTGAAAATTAAAATATTTTCATATCCGCTGGGGTCTGATTTCATCCAATGGGCATCATGTTGACCGAATAACTTTTGGTCATTTGTTGACCCTCTATTATATGCGATAGGATTACCCCAACGATATAATAGGTCACCCCCTTTTCCTCTATTTCCTCCTGAATGGGAAGAAGCCTCTAGGGTATTGGTACTATGATCAATTATCCATATCTCATTTGTATTTCTATTTGTTACCAATATTTGGTCTAATGCTTCATTATATGAAACTGAGTTAGTATGCAACCAATCAGCATTACCATCCTGAGCATAATTGATATTTATAAGGTTTTTATGGTCAATTATTTTTCCATAATTATTTTTTGTGTTATCTAAATCTTGGATAAGATGATCCCATGCATCCCACCTCCATACAATTTCTCCATCTGTTGGACCAATATATGCTATTTCGAGGATTGATAATGATCTAATTATATTTCCATTGATTAAATTTGAATCCCTCCCTGCCTGAATCGCTTCGTCTTTTGTTTTTTTATCAGTAACAACCATTAGGACATTACCATTTGGCATTGGTTCAATATCATGATGTTGGGTGCCATAATAGAATTCCCATACTAAACGATTATCCCAATCAAACTTTTGAAAACCTCCTTTAGGATTATTTGTTGGATTTTCGGAATGTTCAACTTTTGCTGAACGCAATAAATACCCATCTTCTAATAAATACGCACTAAGACCGGGCAAATAATCACTCTGCCATTTCTTTATTAATCTACCATCATTGCCAATTAGGTATGTTACAGTAGAATTATTCGGAGCAAATAATGTATATCCTCTAAATACCTTTTCCTCGTTATTAATAATCAATCCCACCGTATTTTGTGAAAGCACAGATGCTGTAAAAAGAAGAAACAATTTATATCTATATTGTCTAATTTTATACTCCTTAAGTCTAATTATAGTGGAAATTACTTCCAAATGATAATAAATATTTGTAGCTCTTTAAGAAAAAACTAAGGCTTCCTTTTTTAGAGAAAGATGGGATTCTTGATTAATCAGGGCGACATCGGTTTTTTTACTCTAAATAAAAAACCCTGAATTTTTACAAGGTTTCTTTGAGCCAGAGGTGTTTCATTTAAGTCTTAAAGCGATGTCATATCGTTGTGCTACATTGTCCCAGTTGACAATATTCATTAAAGCATCCACAAAGTCGCCTCTCTTATTTTTATATTTCAGGTAATAAGCGTGTTCCCATACGTCAATGACCAATAGTGGAATGGCTCCCCAAACTGTCAACTTTTGATGATTCTCACATTGAAGAACCACCAAATTATCTGAATAAGGCTGATATGCAAGAATCCCCCAACCACTTCCTTCTATCGATTTTGATAGTTTTGCCAGAAGTCTCTGCATTTTATTAGTTGAGCCAAAATCCTTTTCAATTCTCTTAAGTAAGTTGCCAGTCGGTTGAGATTTTTTTTTGGCCAAGTTTGTCCAGAATATGCTGTGCAAAATGTGACTGGAGAGGTGAAATGAAAGTTTCTTTGTCCAGTGGTCAGCCATTATTAAATCACCACTATCCATTACCTTTTTTATCATTTCTATATCTTTGTTCGCCCCTTTAACTGCACCGCCGTGATGAAATGAATGATGCAGAAGCAATGTTTCTTCATCCATAAATGGTTCGAGGTCGTCAGTATTGTAAGGTAGTGGTTGGTGGATAAAGTTTCCGTTTTCGTCCGTTAGTTTGTCAATGCCATTATTATTTATATTTTCAGCAAAGACAGAATTTGAGGGAAAAATTGTCGCTCCCGTCAGGATAGCGCTTGTTTTTAAGAATTCTTTTCTATCCATAATTCAGATTATAATATGAGCCAAAGGCGTTTTATTTAGATGTTAAAATTATTCCAGATAATGATGAAACAAAACTAGCTGTTAAATCATATTCCATTGAATAAAACGATGTTCCTGCTATAGATTGTATGATAATGTTGCCATTATAGTTTTTCTTTATAATTGTTGAATTATCACCATCAACATATATGCCTTCTACAAGTGAATTAAACCAATCTCTACCTAATCTGTTCAAATAGAAAAATCTATTTGAACATTTATTATCGGTACTAAGATGGAAATGCTGAACAAGTAGCGCTAGCTCGCGTTATATCATCTTGCATCTCTGTTTTTTCTGCACCTTCTGGCATGCAATCAACTATTTCTTGCATTGTGGCAATTAGTTTATCGCAATCTGCTTTTGTTGCTGTACCAGCTTCAATTTTCGCATCGAATTCATTACTCGCAGCTTCAATTGTTTGCTCAGCATTCGCTATAATTGAAACACAAGCAGAAGCTTCTTCAACTTTATCCTCACAGGAAACAAACATAAATATTGGCAAGAGTAAACTTATTAATTTGGTTTTCATTCTTTTCTTCTTCATTTGAGCCAGAGGCGTTTTATAGTAAAAATTATAAAAATTTGCTAAAGCAAAAGTTTCCATAACTATCTATTAGCTTTTTTAAGTCTCTTTTCTGCTTTTTTTTCTTTTGCAGTTTTAGCCGGTGCTTTTTTAGTTGCTTTTTTAGAATCTCGACCTTTTCCCATTTTTCGCTCCTTGTTCTTTGCTTGAATTTATAAAAGATTCCTTAGCAAGGTGGGTATGTCTTTTATAAATAAAATAGCCTCCGTGAGGAGGCTATTTGAGCCAGAGGTGTTTCATTTGTTTCCCCGTTGCTTCATTTTCTAACATGACTATTTCTGATAATATACTAAGAGCTATTTCCTCAGGAGTTGTAGCCTTTAAATCTAATCCAATTGGAGAATAAAGATTTTTTAATTCAGTACCCGAAACATTATTATCTGATAAATATTCTTTAATGAGATCAGCCTTTTTTTGACTTGCAATAACTCCAACGTAAGGAATTCCTTTTCTTATTGCTTCAAGTGCTATTTTATCATCATTGCTATGGTGAGTAGCTAGAATAAAATAATTTATATTATCATCTATATCTTCAACTCCTAAGCCTTCGGTTATAATTTTATCTGCATTTGGATAAAGTTCTTCATTGCTTTTTGAAGTATGAATATGACTTTTAGACGTATGAATAATTAATTTAAAATTTAACATCTTTGCCATAGTACATAAAGATTCAACTATACTACCCTCCCCTCTAATTAAAATAACAGGATCATTCATTTGTGGCTCAACAAGTACTGACATACTACCTCCGCATGGAATACCCATTCCAATAGTCTCACTATCAAGATCAATTTCAATAATTTTAGGTATTCCGTTAATTAAAGTTTCTATAGCTGCATCTGAAGCTCTATTCTCAATACAGCCCCCACCAACATATCCAATAATTCTATAACCTTTTTCATCAAAGATTGCCTTATCTCCTACTTTGCCAGATGACGAACCTTTAACATTAATAACAGTCGCTATAGCATATGGTTTTTCATTGTTTTCTAGCTCAAAAGCTTCTTTTAAAAAAAGTTTATTTTTAGACATTAATAGACATCTTTGATACTAGGTCAGAATAATCACTCTTTGTATCACAATCAAAAATAACTTCTGACGAATCCACTGATACGCCTAGAGCGTTCTTTTTATTTTGACTAATTATATCCTTACATCCATTGTCACCTTTTAAAAGAAGCATCTCTTTAAAATACTTCTTTGGAAAAATCACTGGATTTGCCTGTTTACCAAAATATTCAGCGTATATAATTTTTTCACCATTATTACTTAAAAAAATTGATTTTAACTCATTTAAAGTTTTCACTGTAATTAAAGGCATATCACCTAAAACAATCATATTCCCATCTATATTAGCTGGTAACGAAGATATCGCCTTATATATTGAACTAGACATACCTTTACGCCAGTCTTTGTTATATATGATATTATCTAACGATTTAGGTAAAATTTTAACTACTTTATCATGTTCGTAACCTGTAACGATAAAAATAGGGTCTAAAAGTGAATCAATTAACATTCTAGAAACAATTTTAATTAAGGCTTCACTTCTATATGGTAACAATAACTTATTTGCTTCTTCCATGCGCTCAGAAGAGCCTGCAGCAAGAATTGTTGCAGAGATATTCAGATTAGAGTCTTAAACTAAAAATTAAACTTTTAAATCTTTTGATTTAATTGGAAGTTTTCGCACTCTTTTACCATTAGCATTAAAAATAGCGTTTGCTACGGCAGGTGCAACAGGAGGAAGTCCGGGTTCACCAGCTCCACTTGGAGGTTCTATACTTGGTACAATATGTATTTCTACTTTTGGCATTTCATCAATTTGTAAAAGCTCAAAATCATGAAAATTAGATTGAGCTACGGCACCTTTTTCAATGGTTATTTCGCCTTTTAAAGTAGATGTTAATCCATATACAATTGATCCTTCCATTTGTGCTTTAACTCCATCAGGGTTGATGACAGTACCGCAGTCAATTGAGGCAACAATTTTATCAACTGATAATTCACCAGCCTTTGAGACTGTTACTGTAGCTACCTGTGCTGACCAAGAACCGAAAGATTCGTGGACTGCCAATCCCATACCTTGTCCTTTTGCTAAAGGCTTGCCCCATCCAGCTTTTTCAGCTGCTAACCTTAATACTGCTTTATGCCTAGGTGAGTTATTTAGCATGATCATTCTAAATTCTAATGCGTCTACACCTGCCTTATAAGCAAGCTCATCTATGAATACTTCATTAGCAAAAGCATTTTGAGAATTATAAACAGACCTCCACCAACCTACAGGGACTTTAGTGTTAGACATTACATAGTCCACTAAAATATTTGGTACGTCATAAGGCAAATTATTAGCACCATTAACTGCACTTCGATCTAATTGCCCATTTTTAAATCTTTCAGGTGAACGTTGCCCTGAAATTGAAGGAGAAACGATATGGTGTTCCCAAGAAATAAGTTCATTTTTATCTGATAGAGAACCTTTAAGTTTGTGAAGGCTCGCAGGTCGGTAGAAATCATGCTTCATATCATCTTCTCTTGTCCAAAGAAGCTTAACTGGCTTTTTTATTTTTTTTGAAATTTCAACAGCATCTGGTATAAAATCTGACCACAACCTTCTTCCAAAGCCTCCTCCCATTAAAGTCACATTTACTTTCACTTTTTCTATATCAAAATTAAGTTTTTCAGCAATAGAACTTTGAATACGTTGAGGGGACTGGGTAGGCACCCATAATTCTGCAGAATCTTTATTAACATGAGCTACACAATTCATAGTTTCCATTGTTGCATGAGATGTGAATGGAACCTCATAATTAGATTCAATTGAAATATTATTTTTCAAATTTTTTGTATTACCAACTTCTTTAGCAATTACTCCTTTATCCTGAGATTTAGTTTCCATCATATTTTTAATTTTTTTACTATCCCATGAATAAAAATCACCATGATCCCATTCAACATCAAGCGCTCTTTGACCTTTTATGGCTGACCAAGTATTTGCAGCCACCACTGCTATTCCGCCATCTACTTCAAAAATATATTTTACACCATTTATTTTGTTTGCTTTTTTTGCGTTAAAAGATTTTAAAGAGCCTCCAAATGTTTGACATTTAAGTACAGTAGCATAAAGCATATTTGGTAATCTTATATCTATACCAAACTTTGCAGATCCATTAACTTTATAAACAGTATCTAAACCAGGTAGTGATTTACCAATTAATGTAAAGTCTTTTTCATCTTTTAAGATTGGATCAATAGGAGTATCAAGTTTTCCTGCTAATGATATTAATTCTCCAAACTTCAAAGATCTTTTTGATTTCGAGTGAATGACTTCACTCATGTATGCTTTACATTCACTAGCTGGAACTTCCCATTTCAATGAAGCGGCCTGAATCAATAGGTCTCTTGCTGTTGCGCCAGCTTTTCTTAAACGCATATAGGAACGTCTAATTGATCCACTTCCGCCAGTGCTTTGACTTCCATATTTATCCGGATGTGTATCTGCTTGTACAACATTAACCTGAGACCAATCAGCATTAAGTTCTTCCGCTACTATCATTGGTATTGAAGTACGTATATGTTGTCCCATTTCTGACTTTGCTAAGGTTATTACAACCTTATTATCTGATGAAATCTTGATCCATACATTAGGCTCAAAAGAATTTTCAACTATTCCAGCAGCAACCAATCGTTCTTTATAAGGCAAAGCCACACTAATAACCAAACCTACTCCAACTGTGGAAGATACTTTCAAGAAATCTCGACGTGAAAAATCTTGGCTCATTTTTGTTCCTTTGCAGCTATATGGATGGCTTTACGAATTCGATCATAAGTACCACACCGACATAGATTCATCTTCATTGCAGAATCAATGTCTTCATCATCAGGATCAGCATTTCGATCTAATAAAGCAGCAGCTGTCATGATCTGCCCAGGTTGACAATAACCACACTGAGAAACTTCCTCTGAAATCCAGGACTTTTGAATAGGATGTGAATTGTCTATAGATAATCCCTCTATTGTAGTGATCTCGGCACCATTCACATTATCAACTGCCGTCATACAAGAGCGTGTGGCTTCACCGTCCACATGAACAGTGCACGCTCCACAAAACCCACGTCCACAACCATACTTAGTACCAGTATAACCTAATTCATCCCTTAGAACCCACAATAATGGTGTATCCGCATCTATATTAATGCGGTGAGTCTTTTTATTAATTCGTAGTGTAAATTTTGGCATAAATCTGTTTATCAATATAAACTATAAACACTTTATAGTTCAATATATTCACACAACAACACGGTACGCTATTAACATACATACGCTTTCCAAGCGTACTACGATTCTCCACAAAATTAGCGTAAAAAAATAATGGTAAACAAAACGAATATGAAAGAATTCAAAATAGTATATTAAATCTGTTAATGACTTACTCCTTATTGAAAGGAATTCTTTTTAAAGCTATCTCACCATTACTCATAACAAAAACAACATCTTGAATTGTACGAATATTTATTAATGGATTTTTGGTTACAACAATTAGGTCTGCTTCTTTTCCTACTTCAATAGTTCCAGTTTTATCAGCAATCATTAATAATTCTGCACCAATAATTGTTGCTGATCTAATCGCATCTATAGGTTTCATTCCAAGATCTACGAAGTTTGTTATTTCCATTCCAATTCGGGTTGTACTATTTGGTCCATATCGTGTATCTGCACCTGTTGCAATCTTAACTCCCATTTTATAAGCTGTTTTAACGGTTCTTTCTAAAGATGGCAGCATATGTTGTCCTCTAATAAAAAGAACAGGATTATCATAATCTCCACCTGGTTCAGTCAAGTCAACTACAGTAGTAAATGTTGGAACTAGATATGTGCCCTTCTCTTTCATGAGAGATAAAGTTTTTTTTGATAAATAAGTACCGTGTTCAATACTCCTTACGCCTGCCTTAACTGCAGCATAACCTCCTTCATCTCCATGCGCATGAGCCATAACTGGTATATTATACTTACTTGCTTCATTGACAATAATACTTAATTGCTTTTCAGTATAAGTTTGTTTTCTTGGATCTGTATATGGTAGGCCAGCACGCTCAGTACCCCTTGTTTTAATAAAATCAACACCTCTATCTGCATTAATTTGAACAAGCTTTCTTAATTCATTTTCCTTATTAACACCGTTTACAAGATTAGCAAGGCGTACATCTGCCAAAATTGTTTCTCCAAGATTTGGTGTTACAAAAATACCTGAAGCAAGCATATCAGGCCCAACTAATTTTCTAGCCTTAACCATTTCACGTATAGACACATCCTGAAAACTAGATGTACTTGCACTTCGAGCTGTAGTTACTCCTGATTGTAAAGCGCGTTTAGCAGCATCTAATGAACTAATATGAGTATGGGCATCAATAAAACCAGGAAGTAAATACATTCCATTTAAATCAATTTCTTTATATCCTTTTGGTTTTGATCCAATATTCTTTATTGACTCAATCTTTCTATTTGAGATAAATACCATCATATCTTCTTGAACAGTTGAATTAAGTCCATCAATTACATTAACATTAAAAAGTACAATTTTTTCCTGAGCCATTAAATAAGAGATGGAAAAAGAAATAACTAGTAATAAAATATTTTTCACAGAATATTTATTTAACATGTTTAGTGTCCTTATCTTAGTTTAGCTAATATAAAATATAAGAAGAATAAATTCTATTAGCACTTCCTTCTCATATTCATATGCTTAAATCAATAATAAAACTGCTATTGTATAACTTAGTTTTAGCTAAAAGTGCCGTAAGGAGGCTATTTGACCCAGAGGCATTTCATACATGAAATTACTCAACAATGTGCGAGTCTCTTTTATTAAAAGGGTATACCCCCGTCTTTATCGGTTGGGTGGTTAAGAATTAGGTTGATATTTATGTTTTTGTATCAGCCATTTTTAAGCACTTGATTGGGCTTTTTCTTTGACTTAATTTTTATCCTGAATTGCAGATAATTGCAATCTCAACCAAACAATTTATTTAATCCAATAAAGAATAGGAATGGCAATATGGCGACTGTGATTTTGCGGGATACATACCGAGCATTGGAAGAGGAAATGAAATCTCTTGATAAATTAAAGAGAGAGACTTCATTAAAGATTAGAGAGGCAGCTAGTCATGGAGATCTTAAGGAAAATGCAGAATGGCGCGCTGCCAGGGAGGTACAGAGTTTAATCGTATATAAGAAACAATTGATGCAGTCCCATGCGCCATTTCGGTTCATCGAGTATGGCGAAATTGATACCGACGAGGTGGGATTTGGCAATAAGGTTACAATCCGTGAAGAGGACAAAGATGAGGCCGAAGACTATTACATATTAGGTCCCATCGAATTTGAGTTGGATCTTTATCCCCTGATTGTAACCTACCATTCACCTTTTGGCCAAGCCATAATTGGGAAAAAGATTGATGAAGATTTTACGCTTGAAATCGAGGGTAATGAGACGAAGTTCACAATTACTGCAATTGAAAAGATTTCTGCAGAATCCAGGTCTATATGACATCCTTCCATTAATCTCTTTTCCTACTTAACAAGAGGCTTTTTCATTGTCTACTTATATTTAATTCTTTAGTCCGAATGCGTCATCACAGGGATTGTGCCCTTCGGGGTGAGTATCGGCAAGCATCTGCGCAAAATCGTCACTGGTAAGATAACACAACAAATACAAACCAGATTCTTCAAGGAATTTCATTACGTCATGATGAATATCCTTACCATTCGGATCTTTACATAAGTCAAAAATACCCTGCCGACCATAATAATTATCCTTTGGAGTCTGGCCATCTGTGAAAGTTGTTTCTTTGATTTCCCTTATTGCAAGTTCATTAACAAGCTCATTCCATTCATCCTGAGTTACTGAAGCAATATCATACATCAAAGCATTACGAATTGGAAACATGATGGCCATTACTTTGTGGAATGCTTTTTCATCTTCACTCATGCCTTCCTGAGAGGACTGGATTAATTTGTCCCCATCAAATGCTGGAGTTCCCCGAGCTTGGAGTATGGTCCCTTCTAAATTGGCAGCTACTGCTTCATCTACTCCAAAAAGATAATTGCCTTCTCTATCTATAATGTTGTCCGTACCTGGTTCTAGTCCCTCTTGATGTGGTGTTCCTGTGAATATACAATAACCTTCTGAATTGATTCCACAAGCGTATGTGTCCTCCGGTTTTTCATCGTCATCTTTCTTATCCTCACAAGCAAAGACAATCAATAATAATCCAATTAGTACAAATCTTTTCATTTTGTGCTAATTTATTTGACCTAGAGGCGTTTCATTTAGATTTACTTTGTACAATTCTTATTAGTATACCAATTCCAACACCAATCATTATACA
>Ga0206678_10000186_pt1 | contig 38255 bp, 23 predicted proteins | sample M180m12015metaG_FD_155453 | JGI IMG/M metagenome (GOLD analysis project Ga0206678, IMG submission 155453) | Ammonia-oxidizing marine archaeal communities from Monterey Bay, California, United States - M1 80m 12015 | ecosystem: Environmental > Aquatic > Marine > Intertidal zone | place: USA... | reverse complement strand
CGACCACTGGTTATAACCTAGGCATGATATCCTGCTTGCTGAGCTTTATGGGTAAGATAATATGGATCTACTCCTATACAATGTCCTCCAACAAGGCCTGGAGAAAACTTTAAAAAGTTCCACTTTGTCCCCGCAGCCTCAAGTACATCAAAAGTATTAATGTTTAGCTTATTGAATATAATTGACAACTCGTTAATCAATGCAATATTTACATCTCTTTGAGTATTCTCTATAATCTTAGCTGCTTCCGCCACTTTTATGCTTGGAGCCCTATGTACGCCTGCCCCAACTACCAGCTCATATGTTTTTGCGATTTGTTCTGAAGATTCTTCACAGCATCCTGAAGAAACTTTAACTACGTTTTGTAAGGTGTGAACCTTGTCTCCTGGATTAATTCTTTCCGGTGAATATCCCACCATGAATTCATCTTTAAATTTTAATCCCGAAACTTTCTCAAGTACTGGAATACAATCCTCCTCAGTACAGCCAGGATAAACAGTAGATTCATAGACTACATAATCGCCTTTTTTTAAAACCTTTCCAACAGTATTACTGGCGCCTATAAGAGGTGTAAGGTCCGGTAAATTTGCCTCATCAATAGGAGTTGGAACAGCGACAATAAAAAACTGAACATCCCTTAAATCATTAACATCTGCGGTAAACTCAATATCACAACCTTCAAAATCTTTAGATTCCAATTCATTGCTAGGGTCAACAGAATTTTTCATCATATCAACTCTTTGTTCATTAATGTCAAACCCTACTACCTTAATTTTACGTGCAAAATCCAAAGCAATTGGCAGACCAACATATCCTAAACCAATTACGGCTAGCTTTGCTTCTCCTTTGAGCATTCTATCATAAATCAACTCACTCATCTCTATTTTAATTTATCGTTTCTAACTTTATATATTCTTTCAATAATCTCAACCACTTTCAAGCCTTCTAAAGCATTTGTAGTTGGTGAGGTTCTTCCTTTAACTCCATCAATCACATTTTTGATCACATAATTATGGTTTGCCGCAGAGCCCTTATAAGGACCATAATCATTTGCAGGATTTGATTCCTTTAATGTTGGCATCTCATAATCCTTGATGTTACAAACCTCTACTTCATTCATGTATTGGCCACCTATTTTGACACTTCCATTTTGACCTACAATGGTCATGGAAGATTCCAGGTTTTGATTGGCAACAGCTGTTGAGTAATTAATACAACCCATCCCTCCATTTACAAAATCAAAACTTACAAAGCCTGAATCTTCAAAGTCAGTCGTTTCTTTATGATTGAAATCCGAAAACTTACCTTCAATATTGTCAATATCACCAAAAAGCCAATACATAATATCAATGAAATGAGAAAACTGCGTATATAATGTCCCTCCGTCAAGTTCTTTGGTGCCTTTCCATCCTCCTTTTTTATAATAACGATCATCGCGATTCCAGTAGCAATTTAGTTGTACCATATAGATATCTCCTAAAATCCCATCCGAAACAACTGACTTGATCCATTCCGAAGGAGGTGAATATCGGTTTTGCATAACACAAAACACTTGCTTAGAAACTTGTAATGCTTTAAAAATAATTTTTTCACAAGCATCTTTTTTAAGTCCCATAGGTTTTTCACAAACCACATGCTTTTTCTTTTTAAGGGCCATCAAGGCCTGCTCGGAATGTAGCCCATTTGGAGTACAAATATTAACTACGTCAAACTCTAAATCACTCTTTAGTAAATCTTCTATTGAATTAAAAAATGGGACATCAAAAGACTCCGCATCACATTCTTTTTTTGAACGAATGTCAGCAAGCGCGATCAATTCTGCTTCAGATTCTCTGCGAATCATCTCGGCATGTCTTTTTCCTATATGACCAGCACCTACAACGGCAAATTTTATTTTTTCAGAATTAGGCATATTTACAGCTTTACTACTTTATTTTTAATTAATTGGTATTTTGATTTACTTTCTGGACAAATGGCGAATCCCTCTGAATTAAATTCCAAACGATGCCCATACTCACTCATCCAACCAATTTGTCTTGCTGGGTTACCAACCAACAATGCATAGGGTAAAACATTCTTAGTCACTACAGCACCAGCACCTATAAAAGCAAATTCTCCGATGTCATGACCACAGACAATCGTTGCATTCGCACCAATACTTGCTCCTCGCTTTACAGTAGTTTTTGAATATTGACCCCGCCTATTGACTCCACTCCTTGGATTAGTGACATTTGTAAAAACCATTGAAGGACCAAGAAACACATCGTCCTCACAAATTACCCCTGAATATATGGATACATTATTTTGAACCTTAACGTTATTTCCAAGAATTACTTCAGGAGAAATAACCACATTCTGACCAATATTACATTTTAGACCAATTTTACAATTCGGCATGACATGAGAAAAATGCCAGATTTTCGAGCCTTCTCCAATCTCGCAACCTTCGTCAATTACAGCTGTTTCGTGTGCGTAAAACTTCATTATCTAATAATATATTTATCGAAATTGCTGTGTTCAGTATGAAACAGCTCTTCTTTGGTTAAGCTCTTAAAATATTCATAGGTAAGCTTCAGTCCCGCTGATCTCTCAATTTTAGGCGACCAACTTAATAAATTATTTGCTTTCGTAATATCAGGTCTACGTTGTTTCGGGTCATCTACAGGGAGATCCTTGTAGATTACTTTTTGTTCCGTTCCTGTTAGGGATATAATCTCTTCAGCAAACTGTGATATGCTAATTTCAGAAGGGTTCCCAATATTTACAGGCTGTGAGTAATCACTTTCAAGCAATTTCACTATCCCATTTACCAAATCATCAACATAGCAAAATGAACGTGTTTGAGATCCATCACCAAAAACAGTCAAATCTTCACCCCTCAACGCTTGACCTATAAAAGCAGGTAAAACTCTTCCATCATTTAATCGCATTCTTGGTCCGTAGGTATTAAAAATTCGAACAATTCTAGTTTCTAAACCATGAAAATTATGATACGCCATGGTAATGGCCTCCTGAAACCTTTTTGCTTCATCATAAACCCCTCGTGGCCCCACTGGATTTACATTCCCCCAATACTCTTCATGTTGAGGATGAACTTCAGGGTCACCATATACTTCTGAGGTAGAAGCAATTAATATCCGTGCTTTTTTGGATTTTGCCAACCCCAAACAATTGTGTACTCCTAATGAGCCCACTTTCAAGGTTTGAATGGGAATTTTTAAATAATCAATTGGACTTGCAGGAGACGCAAAATGCAAAATGTAATCAAGCTCCCCTGGAACATGAATGAATTTTGACACATCATGATGATAAAACTCAAAATTCTCGTGCTTGAACAGGTGTTCCAAATTTGATATTCTTCCCGTAATCAGATTGTCCATACCAATAACGTAACATCCGTCATTGATAAAACGATCGCAAAGATGCGAACCCAAAAAGCCAGCTGCTCCTGTAATTAAAACTCTTTTCACAGTTGTTCGATTAATTTTCTACCGATACTCGAATAATAGAATCCCTTACTATTCATTTCCTCTGTATCAAATAAATTTCGCCCATCAAATATCACCAATTCTTTTAAACTTTCTTTTATCTTATTGAAGTCTGGGTTCCTAAAGATACCCCATTCTGTACAAATTAAAAGTGCATCGCAATTCTTGAGCACTGAATATTCATCACCCGCATAGTCAATAGAATCTCCAAGTACGGCTTTAACATTTCCCATCGCTTCCGGGTCATACGCACAAATCTTTGCTCCACTTTCCAAAAGCTTTTCAATGAGATATAATGAGGGTGCTTCTCTAATATCATCGGTGTCAGGTTTAAAAGCCAGACCCCATACAGCGATGCGTTTACCTTCTAGTGAGCCTTTAAAATAATTTCTGATTTTAGGAAATAAAATGGTTTTTTGATTTTGATTGATTTGAATGACTGACTTTAAAATCTCAAATGTATATCCAGCATCATTTCCTGATCTAACCAAAGCTTGAACATCTTTGGGGAAACATGAACCACCATAACCAATACCCGGAAATAAAAATCTTTTTCCAATACGTGTATCCGAACCTATACCTGCTCTGACCTTATCTATATCGGCACCTACCAATTCACAAAAGTTAGCCACCTCATTCATAAATGTAATTTTAGTAGCTAAAAAGGAATTGGCCGCGTATTTAGTCAATTCCGCTGATTTTTCATCCATGAAATAGATCGGATTGCCCTGCCTGACAAAAGGCTTGTAAAGTTTTTCCATTATATTTTTTGCCTTTTCATTTGATGTTCCCAATACCACTCGGTCTGGCTTCATGAAATCTGAAACTGCAAATCCTTCTCTCAAAAATTCAGGATTGGAAACAACAGCAAATTCAAGCGATGTGTTTTTCTTTATCGCTGCCTCAACTTTTTCTGCAGTACCTACAGGCACTGTGCTCTTGTCAACAATCACTTTAAAATCTTTGATTAGCTTCCCCAACTCTTCAGCCACTCCAAGAATGTATGAAAGGTCCGCGGAGCCATCCTCTCCTGGAGGAGTAGGAAGTGCAAGAAAAATAATCTCAGCATCCCTAATTCCATCTTCTAACGAGGTCGTGAATTGCAAACGCCCAGCAGCTATGTTTCTGTCAAAATATGTCTCTAGGTTAGGCTCGTATATAGGCACCTCACCGCTCCTCATCTTATTCACCTTTGCCTCATCTATATCGATGCAGGTCACATGATTTCCAGTTTCAGCGAAACAAGTTCCAGTTACCAAACCAACATATCCTGTACCAACTACAGCAATTTTATTCATTTGTTTTTCTTTTATTTCTGAACAAACTCTTTTACAGTTTGCGTAATAAGTCTCAATTGTTCCTCTTCCAATTCTGTATGCATTGGTAGAGAGATTACTCTTTCCGTTAACCAATCCGTCAACGGCAGTTCTGTGTTTCCAGATCCAAATGATGCAAACATTTGTTGTCTGTGGGCAGGAATAGGGTAATAAATCATTGAAGGGATATCATGTTTCGCCAAAAAATGATGTAAATCATCACGATCTATTCGGTCAAGGGTCAATGTATACTGATGAAAAACATGTCTCGATTCTGCTGAACGAAAAGGTACTTTTATTTCAGCAATTTCAGCAAATGCCTTATCATAATAAGATGCCGCTTCTCTTCTTCTGTTTAAGTAAGAATCCAATTCTCTCAGTTTGATGCGTAACACACCCGCCTGCAAATTGTCCAACCTTGAATTACAACCGACCATGTCATGATGATAACGCTTGCTCTGCCCGTGATTGGCGATCATTCTCATTTTGGATGCCAATTCATCATTATTTGTGCATATGGCACCTCCATCTCCAAAACATCCTAAATTTTTAGATGGAAAAAATGAAGTGCAACCAATATCACCAATTGTTCCAGTTTTCACTCTATCCCCATTGGAAAGTGTATATTCACTACCTATGGCCTGAGCATTATCTTCAATCACACTTAAACCATGTTTTTTGGATAACCTCATGATGTCGTTCATGTTGCAAGCCTGTCCATATAGGTGAACAGGTACTATGGCTTTTGTTTTATCCGTTATGGCATTCTCAATAGAGGCTGGATCAATACAAAAGGTATCCTTATCAACTTCCACAAATACAGGCTTTAAACCCAATAATGCGATCACCTCAGTTGTGGCGATATAAGTAAATGAAGGCGTAATCACTTCGTCTCCAGGCCTAAGCCCTAAAGACATCAAAGCAATCTGAAGCGCATCGGTTCCGTTGGCACATGGTATAACATGCTTTACACCTAAATAATCTTGAAGTTCTGTTTGAAAAGCTTTTACCTCTGGACCGTTAATAAATTGAGCCGTTGATAACACCTCGTTTATTACTGTATCTATAGATGGTTTGATTTTTTCAAGTTGACTTACCAAATCAACCATTTGAATTTTTTTCATTCCTTCTTTTAAGTTGGGTGCAAATATAACAAATATCAAGGATATTGAGGTATAAAAAACATAGCTTGAATCGAAAAGAATTAACGAATATCATGTGTTTTTAAATACGGTATTACAAATCAAAAAATGGTCTTAAATTTGTCATCTATGAAGATTCTTTTATTGATTGTTTTATTGATTCCGATTTCATCATTTTCACAATGGAGCAAATCCGACACAGCTATATCTAGAGCTTGGATAGGTTTCGAGTACGGTGGAAACTGGACACAAGCTGATTTAGCTGAACGTTATGGGTTTATGAATCATATTGGATTAATGACAGGCTTTAAAACCTCAAAAAATTGGTTCTATGGACTTCAATCCTCTTTTCATTTTGGCAAGAATGTGCGCCTTACAGGAATATTTGACCATTTGATAGACTCTAATGGGAACATCACTGATGTAGATGGGAATATTGCTGCCGTAGTGGTATACCCAAGAGGGTTTAGCATCAATGCAAGCATAGGCAAAATATTTCCTGTGCTTAATTCAAATAAAAACTCAGGGATTTTCGTTCATACAGGTGTGGGGTATCTTTTACATAGAATGAAAATTGAAACTAACGAGCAGGTCATTCCTCAAATCGAGCTGGATTACAAGAAAGGCTACGATCGTCTTACGACAGGTGTTAATCTGCATCAATTTGTGGGTTATAATTTCATGAGCAGTACAGGGGGTTATCATTTTTACGGAGGATTTTATGCGCAAGAGGGCTTTACAAAAAATAGACGAACCATCAATTTCGACGAGCCAGATGTTCCTGTTTCAACGGAGCTACGTCTTGATGTACAAATTGGATTTAAGCTGGGCTGGGTGATTCCAATTTACAAACGACAACCCAAGGATTTTTACTTCAATTGATGAATTTTCTGTATCAAATAGGCATTCATTTATTCATCCTTTTAATGAGGACCGCATCCTTATTTAATCAAAAAATTAAAAAAGGCATTCAGGGTAGGAATAACTGGACCAAATCATTAGACGACATCCCTGAAAACGCCAATGTTATCTGGTTCCATTGTGCTTCTCTCGGAGAATTTGATCAAGGGCTTCCCGTTATGACTGCTCTTAAACAAAATACGCCAAATGCCTTTATCCTTGTGACCTTTTTCTCTCCTTCGGGAATTGATCATTATCAGAAAAGAGAACATCCGGTGGATAAAGCCTTATACCTTCCTTTCGACACAAAAAGGAACGCCCGAACCTTTCTCAAAAAAGCCAATCCAACCCTTGCCATTTTTGTGAAATATGAATTCTGGCCCAATTTCATTTCAGAATGCGCCAGGGCAAAAGCCAGCATCATTTCCATCTCCACGCTTCTGCGAAATAAGCAGATTTATTTCAAGTGGTATGGTGGCTTCTTTAAACATGCTTTGAAAAAGATCGACTATTTTTTTGTGCAAAATCAGCAAAGCAAAGAGCTGCTTGAATCGATTGGAGTGAATCAAGTTGAGATTTCGGGAGACACGCGTTACGATAAGGTAATCCAGCACAAAAACAGCTCGACATCAAAAGATTCTGTTCTTTCACAATTCGCGGTTGAGGGCCCGATACTCATCGCAGGAAGCTCCTGGGAAGTAGAAGAAAAAATCATTAAAAAATACCTGGAATCGAATACAAATACGAAGGTGATAATTGCTCCGCACAATGTCAGTTCGAATAATATCGAGCGCATACAGAGCCTCTTGGATTGCCCTTCAGTTCGTTATACAAAATATGAGGAATATCAAGGGAATCGCGTTTTGATTTTGGATACCATCGGACACCTCACCTCCGCCTATCAATATGCCGATTATGCACTCATCGGAGGTGGCTTTTCGGGCAATCTTCACAATATTTTGGAACCTGCGGTATATGGACTGCCCGTATTTTTTGGGCCTCGGCATCAAAAGTTTCCAGAGGCACAAAGTTTCATTGATGCAGGGATTGGGTTTGTTATTGAAAATGCAGAAGAGCTATCTGAAAAACTTAATGTTCTTGGAGACAAAGTGGAGCTCAAACAAAAAATTGAGGGTTTTATCAAAAATCAATCTGGCGCCACGGACAAAATTGTAAGTCATCCATTTCTTACGAATAACTAATAAGCCCGCTCGTTGCGATTTTCTTTCCAATTGATAAAGGCCTTATTTACTACTTTGTTTCCTCCTGGTGTCGGATAGTTTCCTGTAAAATACCAATCGCCTTTGTTATTCGGACAAGCCTGATGCAGATTCTCGATAGACTGATATACAATGTCTACTGGCGCTTTCATATCTTCAGGAGTCAACAATTCAGCAATTCTTTTAGAAATTTCCTGAGGTGTAAATGGATCGTAAATCTTTTTTACGTGATTGATGACCTCTTCCTTTGGCTTGTCAACTTGTGACAAACACAATTGATATACCTCATCAATGATTGACTCTTTGCCCTGTTCTCTCAAGAGTGATATCGCCGCATTAAAGGCAATGAAATCTCCTAGCTTCGCCATGTCAATCCCGTAACAATCCGGGTATCGAATCTGAGGCGCCGAAGAAACGACAACAATTTTTTTCGGACTCAAACGATCCAATATTTTGAATATACTTTGTCGAAGAGTTGTACCTCGCACAATACTATCGTCGATAACAACTAGGTTATCCTGATTGGCTCGAATTCCGCCGTAGGTAATATCATAAACATGAGAAACCAAATCGTTTCTGGAATCATCCTGAGTGATGAAGGTTCTCAGCTTGGCATCCTTGATGGCAATTTTTTCTATTCGGGCTCTTTGGTTGATGATTTTTTCTAGATCTTCTTTACCTGCACCTGGCCCTAATTCCTGAAGCTGAACAATTTTCTTCTCATTCAAGTGAGACTCCAGTCCTTTAACCATTCCGTAGAAAGAAATTTCTGCTGTGTTTGGTATAAAGGAAAAAACAGAATTGTCAAGATCATGGTCTATCGTGTCCAAAACAGGCTCTACAATCAATCGTCCCAATTCCTTTCGTTCCGTATAAATGTCTTTGTCTGAACCTCTGGAAAAATAAATTCTTTCGAACGAACATTTACTTACAACTGTTGGCTCATTGATGAGATGTTCCTTAACCAATCCGTTTTTCTTCACAATTAAAGCATGACCTGGATTTAACTCTTTGATGTCCTCAACCTGCAGGTTAAATGCCGTTTGAATTGCAGGCCGTTCGGAAGCCACAACACAAACCTCATCGTCTTCGTACCAAAAAGCTGGACGAACTCCGGCTGGATCTCTCAACACAAAAGCATCTCCATGACCAAGCAGGCCTGCCATGGTATATCCACCATCCCAATCCTCACTGGCCTTTTTAAGTATTTTTTGAATTTCTATATGCTCTGAAATTTGTCCGTACACTTCTAAATTCGAGTCGTACTCTTTTTTGAAGCGGTGATACAGTTCATCATTTTCAACATCTAGAAAATGTCCTATTTTTTCCAAAACTGTTACCGTATCTGATTTTTCTTTTGGGTGCTGACCGACCTTTAAAAGCACTTCAAAAAGCTCATCGACATTGGTAAGGTTAAAATTGCCTGCAACAACTAGGTTTCTTGTAATCCAGTTGTTTTGACGCAAAAATGGATGGCAGCTTTCTTTCGAATTCTTTCCAAAAGTACCGTACCTAAGATGTCCAAGAAAAAGCTCTCCCGTAAAACCTGCCGATTTTTTGAGGTAATCTATATCATTTATTTTTTCAGGATGTTTTTCATAAATATCCTCGAATCGCGAATTGATCTGTTTGAAGATATCCTGAATGGGAGCTTTGTTCACTGATCTAATCCTAGAGATGTAACGTTCTCCTGGATTCATATCCAATTTAATGTTTGCAACACCAGCACCATCTTGTCCTCGATTGTGTTGTTTCTCCATCAATAAATGAAGCTTATTCACTCCATAGAATGCAGTTCCATATTTTTCTACGAAGTACTCTAGGGGTTTCTTTAACCTCAAAAGGGCTATGCCACATTCATGTTTAATTGGATCACTCATTTGTTGATTTAAATGGTCGTGGCGAAGATAACCATTTCATAAGAAAGACAATGAAAAATTTAGAGATGTGCGCCCGGCTGACAGCAAAGAGGTAATTTCTTAACATCCTCCTCTTTAGGCTCAACGTCATCAGCAGTATACCCAATATCCGCAACACGCTTTCTAAGGTCATCAGCACTCGTTTTCTTTGTGTTGTATTTTATCTTCAATGACATGTCCTCTAAATTGAGTTCTGCATATTTCACTCCCGGAACAAAATTCATTACTCCCTCAATTCTCTCTTTACACATTCCACACTGTGCGGAAGTTTTAAAAACTACTGTTTGAGATTTCTGTGCATTAATACCACCTACTAAAAACAAAAAGAAAGCAAAAAGCACACTGTTTAAATATTTCTTATTCATATTATTTTATTTATCATTTTTTCTTTTGATTGAATAACGCAATCCTACGTATATATTGTACCCAATAATAGGTCCCCAAGCTCTCGTTGCATCAAAATTAGGGCCAAACGGGTTTTCAGGTTCAATTATCGGGTTTTCCTGTCTATAGTTTGTCAAATTTTCTCCTCCCAAGTAAAAATCCCATTTTTTAAGTTTGTAGGTTACTTGTGCATTTAACCGTGGAAAAACATCACTAAATTCACGGCTTGATTGTGAAGTAGCAGCCAACCTAGCCTTTCCAAAAACCGATAGTGTTAAATCATAATCCCAACGTTTATTTCTTGTTGTGTATGCAAGATTTAGAAAACCTCTATGTTTGGGAATCATCACTTTAGCCTGAAGACTGTCACCAAAAAGTGAACGAACATCCAGATACTTGTAGGCGCCTCGAACAACAAATCGTTGTATCGGCTCAATAGAAACCTCCACTTGAAAACTATTGGAAACAGATTGGTTCTCAAGGTTTGAAAATCGAATCAGATCATTTTCTCGATCCACTACGAGCTGGTTTTCAAACCATGTTCTATAAAAATCTACAGTTATGGAAGCTGGATTATTTTTCATATCAAATTCCTGATAAATTGAACCACCAACATTCCAAGAAACCTCAGGTTTAATTTCAATTGGAGCAACCCATGCATAAGAATTCGCAAGTAAAGAAATATTGTCCATGATATAATTTGGCACACGCCACCCTTTTCCTGAAGTCAATCGGAAATCTGTATATTCAGAAAGTTTATATTTCAAATGTACTCTAGGAACAATTTGTTGCCCAAACAAAAGATGATAATCATATCTCGTTCCAAATACTGTCGTCAATCTAGATCCAGTAAAAGTATATTCAAAAAAAGCACCAGGTATGTTTTCAATACGATTACTGGATAACGTATCACTCGTTGATTGCCATATATCTATATATGTGTAACTCAGACCAGTTTTAATTTTATGATCTGAGGTTTTTATAAAATCGTCATAGATAATATTGACATACCCCCTCTTTTCCTCTCCAGCAAAATATCGATTCCCAAAGTTTCCATCAATCAATTGATACTTCCAATTGGTAATGATACCGAGCGACTGAGATGGCTTTTTCCCAAAAAAACCAGTCTTTGTGAATAAATCAAAATGTGAATTATTTATTTGAACACCATAAGGGTTTGCTATAGAGCTCATTTGCCCGCCATTTTTAATATCCTCATGAATATTAAAGCCCAACTTGGCCTCCATTTTATCCCCTTCGTAATCAAATCTTCCCAATGCAGATAAGTTTGACCCTAGAGGAATATCCATAAAGCTATCACCATTTTCATCCACCTCTCCCCATTGTGAGCTTATATATCCAAAAATACCCGCAGACCATTTTTTCGAAAGAGATAATCCTGACCTGAAGTTTAGCTCACTTCTTCCAAATCTATTCTGATAAGCATTCATAAAAAAACGATCCATCGTCTCTGGTTTTTCCAATTCCAGATTAATCAATCCTGCCATGCTCTCATTTCCGTTTACAACATTTCCTGCGCCTTTCGTGATTTGAATGGATTCTATCCATGACCCTGGAATAGTTTCGAGACCAAAAGAGCTTTCTAAACCTCTTAAATAAGGAATATTCTCAAATTGGATTTGTGTGTAAATACCCTCTAAGCCCATCATTTGAATTTTTTTGGCTCCCGATACTGCATCGGTCATATTCACATCAACAGAAGCATTGGTTTCAAATGACTCTCCAAGATTACAACATGCAGCTTTTTTCAATTCACTCGACGAGAGTTCTTCAACATGCAACACTTTTAACCTAGAAATTGAGAAAGACTTTCTTTTGTATTCTACAATAACCTCGGGTAGAAGCTGTTCTGAATATAAAACAACATTTAATGCTAAAAACCTATCCTTCTTATCAACAATAATAGTGTCTGAGAAATAACCTCTGGCTGAAATAACCATTGTGTCGGGTAGAGATTTTGGTAGAACCAATTCAAATATACCTTCTTCATTAGTGACTACTCCTTTTTTTGATTTCAATAATTTGATTTTTACACCATAGAGTGCTTCTGTTTTTTTACCATTATTCCCCTGTACAAAACCATTTATCTGTGCAAAAAGACTACAGCTCAAGAAAACACCAATAAAAGAAAGCAAGAGTTTCATATACTACGGGAGACTTATAAAGTGAACCTATATCCAACACCTCTCACAGAATGAAAGAAATTAGGTTCCTTTGGTTTTTTTTCAAAAATTTTTCTAAATGTAAGAATATAATTATCTATCGTTCTAGAAGTTGGAAAATTATCTTTCCCCCATAGTTTGTCTAGTATTATATCACGCGAGATGACCTTTCCTTCAAATTCATAAAAGAGCTCCAATAATTCTATTTCTCTTTTGGAAAAAACATGTATGATTTCGCCATTTGTATTCACTGCTTCATAAGAAGAAAAATTCACCTTCACTTCTCCAATTTGCAAGTTATTAATCTTATGTTCCGTTTTCTTGGCAACCAAATTATGAATGCGTAAAATCAGCTCCTCTAGGTCAAATGGCTTGGCCAGATAGTCGTTGGCCCCAAGCTTCAACCCATGAATTCGATCTGTTGCAATACCCTTGGCTGAAAGAAACAAAATCGGTGTGTCACTCAAAGCTCGAATATCTTTACATAAATCAAAGCCACTGTATTCAGGTAGCATTACGTCAAGAATTATCAGATCAAATTGTATAACCTCCTGAATCGATTCTTTGGCCCGCATTCCATTTTGAAATGACCGAACCTTAAACCCTTCTAGCTCAAGATTTAACCTTATAAGTTCAACGATGTTTTCCTCGTCCTCAATTAAACAAATATTCATCATTTTCGTTTATGCTTAACAAGCGTTATATTTGTTTACAAATTTAACAAATCTTACCCGACGTAAAGAATTCATTATTTGATTAGCGTCTAAAAATTAAAAAACACACCTATGAGAAATCTTTTTACCCTCGTTTTTTGCCTTCAACTATCCTTAATTGGGTTTTCCCAAGGAAAAACACAAGAAGTACAACAAATAAAAAATTTAAAGGAAATCCCTACACTAGAGCTTACATCTCCAGATCTGAATCTTATTCATGCTCAAGATATTGAACGTGAAAAAAATGGTGAATTATATAGAATAGGTGTTTGTCTTGAATCCAATATCAACACAAATGATTTTGGTGAATGGAACGTTAGTAATGACGGTTCGCGAAACTGGAAACTACGTGTGTCTTCTGAAGGCGCGGAAGCTTTAAGCTTTTTGTTTTCAAAGTTTGTTCTTTATGGAGAAACCGTTTTAACCATAAGAGACCTTAATGGAAAACTTGTACACAAGCCTATGACTAGTCTGGATGTAATTGACCACCACATGCAGAATGCGGCCTTGTGTTTTGGAAATGATATGGTCATTGAAATCAATGAACCTTCAAATACACAAGCATCCGAAATTTTTATAGATAGAGTTGTTTACAATTATAGATCAACTGGGAATCCTAATGCAGAAAAAATAAATGAATCTGATCCTTGTGAGGTCAATGTGAATTGTTCACCAGTTGGTGATTCTTGGCAAGATGAAAAAGATGGAGTGGCGCGAGTATATTGTGTAGAAGGAAATCAAGCTGGTTGGTGTACAGGCTCTTTAGTGAACAACACTGCTATGAACTGTAAACCTTATTTTCTTACAGCATTGCATTGTGGTGTGTCTTCATCTGCTTCAAATATGAATCAATGGCGTTTTTACTTTAGATACGAATCTCCCAATTGCAATAATCCAAGTACTGCAGGTACTTTAGATGATCACTACATCACAGGGTGCTTTAGAATTGCAGACTCAAACGACGGAGGAGGAAATTCAGGGTCAGACTTTTTGCTGGTTCAAATGGGAGCAGCAAGCAATGAGCCGAATACTATTTCTACTTTAAAGTCTCCAAGCTTTAGTGCCTACTGGAATGGGTGGAATGCTAATAACTCAGCATCAAATGGAGGAGCTGGAATACACCACCCAGCGGGAGACATTAAGAAAATTTCAACTTTTAATGGTTCAACTAATAGCACCTCATGGGGTTCTGCCTCTGGATCGCACTGGCAATTGTCTTGGTCGGCAAATGCAAATGGACATGGCGTAACTGAAGGGGGTTCTTCAGGTTCTCCTCTTTTCAATAATAATGGACAAATCATTGGTACCTTAACAGGAGGTAGCTCATATTGTACAAATCAAACATCACCAGACCTTTATGGCAAAATGTCATTCCACTGGACCTCAAATGGCACGCCTAATGATGAAAGACTGAAGCCTTGGCTTGACCCGATAAATTCGAATGCTACTACAATGAATGGCTCTTCGGATCCTTGTTCAGCGCCATCAGCACCAACTACAGACTTTTCTGCTAGTGCTACCAATGTGGCTCCAGGAACCACGGTAAGCTTTTCTGATATGACCTCTGGTGTTCCGGATACATGGTCTTGGACAATAACCCCAGGAACAGGATGGGCTTATGCATCAGGTACATCAGCAAGCTCTCAAAACCCTCAGGTTACTTTTAATGGACTAGGTCAATATACAGTTCAACTTACAGCATCTAATTCAATTGGTTCAGATACGGAAACAAAAAACAATTATATCACTGTAGAAGAAGCGCCTTGCGAGCTATCTACAAACGCTGTACTTAAGGTATCGCTATTGACTGATAATTATGCTCCAGAGACCTATCTTGAATTAACCAACAGTGCTGGAACTGTTGTATGGTCTGAAGGCAATGAAAATGTTGCTGGAAACTTTGGCACGGGTCAAGAAGATCCAACTCCAGATCCAACAAATCCTTTAGCAAATACAACTCAATATGATTGGGATGTAAGTCTTTCTCAAATTGATTGCTACACATTTGCCATTTATGATTACTATGGAGATGGTGTTGGAGCTTCTCAATGGGGAGGTTCAGACGGAAATCTTCAATTGAAGAACAATAGTGGTGCAAACATCTATACGATAAGCGCTGCCGATTTTGGAGGAGAAGAAAGTATAACTGTTGAAAATACAGGAACTATAGGTGTGAGTGAATTGAATATTGATAAAGTTTCAATTTATCCCAATCCATCAGAAAATGAAATCACCATTGACTGTTCTAACATGAGTTTTGAAAATGCTTCAATAGATATCTTAGATGTAACTGGTAAAAAGATTGCATCTTACGAGCTAGATTTAAATTTAAAACTCAAGTAAACTTGGGTTCATTTGCCAACGGTGTTTACCAAGTAAAAATATCCGCCGCTGGATCAACAATAATCAAACAATTCATTAAAAAATAATTGATTTAAAATCTTTTGTAAAAAAGGGCTTAAGGGCCCTTTTTTTTTATTTTAATAAGTAATATTCATTAATAGACTACGTAATTCTACGCAGTTCCAATTCAATGTCTGCTTGTATTTTAGGCATTACCTCGTTATTATTCAAAAACTATTGTGTAATCCGTTGCATCTTTGATTCATACAAACAACAAAACACAACAAAATGACTGCTCCTTTTATTTTAGCCCTTTCACTATTGACAAGCCCAATAAACGATAATATTAATTCTGTTTCACCTGAGCCAATTGAAACAGCATCAGCAAAGAGCCTTACTATTGCTTGGAATGATGCAGCAATTGATGAGCTTGAGTTAAGATCAGAATACAACATAATGATTCCTTCTATAATGACTGAAGGTTCTATGCAGATTCACCTAAACAATTTAATTGATGGGAATTATTTCTTGGTTCTTAAGGCTCACGGTGAAGTTAAAGAAATAAGAGAATTTAAAGTTGAAAACATGGTCCTTCTAGCCATGAACAACATTGAAAATGACTAATTTAATTCATTGAATAAAGTCTATAGAATCCCCTATTTAAAATATTGAAGATCAATGTCCATTTAAAAGGAGTAAATTAATACCTTTGTCCTACAGTTATTATTCTGATTTGATGGATGAATTATCATATATCGGCAATGCCGATCCAAGTGCCATAGATTATTTATATAAAGAATATCAAAAAGATCCTGATAGTGTAGATTTGGGCTGGAAAAAATTTTTCGAAGGATTTGAGTTTGCACATGCCAATTATGAAGAAACTGGAGATATCCCTGAGAATTTTCAAAAAGAATTTAAGGTTATCAACCTTATTAACGGCTATCGCTCAAGAGGTCACTTATTCACCAAAACAAACCCTGTTAGAGAAAGAAGAAAATATTCTCCGGATTTAAACATTGAAAATTTTGGATTAACTCAAGAAGATTTAAATTCCACATTTCAGGCAGGAGAACAGGTAAATATTGGGGCTGCAACCCTTCAAGATATTATTGATCATCTTGAACTTACTTATTGCCAGTCCATCGGAATAGAATTCATGTACATGCGTGGACCTGATCGAATTGAATGGTTCAGAAATAAAATTGAAATTAAAAATCGACCTGTTTTTGATATAAAACGAAAGCTAAAACTATATAAAATATTGGTTCAAGCCCACGGCTTCGAATCCTTCTTGGGAAAAAAATTCGTTGGGCAAAAAAGGTTTTCTATTGAAGGAGGAGAATCTCTTATTCCCGCCCTTGACGTATTGGTATCTAAAGGATCAGAGCTTGGCGTTGAAGATTTTGTAATGGGCATGGCACATCGTGGTCGCTTGAATACCCTTACCAATATTTTCAAAAAAAGACCTAAAGATATTTTTTCAGAATTTGAAGGCAAAGAATTTGATTTTGAATCCACATTTGATGGTGACGTAAAATACCACCAAGGATTCTCCTCAGAAGTTATCCTCGAAAACGGTAAAAAGGTTGGCATGACCTTAGCACCAAACCCATCTCATCTTGAAGCAGTTAATACTGTTGTTGAAGGTATTGCAAGAGCTAAAATCGATCATGAGCTAAAAGATGAAAAACTAGTTTGCCCAGTATTAATACATGGTGACGCGGCAATTGCTGGTCAAGGAATCGCCTATGAAACCATTCAGATGGCGCAGCTAGATGGATATAGAACTGGTGGAACAATACATATTGTTGTAAACAACCAGGTTGGATTTACCACAAATTATCTGGACGGCAGATCATCAACCTATTGTACCGATGTTGCTAAAACAACCCGTTCACCTGTTTTTCATGTGAATGGAGATGACATTGAGGCCGTAGTGGCTGCTGTGGAAATTGCCATTGAGTACAGACAATTATTTCATTGTGACATTTTCATTGACCTTCTATGCTATAGAAAATATGGCCATAATGAGGGTGATGAGCCAAAATTCACTCAACCGAAGCTTTACAATCTAATTTCTAAACATCCTAATCCAAAAGAAATTTATTTTAACGATCTCCATGGTGCAGGAATTCTCGCTAAAGATGCAGCAAGTAATATTGAAAAGGAATATGCTCAATTCTTGGAGAAAGAGTTTGCCCTATCAAGAGAATCAGAAAAAGCAAAAGTTCATGAATTTTTAAGTGATACCTGGAAAGATTATCGATATGGAAATGTACGTGACTTTGTTCAATCTCCTGCTACAGGAGTAGATGTAAAGACATTAAAATCATTAGGTAGAAAACTTTCTTCTCTTCCTGATGGGAAAAAATATTTCAGAAAAATCAATAAAATATTTAATGACCGACTAAAGTCATTTGAAGAAAACACGCTTGATTGGGGATGTGCAGAAATGCTTGCTTATGCCTCTCTTTTAGTTGAGGGTCATGCGGTTAGAATTTCCGGCCAAGATGTTGAACGAGGTACTTTTTCTCACCGCCATGCTGTTGTCATTACAGAGGATAACGAGGAGCAAGTTGAAACACTCAATTTATTATCTAAAGAACAAGCTGAATTTTCAATTTATAACTCATTATTAAGTGAATATGGCGTACTAGGATTTGAATATGGATATTCCTTGGCTACACCAAATAATCTGACCATTTGGGAAGCTCAATTTGGAGACTTTTTTAATGGCGCTCAAATTGTTGTAGACCAATTTATTTCTGCCGGAGAAGACAAATGGGCAACACCTACAGGACTCGTTTTACTACTTCCTCATGGATATGAAGGCCAAGGTGCGGAACACTCGAGCGGTAGAATGGAAAGATTCCTACAACAATGTGCAGATTTAAATATGCAGATTGTTAATGCTTCCACCCCCTCTAATTATTTTCATCTTTTAAGAAGACAAATCAAAAGAGAGTACAGAAAACCTTTAGTCGTTTTTACTCCAAAGGTTCTTCTTCGTCATCCTATGGCAGTATCTCAAATTGAAGAAATGGCAAATGGATGTTTCTCTGAAATTATTGATGATCCAGATGCGAATGCAAAAGACATAGACAGTGTAGTTCTATGTTCTGGTAAAATCTATTACGAAATGAAGCAAAAAGCTCAAGATCTAAAAGTTAAAAACATGGCTTTAGTGCGGATTGAACAGCTTTATCCTTGGCCCGAGCATCAGCTCAATGAAATACGTAAGAAATATAATCCTAAAAATCTCATTTGGGCACAAGAAGAACCAGCGAACATGGGCGCATGGACTCACGTCGCCATGCAGCTTCGAAATGATAATATTATTGGAATTTGTAGGCCGGCGAGTGCCGCCTCAGCTGAGGGGTCAAAGAATCTTCATGAAAAACGATTGGATATTTTATTTCAGGAAATTTTTTCATATTCCAAGACAACATTAAAAAAAATAAAAGAATAAGGATATGGGTTTGTTACAAATGAAAGTTCCTAGTCCAGGAGAATCAATTTCCGAGGTAGAAATTGCTGCATGGCTTGTAAATGAAGGTGATTATGTAGTAAAAGATCAAGCTATTGCGGAAGTAGATTCAGATAAAGCTACCCTAGAGCTTCCGGCTGAAGAAAGTGGTATTATCGCTTTTCAAGCTGAAGAAGGAGATGTCGTACAGGTTGGTCAAGTTGTTTGCACTATTGACACTAGTGCAGAAAGACCAAAAGATGCCCCTGAAGTTAAAATAGTCGAAAGTCACTCGGCTCCAGAAGAAAATATCACTCCGGCTACACAAATCGCAAGTAAAGAAACCTATGCCACAGGACACCCTTCCCCTGCTGCATTGAAATTAATGAATGAAAAGGGTCTAGATGCCGAGGATGTACAAGGCACGGGTAAGGACGGACGCATTACAAAAAGTGATGTAATCAATACTTTGAGTTCTGGACATAATGGTTTTGAACCTGAAGGACGCAAAACCTCCAGAGAGAAAATGTCCATGCTGAGAAGAAAAATTGCGCAGCGATTGGTTGCTGTTAAAAACGAAACTGCAATGCTTACGACTTTTAACGAAGTCGACATGAAGCCCATAATGGATCTTAGGAAAAAATACAAGGAAGCATTTGCTGAAAAATTTGGCGTCAATTTAGGATTCATGTCTTTTTTCACCAAAGCGGTAACTGAATCATTAAAGGAATTCCCTACTGTAAATGCTCAACTAGGAGATAAAGAAATTATTTTGCACGAATATGCAGATATCGGCATTGCTGTTTCTTCCCCCAAAGGGCTCATGGTCCCGGTTGTTCGAAATGCAGAAGCAATGGAGCTACACGAAATTGAATCGGATATAAAAAGATTAGCCATCAAAGCAAGGGATGGTAAAATCACTCCGGATGAAATGACTGGTGGTACCTTTACCATCACCAATGGAGGCGTTTTTGGATCAATGCTATCTACACCGATTATTAATCCTCCTCAGTCTGCAATATTGGGAATGCATAATATAGTTGAAAGACCTGTTGCCATCGATGGAAAAGTTGAAATTAGACCTATTATGTATGTAGCTTTATCTTATGACCATAGAATAATTGACGGAAAAGAGTCTGTTGGATTCTTGGTTAATGTTAAGGAATTATTGGAAAATCCTGGTCAAATGTTGTTTGCTTCAGAAGAAGCATCTGTCATGTTTCCAAAAGTTTAGTCAGACTTAATTTCTGATTGGCACCTTAACCTTTTTATATTGGTACTATACTCCATGTATTTATTATCTTTGTTGCCCTTAACAACTTATCATGTCTAAAGTCAGAAAGCAAGATGCCCTAGATTATCATTCAGGAGGAAAACCTGGTAAAATTGAGGTCATCCCTACAAAACCATACGCTTCACAACGAGACCTGTCTTTGGCTTACTCTCCGGGAGTAGCCGAGCCATGTCTCAAAATTGCAGAAAATGTTGACGATGTATATAAATACACGAGCAAATCTAATCTTGTTGCGGTAATTTCGAATGGAACGGCAGTATTGGGACTTGGAGACATTGGTCCAGAGGCTTCAAAACCAGTAATGGAAGGGAAAGGATTGTTATTCAAAATATTTGCTGACATAGATGTATTTGACATTGAAATAGATGCCAAGGATCCTGAACTCTTTATACAAACGGTAAAGGCAATTGCACCAACTTTTGGAGGAATTAACCTTGAAGATATTAAGGCTCCAGAAGCATTTGAAATTGAAAAAAGACTTAAAGATGAGCTGAGTATTCCTATAATGCATGATGATCAGCATGGTACTGCAATCATATCGTCTGCAGCATTGCTTAACGCTTTGGAGCTTGCCAATAAAAAAATTGATAAAGTAAAAGTTGTGGTTTCGGGAGCAGGAGCATCTGCCTTATCTTGTGCACAACTTTATCATTCCTTGGGTGTCAAACTGGAGAACATTTTTATGTTCGATTCCAAGGGTCTACTTTGTAAGACTCGATCAGACATGGATGTCATGAAAAAGCAGTTCGCTGTTCATGAAAAGAGTGTTTCTTTCGAGAATGCATTTAAAAAAGCAGACGTTTTTCTAGGTTTATCGAGAGCAGATCTCGTTTCCAAAGAGATGGTCGCAAAAATGAGTAAAAACCCAATTGTTTTTGCTTTAGCGAATCCTGAGCCAGAAATATCATATAATCAGGCTACCTCTGTGCGCAAAGATATTATCATGGCAACTGGAAGATCTGACCATCCTAACCAAGTAAATAATGTTTTAGGCTTTCCATTTATATTTCGTGGAGCTCTTGATGTAAGAGCGACTACTATTAATGAAGAAATGAAGCTGGCAGCGGTTCATGCCATAGCAGCACTAGCCAAAGAAACTATTCCTGAAGAAGTTATTGAGGCCTATGGTGGTTCTAATATTTCGTTTGGTAAAGATCAGATTATCCCAAAACCCTTAGACCCAAGGCTTATCTATTGCGTGGCACCAGCAGTAGCCAAGGCGGCTATAGACTCTGGCGTAGCGAAAAACCCAATCAAAGATTGGGAGCAATATGAGCACCAGTTAAAAAAGAGGCTAGGTTTGGATAACAAATTATTGAGAAATATCACAATAAAAGCCCAAAACAATCTCAAAAAGGTTGTTTTTGTCGAAGCTGACAATGTAAAGGTTCTACGTGCAGCACAAATGGCTTTTGAAGAAGGCGTTGCCATTCCAATTCTATTAGGTAAAAAGAACATCATTGAGGGCCTAATGGAGGAGTTTGCAATTGAGCTTCCGAATCTCGAAATAATTGACCCAAAATCAGATAACCAAAAAGAAAAAAGAGTAAGCTACGGAAAGGTCTTTTTTGAGAATCGTAAAAGAAAAGGGTTCACGGAATATGAGGCCATTCAAATTATGAGAGAACGGAATTACTATGGCTCCATGATGGTGGATCAAGGTGATGCAGATGCAATGATTACAGGTGTCACAAGAGGATACCGAACTTGTATTAAACCAGCCATACAATGTGTTGGATTAAGAAAAGATGTCAATGTTGTTTCTGGAATGTACATTTTGAACACGAAAAGAGGACCATTATTCCTTGCTGATACAACAATCAATCTCAATCCAAGCGCAGAGGAAATTGCAGAAATCACTGTGAATGTGGCCAAAACAATTAGAAAATTCAATATCATTCCGAAAATTGCCCTATTAAGCTATTCCAATTTCGGATCTTCTCCAGGAGAGGATGCTGATAAAATGTCAAATGCGGTTCGTTTACTTCATGAAAATCATCCAAATATAATTGTAGACGGTGAGGTGCAAGCGAATTTCGCATTGGATTCGGAGCTAATGAATGATAAATTTTCATTTTCTCAATTGGCAAACAAGCAGGTAAATACATTAATATTTCCAAACCTTTCAGCTGGAAATATTTCATATAAACTATTACAACAAATGTCGGATGGAGATGCTATAGGACCAATATTAATTGGTCTTAACAAATCTATTCATGTTATGCAGCTAGGAGCAAGTGTAAGAGAAATCAATAACATGGTTAAAATTGCGGCGACTCAATCTCAAAACAAAAAATAATGATTGCACAAATAAAAGGTAAGCTCATTGAAAAAAACCCAACCGATCTTATTATTGACTGCAATGGCGTCGGTTATGAAATCAAAATTTCTTTAAACACGTTTAGTGCTTTAAATGACAGTGAGGCCATAAAAGTATACACCAAATTAATTGTTCGAGAAGATGCTCAAATATTATATGGTTTCTTTTCAAAAGAAGAACGTGAGATGTTCAATTTGTTAATTGGTGTATCAGGAATAGGTCCAAATACTGCCATGATCATGCTATCCTCATTAATTCCATCTGAGGTGGCTCATGCCATACAATCAGATGATGTGGCTACAATCCAGAGCGTAAAAGGGATTGGTGCAAAAACAGCTCAGCGTGTCATCATTGATTTAAAAGGAAAAGTTGTAGGATTTAGCAGTGGAAGTGAAAATATCGTTGGTACAAACAATACAAACAAGTTTGACGCGTTAAATGCTTTAGTTTCTTTGGGCTTCGACAAAAAAGCAGCGGAAAAAACTTTAAACAAGTTGAACTCTGATGATAAATCTGTTGAAGAGCTGATCAAGGAAGCGTTGAAGCAACTGTAAATTGAGCAATAGGCGTACATATCATTTTCAAATAAAAAAAGGTTTAATTTTCCTATGCCTTCTTTTTAGTTTTTCCGCCTTTTCACAGAATAATCCATTTGACTTACCCTTTCCAATAGTCAATCCATTAAATCCATTTCAAATTGACAATCAAAGATTTGATTTAGGTGATCCGTCAGGTTTAAATCAAAGCATTACCTACGACCCGATGTCGGGAACCTATATTTTTTCTGAATCTATGGGAGGCGGGCTTTATTACAGAAACCCATCAACAATGACCTTGGAGGAATATCTCGAATATAAGAGGGAAAAATCCATGTCACAAGACTGGGTTGAGCTCATAGAGGAAGAAACTGAAGAGAATAGAGCATTTGAATTACCAATTAAGATTGGAAGTAAGGCCTTCGAAAACTTCTTCGGTTCTGATGAAATAACCATTAGACCACAAGGAAATATTGAATTGTCACTTGGCGCAAATTCATCTAGATATGACAACCCCCTACTACCCCTTCGGCAAAGACGCGTAACACGCTTTGATTTTCAGCAGAACATCAACATGGATATTGTTGGTCAGATTGGAACGAAATTAAAAATAGGTGCAAAATACAATACCCAAGCTTCATTTGATTTTGAAAACATTTCAACGCTCGAGCATACAGGTGACGAAGATCAAATACTACAAAAAATTGCACTTGGAAATGTAGCATTAGAGCTTCCAACATCCTTAATTCAGGGGTCTCAAACCCTCTTTGGTGCAAAAACACAATTAAAATTCGGAAGAGCTACTGTTGATTTGATTGCGGCATCTTCAAAAGGAAAAAGAAATGAAATCAATGTAAGTGGTAAATCGCAGGTACAAGAATTTGAGCTTACTGCAGATAACTATGAAGCCAATAGGCATTACTTCTTAAATCTATATCATCAGCAACATTATGATGAAGCTATGTCTACCCTTCCTGTAGTTAGTTCCACCATGTATATTACAAGAATCGAAGTATGGGTAACGAATAGAAACAATAGTATTGAGAATACCAGAAACATTATTGCATTTTCGGATCTTGGAGAGTCTGAACAAACCAATTGTCAGGGAAATCCAGGAAATTATGCTACTGATATTATTCCTCGAAATGAGTCCAATGGCTTATATGATTGGGCCTCTAACCAACCCTTGATTAGAAGTTTTGCAAATTCCGTAGGTGTTCTTAGCTCACAATTCACTACTCCAGGTCCATTTAATCAAGCCGTAGAATATGAGAAATTAGAGAATGCTCGAAGACTTGAGCAAAGTGATTATACATATAATGCCTTATTGGGATACATCTCTCTTAATTCTCCATTAAACAATGATGAAGTATTAAGCGTAGCATATGAATACACTTATCGAGGAGAGACCTACCAAGTAGGTGAATTTTCAACCGACGGGTCTACTGGTCAGGATGCATTAATTCTTAAATTATTAAAACCAACGATTACCAACCCTAATAATAAAGTTTGGGATTTAATGATGAAAAACGTGTACTCTATTGGTGCATATCAAGTTGATCAATTAGGCTTCAAGATTGACGTGCTTTACAATAATCCCGAAACTTCTGTGGAGCTTCCAATAATGCCTTTAGATGGAGTTGATGACAAGCAGATTGTCACCTTGATTGACATGGATAAAATCAATCAAAATAACCAGCCTTTCTCTGATGGAGTTTTTGACTTTGCGCCATTCAATCAAATTGGAAATAAAATAGATAACGGAGGTACGATTAATAAGAAGAATGGTCGGATATTTTTCTCCACCATAGAACCTTTTGGTAAAACACTTGCAGATAAAATGACTGATGCGGGTATCCCTCAGATTACTGTAGATAAAATCGCATTTCATGAATTGTACGATTCTACCAAAACAGCGGCTCAACAAATACCTAGTAAAAACAGATTTATTTTCAAAGGTGAATACCAATCCTCGATTACCTCAGACATTCCATTAAATGTCATGTCTGTCCCTGAAGGCTCTGTATCTGTTACTGCCGGTGGAATAAGACTTGTGGAAGGTGTTGACTACACCGTTGATTACGCATTTGGTCGTGTTAAAATATTGAATACAGGAATTCTAGAATCCAATACCCCAATCAAAATCTCTATTGAGAGCAACTCCGTTTTTGGATTTCAAGCACGCTCAATGGTTGGCGGGCGTTATCAATACCGTTTTAGTGATAAATTCAAAATCGGTGCCACATGGATCAGAATGATGGAAAGACCGGTGACTCAAAAAGTTGATTTCGGAAGCGAACCATTTAAAAACAATGTGATAGGTGCAGATCTTGCCTTTAGAGCAGAAGTTCCTTTCCTAACAAAACTTGTTGATTTATTACCAGTAATTTCGACCAAACAAAAGTCAACGATTTCATTTACTGGTGAAGTCGCACACTTAATCCCTGGACAACCGAGGGCGATTAACAAAGAAGGTACCTCTTACATCGATGACTTCGAAGCAGCCCAGAGTGCAATTGACCTCCGTACAGTTACGGCTTGGCGCTTGGCTTCAATACCCCAAGGTCAACCCAGCTTATTCCCCGAAGCTTCTATAAAAGATCTTTCTGCCGGATTTAAAAGAGCTAAAACATCCTGGTATGTGATTGATCCTGTTTTTTATCAAAGTAATTCATTAACACCTGATCACATTAAACAAAATGGTGGCGAAATATTGGCAGATAGTAGAATGAGGTTGATAAATCAAAATGAGATCTTTCCGAATCAGCAATTACAATACGGATCTATTCAGAATATTCCAGTTTTAGATTTGGCATTTTATCCAGAAGAAAGAGGAATGTATAATTATGATACGACCAATACGGTGGATTCCGTAGGTCGCTTTGTCGATCCAGAGAATAGATGGGGAGGTATAATGCGTGGTCTGACTACAAACGATTTTGAGCTGGCCAATATTGAATTTATTCAATTTTGGGTGTTGGACCCATTTAATCAGGATGCAGAAAGTGTAGATACCCTAGCATTACACAACGGGGGTGATTTGTATTTCAATTTGGGAAATATCTCTGAAGATGTACTTCCGGATTCCCGAAAAAGTTTTGAAAATGGTCTGCCAGGCCAAGGTGTTTCATTGAATGATAATATAGATACAACCGAATGGGCTAAGGTTTCTACACAGCAAGTTGTTGTAAATGCGTTTGACAATGATCCCGGATCTAGACTGAATCAAGACATAGGATTGGATGGCTGGAATAATGGTGAAGAACAAATTGCATTTGAAGATTATGTGAACTGGGTAAATAATCATCCTACTTTAACAGCCATTACTAAATCCAGAATGATTGCTGACCCATCAAATGACGATTACAATTATTATCTAGATGACAATTATGATAATATAGAAGCTGACATACTAGAACGATACAAGCGCTTCAACGGTATGCAAGGGAACTCGCCAACGACAGAAATGTCCGATACAGCAAATACCAATGGGTATCCCACCCAAGGAACAAACATGCCGGACATAGAAGATATCAACCAAGACAATAACCTATCGGAAACAGAGAGCTATTTTCAATATAAAGTGAGTATGCGCCCTGAAGATTTACAGGAAGGTAAAAATTACATCACCAATAAACAGATTTACGAAAACGGGAACAAAACAGAAGTCTGGTATCAATTTAAAGTTCCAATTGCAGATTTTGAGAAAAAGGTGAACGGAATTCAAGATTTCAGATCCATTCGATTTATGCGTATGTTCTTAAAAGATTTTGACGAAGAAGTTGTTTTGAGATTTGCAAGATTAGAATTGATTCGAGGTGAATGGAGACGATTTTTAGAAGACCTGAGCCAACCTGGCCTCAGTATTCAACAGGATCCAAATTTAACCACATTTAATATTGGAGCTGTTAATGTTGAAGAGAATGATCAAAGGAGCCCAGTTAAATATGAAATTCCTCCAGGAATTGTTCGAGAAATTGACCCCTCTCAGGTATATCAAAGACAGATGAATGAGCAGTCGCTGGTTTTAGACATTTGTAATCTTCAGGATGGAGATGCGAGAGCAGCTTATCGAAATGTTCAATTTGACGTGCGAACATATAAAAAATTAAAAATGTTTGCTCACGCTGAAGAGGTTATTCCAAACACTCTAAAAGATAAGGACCTTACAATGTTTATTCGTTTGGGGACCGACTTTGTAGACAATTACTACGAATACGAGCTGCCTTTAGATGTAACGTCATGGGGATCAACAAGTCCTGAGGATATCTGGCCTGAAAACAACAATATTGAAATCGTTTTTGACGACCTCATTCAGCTCAAAAAAGACCGAAACCAAGACATTGAACTAGGAGCAAATGGGATATCATATATCGTCGAATATTCAAAAACAGATCCAAATAATGCAAATAGAAGAATTAAGGTAAAAGGAAGTCCAAATCTTCAGGGACTAAAAACTATAATGGTGGGTGTTAGGAATCCTTTAAAAAATGACCCAAATAATATTTGGCAACCTGACAATGGAGAATCTGAATGTGTAATTGCATGGATTAATGAATTGAGATTAACAGATTTTGTTAGTGAAGGAGGATCAGCGGCAGTTGGTCAAGTACAGCTAAAGCTCGCAGATTTTGCGAACATCAATGCTTCAGGAAACTATTCTGGTATAAACTGGGGAAGTGTTGACAGTCGTGTTCAGGACAGGCAAAGGAATGAGCAAATAGGATTTGATTTCAATTCAAGCATTCAACTTGGACAATTTTTTGGAAAGCAGGCACGGGTTTCTCTTCCTTTCTTTTATGGTTATTCTCTTGGAATTATAAATCCTGAATATGACCCTTTCAATCCAGACATTAAGCTTTCTGATTATGACCCAGCAACACGTAAACAAAGAGCTGCACTAGGTCAAGATTTCAATGAGAGAAAATCATTCAATTTTTCAAATGTGAGAAAAGAAGCAAAAGCTGGTTCGAAAAATCATTTCTGGAAAGTTTCAAATTGGGCGGCCAGCTATGCTTATGCTGAAAATCTGCAACGAGATTTTAATACAAAGAAAGACCTTACAAAAACATGGACAGGTGCATTAAATTATAATTACACCTTTAAAGGAAAACCTTTTCAACCATTCAAAAAATGGAAGCCCGTTCAAAAATCAAAATATCTCAAGCTTATTAAGGACTTTAATTTGTACTTAATGCCTAAAAACATCTCTTTTACCAATGACTATTCTAGAATTTATAATGAAAGACAGGTGAGGAATAATCTCGTTCCAGATTACGAATTTGCCCCTATCTTTTTGAAAAGATTTGACTGGAATAGAAATTATCAAATTGGTTACGACATTACCAGAAATCTGAAAACAAGCTTTTCTGCAGCAAATAAATCCATTTTTGAAGAAGGAAATAATAGTGTCGACCGTATTAATAACCCGGATGGATATAAGGAGTTTTTAGATACTATAAGATCCCAAATGTCTACTTTGGGCAAAACAATGGAGTACAGTCATAATTATTCTATTAATTATAAAATCCCATTTGACAAGTTCCCCCTTACCAATTGGATTAGTGCTAATGTGAAATACACAGGGACATACAATTGGGCTCGAGCACCTCTTGGACAAAGTGAATTTGGCAATACCATTCAAAACAATCGAAATATAAATACCACAGCTCAAGCCAATTTTGTGAATTTATATAATAAGGTGCCATTTTTGAAAAAAGTACTCGCCGACGGAAGAAGTTCTAGAGGAAGGATTAATCCGAGAAACGGGCCCGGTAGCAGATCTAATGGTGAGTCTGAGGAGGAAACAAATAAAAACGAGGACAAAGAGAAATGGGAATGGATTAAAGTAGATGATCTCGAACCAGATAAGCCACTTGACTCTATGAGTCGTGAAGAAAAAAAGACCTATAAGAAAAAGAATAGAGTCTACAAAAAGAAGACACGAAAAGAATTGCGTGCAAAACGGAAGGTTCCAAAAATAGCTGGATTTGCGGCTCGTTTAATAATGACTGTTCGAAATATATCAGGTACCTATAGCCTTAACGATGGTACTATTTTACCTGGTTATGGGGAAGAGACTAGATTCTTAGGGATGAACTCATCTACAACTCAATTGTCTGGATTCATATTTGGTCAGCAGGGTTATGATGTATTTGGCCGAAAAAATGATTACAGTGTATCCAATTTGGCCACTCAAAACAATTGGCTTGTGCAAAATGAAAACTTAAATACACAATATGCGATTACACACTCAAAAAATCTAACAATGAGAGCGACTCTAGAACCTTTGAAAGATGTAAATATTGATTTAAACTTAAATAGAAATTACTCAAGAAACAGTGGGGAATTCTATAGATGGAATGAATCATCTAGTGAATTTGAGGGACAAAGTAGATTTGAAACAGCAACACTCACCTACTCTACCATATCTTGGGGCACGGCATTTTCAAAACAAGGAGCAGAGTATCAATCCGAAGTATTTCAATCCCTCCTCAATAACCGCGCTGAAGTTTCACAGCTCGTTGGTGGAGCAAATTCAAATTCATCATTAGTTAGCTCTAATGGTTTTTATACGGGCTACTCAGGAACTCAACAAGATGTTGTCTTGGGCTCCTTTATGACTGCCTACAGTAACACACAAATTAATGGCAGAAACATTGACCCTCTTCAAAACATTCCTCTACCTAACTGGTCTATTAACTATAGTGGACTAACGAAGTATAAGTTCACTAAAAAGTTCCTCAAATCCTTCATCGTTAGACATGGGTATAGTTCTTCAGTATCTGTAAATGGAATGCAAACAAATTTAAATGGCACCATAGACAACAACGGGCATCTTAACAACTTGGATATTGACAACAACTATATCCCAGAGATGCAGATACAAAACGTTGTTCTCTCTGAACGATTCTCTCCATTAATTGGAATAGATGCCAATTGGATCTTATTCGGGCATACTTTACAGACCAGGTTTGAGTATAAAAAGGACCGTCAATCTACATTGGCTTTAAGTAACAATCAGGTTACTGAATCTTTATCAGAAGAAATTGTGATTGGAACAGCCGCCAGAATAAAGGATGTACAGTTGCCTTTTAAAAATATAAAATCAAGTGATGTAAATATCAAGTTTGATTTCTCATTTAGAGACAATCTCACGGTGATTAGAAAAATCGTTGAAAACACAAACCAAGCGACTGCTGGTCAAAAAACTATGTCAATAAAAATATCGGCAGATTATAATTTAACCAACAACCTCACATTGATGTTCTATTACGATCAAAACTTGAATACACCGAAAGTGCAGACAAGCTATCCCACCGGAAATATAAATACAGGATTTAAAATAAGATTTAATCTAGCTGGTGTACAATGATGATTTCAATCAGAAAAGCGAAGCTTGGAGATGAAGGGGCAATCTTTGACCTAATAAATCAATTAGCCTTATATGAAAAAGAACCTCAAGAGGTAACAAATACAATTCCTGAACTTCGAAAGCATTTATTTGAAGATCAAATCTGTTCTGCTATCGTTGCTATAGCAAATAAGAACATTATTGGTTTCGCTTTACATTACACATCATATTCAACCTGGAAAGGCAGGTGCCTTTATTTAGAAGATTTTTATGTCAAACCAGAATACCGGAAACATGGTGTGGGATCCATGTTATTTGAAGAAACCATTAATATTGCAAAATCGATAAAGGCAAAACGACTTGATTGGCAGGTGCTAGACTGGAACGAAATAGCCATTAATTTCTATAAAAAACAAGGGACGGCATTAGATAATAGCTGGATTAACGGCAGAATTTCCTTTGATTAATCTGTTTTGAAAAATTAAATAATAAACGAAAACGGTATTATTTTCAATCCTAAGTCCTAAATATTCATTCTACCAAGGAGAAACAAAGTAACTTTCTACATTTACTATAGAAATAAGGAGAGACACAGGCAACTTCTTATGCGATATACAAACTGCTTGGAGAAGCAGTTTCATTTTCTAGTTTGATAAGAGTTTAATAGTTTTAGTCGACCCGCTCGGGTCAATTGCATAAGAAGTTCCTGTAACCTTAAATCGTTTAAAAAAGGAGTAACACAAACAATCAATACAAGAAAGGTCGGAAACGACCTTTTTTTTGTTTATATAATATTGATAATCAGCTACTTATACGCTTAAAGCGTTGTTTTCTAGCATCTTACGGTAAAATTATATTAAGCTAATATGGGTTCTATCTAAGAATTATTCATAACTTTGTTTTAAATAGGACAGGTTTCTTCTTATACATATGAGAAACATACCTTTCTTGGTATGTCTATTTTATAGTTTGATAAGAGTTTAATAGTTTTAGCGAGCCCCACGGGCTTTTGTATAAGAAGCCCTGTTCTTCTTTAAGTTTCGAATCACTTGTTTTTTATGTACAATACTGGCCTACTTGGTGAAGCATCATTTTTTAACGGGCTAACTTGTAGCTCAAGAATATAATTGCCGTCACGAACCTCATTGGAAACATATATAAATTCTGTAATGGTTCTAGTGACATTGGGTTCTGCTGGCACATTCCAAAAAGCATGATGAAAAGCCAATTCACCTCCATCTCTCTCTTGATCTACAGACGGCAAATCAACAAGGAGATGTTCCACTCCTTTACTTATTAAATACTTTGCAATATTGACATCCAAAAATGGAGGATTGGAATCCGTATAATTTGTCGTTAATTTATTTTCTTTATTTGGAAGGGTTCTTACTACTAAAGCCTTAATTCCCTTATGTAATCCTATTTTTTTTATCTGACTTAGAGTAACGACTTTGCTCTCGATTCCTTCTGGCTCAACAGTGATCAACTGAGCTTCAAAAAAAAACGATTTTAGCACATCATTAACAGAGAAAAAACCTTCAGTGATGTGGCCACAACATTCTGTGTGCGTAATGTGTGCGTGAGGATTAAACTTGACGTTATTAAAGTTCACCACTCCTCCTTCTTTAATGCTTCCAATGAAATTTTCATCTCGAACAGGCTCAATTGTAGGCGCATTTTGCCCCCAAGCAACAAGACCAGGGATTTTACCCGACATTTCAATTGAAATATCTAGTGGTTTTGAAGTGTCTATATACTCCTCGTGATTTAAATAAAAAAGCATGGGATAAAAATAATACAATAATTCTCATTAAGAATTTATTGAGGATAATTCAAATAGAAACAGAACTAAACTATCTTTGTGCTATGGAACAAAACCAAGACAAACTCAAAGAAATCATTTCTCATTCTAAAGAATATGGTTTTATCTTTCCTTCATCAGATATTTACGATGGTCTGGCCGCAACTTATGATTATGGACAGCTAGGGTCAGAATTAAAAAACAACATCAAACAATATTGGTGGAAGGCCATGACGCAAATGCATCAAAATATTGTTGGAATTGATGCGTCCATTTTTATGCATCCTAAAACTTGGAAAGCTTCTGGGCATGTTGATGCTTTCAATGACCCCCTTATTGACAACAAAGATTCTAAAAAAAGATACCGAGCTGATGTTTTAATAGAAGACTACCTGGAAAAAATAAATAAAAAAATTATCAAAGAAATAACAAAGGCAAAAAAACGCTTTGGAGAATCTTTTGATGAGGAACAATTCAGAAAAACAAATCCTAATGTCCTAAGAAATGCCACCAAAATGGAAGGAATTGAAAAGGCCATGAAAGATTCGCTTGAAGCCAATGATTTAGAAGCACTAAAGCAGCTCATTGTAGATTTAGAAATTGCATGCCCTCTTTCAGGATCCAAAGAATGGACCGAGGTAAGGCAATTTAACTTAATGTTTGCCACTGAAATCGGATCTGTCGCAGGAGAAGCATCTACCATATACCTGCGTCCTGAAACCGCTCAAGGTATTTTCGTTAATTTTTTAAATGTCCAAAAATCTGGACGAATGAAAATTCCTTTTGGCATTGCACAAATAGGTAAAGCATTCAGAAATGAGATTATTGCTAGACAATTTATCTTTAGGATGCGTGAATTTGAGCAAATGGAAATGCAATTTTTTGTTCAGCCGGGAGAAGAAATGAAATGGTATGACTATTGGAAGTCTATGAGAGAGAGATGGCATAAAAATTTAGGTCTCGGAGATAATATGTACAGATTTCATGATCATATTAAATTGGCTCATTATGCGAATGCAGCTTGTGACATTGAATTCGATTTCCCAATGGGCTTTAAAGAGCTTGAAGGGATCCATTCTAGAACAGATTTTGATCTAAAGCAGCATGAAGAGCATTCTAATAAAAAGTTATCTTACTTTGATCCAGAATTAAATAAGAGCTATGTCCCTTATGTTATTGAAACTTCTATTGGGCTTGACCGAATGTTTTTAGCTGTACTTAGCGCTTCTTTTCATCATGAAATTCTAGATGACCAATCGAAGAGGGTTGTCTTAAGGATTCCTCCAGCACTTGCTCCTATAAAAGCAGCAATATTACCCCTTGTCAAAAAAGATGGCCTTCCTGAAATTGCTGAACAAATCGTAAATCAGCTGAAGTTCGATTACAATCTTCAAATAGATCAAAAAGATTCAATTGGAAAACGATATAGACGACAAGATGCTATTGGAACACCAATATGCGTAACTGTTGATCACGACACAAAAGATGACAACAGTGTTACCATAAGGTTTAGAGACACTATGAAACAAGAAAGAATTCTAATTTCAAAACTCCCTGAAATACTTGAAACAGAGCTGGGGTGGAAAAGCCTTTTATCAAACTTAAATAAATAGCATTTGAAGTATTCACTGATCTATTTTTTTGTTCTAGCCATTACCCCTATTTACCATGGGCAAATGATAATCAATCAAAATGGAGAAGCCTTTACAATTAATCCATTCTTTAATATAGATTTCATTCAAAAAAACAGCATAAAAACCATTAAAGGCGAATACTCATTTAAAAAAAATAAAGACCTTATACGTTCGGTCCCTGGGAGCTATACCTATACATTTAACCAAGATGGAAGACTAACCTCTTCCATTGATATTCGCTGGAATGGAAAAAGCCTTGATACCACATTGAAGTATTATGAATACAACAAATTAGGATCTATAACTTCGCTTAAAAAAAGTGAAAACAAAGGCATCACTTTAGAGGTTTTCGATCGAGACAGCTTAAACAGAATTGTTTCACAATCGAATTATAGGGTAATTCTAAATAATCAAGGTGATATCATAAAAAAAATAGAAATGAATACTGAAACAATGAAGTATTCCAATGACAAAAAAACAACCTATAATTCATATAAACTACCCTATTTGATTTCATATGACGAATTCAATGAAGATGGTTATAAAACATGTTCAATAGATAAACTAAAAATGGGTGGAACGATTTATAAAAAAAACTACTTCTATAATGACAAAGGCTTGTTAATCAATATTAAAACTTTCTACGACAAGCACCCAAAACCCGTAGAAGAATTAAAATTTAAATATGATAGCTTTGGTAATATAATAGAGAGACATGAATTTAAGCAAGAGGTTTTTGTCAAAGACTTTCAAATTATTTTCGACACAAAAACAGGATTGCTTCACTCGATTATCGACAGAAATCCAGTGAATAATTTTATGTCTATTATTCGGTTTACGAAATATGAATTCTATCCATAAATCATTAACAATTCTTTAACAGATACTTTTAACAGCTTATTAATCAGTATTTTATGAATATATTTGGTTAAATATTTTAACAAAAATTGTTTTTTTGAGTAACTTGGCATAATTATTATGCTGTTAGAAGCAAAACCACACGTATGAAAAAATTTTACACCCTTCTATTTAGTTTTCTTATTTCATTTGCAGCCTCTTCGCAGGTTGTTACAAATTATAACTCCAAATGGTTTCTTGGGTTTAATACAGGTGCAACTTGGAGTTGCACTGATGTTGATGAATCTTGGAAATGGAGAAATAATGAAAGTTATTACGATAGTTTTAGCGATGACCTTCGAAAAAACGAATCTCCTTGGGGATGGGGAATTACTCTAGGCAAATCTTTTAATTATGATTATGGAAATCTCTTTAGTTTCGATTTAAGAGGAAGATATCTACGAGGCCGCTGGTATGGTCAAAACTCTACGATGGATTCCATTTCTATGGAAAATTATGATCCTTCGATTAATATTGAGGATGCAAGTGCTGAACAATTGGCCCAAATGTATCAAGCAGCTTATGGTGGTTATATTTACAATTACGAAGCAGATATTCATCGACTGGGGTTAGAACTCGTACTCCATTTTAATCGATTTAGAGAAAGAACAAGAATAGACCCTTATATTTTTGGTGGTATTGGACTTACTTTCAAGAGGTCTATGGGAGATTTTTTGGATAATTACGGGAATTTATATGACGAAAATACGCTTCTTTCTCATGACCTAGATTTAAATTATGAAACGCAACTCAATACCAATGAAAACTTAGTTCACTTCATGCCAAGTGCTGGTTTTGGTATTGGATATCAAATTGCGCCTCGCGTATCCCTTGGTTTAGAACATAAAACCACTTTTACGTTAAAAGACCAATTTGATGGTGTGATTTCAGAAACACCAAGATTGAGAAATGACTGGTATCACTACACCTCTGGGTATATTAGATTCCGTTTGGGCGGAGGTAGTGGATCTTCCGGATCATCAAACCATTCTAGCTCTAACTATTCAAACTCGAATGGAAGTGATGTTTCAAATTGCCCTACTCCTGATGTATCTATATTTAATACTCAGAACCAAACCGTAAGCAATAGAACTATTCAGATTTCAGCTCGAATTACAAATGTCTCGAATGTGAATGAGATTAAATTAATGGACGCAAATAGAATGCTTCTCCCTTTTGAATTTGACAACTATTCAAATAAGCTAAGTGCTGTTGTAAATTTAAACTCTGGAAGCAATACCTTCTATGTTAAAGCCAATAACAATTGTGGCTCTGATATGGAGCAATTAAATATTATCTATGCAGATTGCATTCCTCCTGAAGGATATTTTGTCAGCCCATCACAAAATGAATCAAACGTAGAGCTTGCCAATTATCAGCTTAAAGCCCACTTTAATAATTTAAAGAGTGCGTCTATGATTAAGTTGTTTGTAAACAACATTCAAGTATATGGATTCAGTTTTGATGTGACCACAGGTACATTCGAAAGTGACCTCACCTTATTTTATGGAAACAACCATATTCAAATTGACTTTGAAAACTCATGTGGAAATGGTAGTATTGAGACATCTTTAAATTTTTTAGACTGTGAAAACCCTACTATTGAGCTTTTAAATCCAACAGCCTCTGGCTCAACAACAAACAATCGCATCTATGAGGTACGTGCACTTATTAGCGGTTCAGATGAAAAGGGTATTGAGACAAAACTGAATGGAAAGCTTCTTAATAAATCTGACAAACAGAACTGGAATCTAAATATTAACCCCGAAGATCACAGTATCCTGAGTTTTACAGTTACTCTAAATAACGGCATTAATACGATATACATCGAAGCAACGAACGAATGTGGCACTGAAACCTTAACCTTTACTATTGATTTGGAGGATTGTGTTGCGCCAGAAATTAACATCATGTCGCCAATGACAGGGAGTACAGTACAAAATTCAACTGTTAATCTTGCCGCCCAGATTCAAAACGTTTCAAATGCCCAAAACATTGCATATCAAATGAATAGCCAAGGGCTTCAGGGAATTAATTACAATGTTTCAAACCAAACAAGCTCTGGAACAATAACATTGTCTCCTGGAGACAATTACATAACTGTTTCTGCGAGTAATGATTGCGGAAGCGATGTAGAAACAATTCATATTATTTTTGATGAATGTAAGGTTCCTAATATCAATGTATTAAGTTCAAACATTGTGGTTACAAATGATAATTATACATTTCAGGCGTCTGTTGAAAATATGCCCACACAAAATGGAATTACACTTAACCTTAATGGTCAGAACATAAATTACAGCTTCAACAATGGATTAATTACCACTCATGTGACCCTTCAGCCAGGTGAAAATAATTTCACATTGACTGCGGTAAGGCCTTGTGGTCGTGATACTGAAAACTTAAGTGTTGTATATAATAACTGTACGACTCCTACAGTTAGCTTTGATTCCCCATCAGCATCGAAGGTTGTCTCAACTGAATCTCAGTACCTGCTTGTCGCAAGCACTTCTAACATTGTGAATCCGAATCAAATTAGCATTACGCACAATGGAAATGAAGTTCCTTTTGCATTTTCAAATAATAAGATCAAGTTAATAGTAATGCTTAACGATGGTGTTAATATTGTTAAAATAGAAGTAGACAACCCTTGTGGAGAGGATGAGGAAAATGTGACTATTAATTATAAGCCATGCTTAGTTCCTGATGTCGTTTTTAATGGGAATATGTCAGCCATGGTTTCTTCAAGTAACTTTAATTCATCTGTATCCACAATACCTGTGAGTTGCACTATCCAAAATTACACACCTAGCACCAATATTGTAATAACCAACAATGGCAATATTGTTCCTAGCCACTTATATCAAATATACAATGGGACATTAAATGGCTCCATTAATTTATATAATGGTATAAATACAATAAGCTTTACGGCGGTAAGTCCATGTGGATCAGATTCTGAAAACATAGTTGTAAGCTATCAAGAAGAAATCTCTAATCCGAACACTCCGAATCCTGATGTGGAAGAAGAAGAAGAAGAAGAAGGAAATCCTATTATAAATGACAACGAAGAGGAAGGAAATGGAACCGATCCTGGAAACAGCTCTGAGGATGAATCAAATGATGAAGGAGATTCAAATGAAGGAGGTAACGGCAACAATGGAAACAACGGTAACGGTAACGGTAATAATGGTAACGGCAATAACGGTCATGGAAACAATGATGACGGTGTCGATGTATCCAATCCTGGTCAAGGAAATGGCGGACCAAATGGCGAAGAAGACGAAAGTGGTGATGTAGATGACGAAGGAAATGGAACCGATCCTGGAAACAGCTCTGAGG
>Ga0206678_10000185_pt1 | contig 38260 bp, 35 predicted proteins | sample M180m12015metaG_FD_155453 | JGI IMG/M metagenome (GOLD analysis project Ga0206678, IMG submission 155453) | Ammonia-oxidizing marine archaeal communities from Monterey Bay, California, United States - M1 80m 12015 | ecosystem: Environmental > Aquatic > Marine > Intertidal zone | place: USA... | reverse complement strand
TCGATGAACCTACCGCGCATATCGCCGTGGGAGCAACGTGATCGTCGCCTTTGTCCTCTGTATCCCTGACGCGATTCCACACCGAAGTCATGAGCTCGTCGTGATGCTCTTTGCAGTAGTGGAATCGCCTATAGGCCTCTCTGAATGAGTATGCCTTGCTCCCAGTGGCCACTAGGAATCCCTCGGGCGATAGGCGACTAATCTGCTCACCCTGATTCGCACACTTCGGATAATCGCACTTTGGCACGAACAACCCTATCAATCACCACTCTTGAACTCTGTGAATCATCACACAGATTCATCAAAAGGCTCGATAATGACGAGCGGCACATTTGCCTCGACACTATCTCCCGATTCACAATTAACTTCGCTGACAGCCCCTGGAATGGGGGCTTGAATCTCATTCTGCATCTTCATGGCCTCTAGGATGAGTAGAACATCTCCTTCTTTGACCCGGTCACCCACCGCTGCATGTAGGGACACGACCTTCCCGGGGATAGAGGACGAGATAGTCCCAGATCGATTCCTCTTTTTGCCCCGCCCTGTCGAACGTCTTGCTACCTCGTTCGGCATTCCGCCGTCAACTTGAATCGAGAACTCTCTGCCACCGACTCGTACTTTCCAAGTTTCACCATCTCTCTCGACGTCGACCTCAAACTCCTCTCCGTCTACAGTGACCTTTCTCTTCTCGCTCATCGGTTCACCTCGGAGTGCTCCTTCGTGTGCGCGCGCGGAACAGGTTGCGTCTACCGATCAGCACCCGACGGTGATCGCGGGACCACGGATCACCTGACTTTCTCTGTCCAGTAGGCCCTACAGCCTCACCTTCTTTGGTTACCAACAATACAGCGGCCATGGCTGCAGCCAGTAACTTGGCTTCTCTATCTCCGCGCTTCCCCATTTTCGCTCCTCACAGTGGGATGTTGCCGTGCTTTCTAGCAGGGCGAATCTCCTCCTTCTCCAGTAATGCCCCCAGGGCGCGAATCAGGACAGTCCTGCTCTGATGTGGTTGGATAACATCGTCGAGGTATCCGAGCGCAGCAGCCCTGTAGGGATTGGCAAATGTCTCCACATAATCATCAACTAACCTCTCTCTCTCCTGCTCTGGATTTCCGGAAGTCTGGATTCTCTGGCGATGAATTATCTGGACTGCACCGTCAGCCCCCATAACTGCCAGTTGAGCGGTCGGCCATGCTATGTTGTAGTCACCTCTGATGTGCTTGGAAGACATCACGTCGTAAGCACCTCCGTACGCCTTTCTGGTAATGACAGTGAGTTTTGGAACGGTTGCTTCGGCATATGCATAGAGTAACTTGGCCCCATGTCTGATGATGCCACCCCACTCTTGGCTTGCCCCCGGAAGGAACCCTGGTACATCGACGAATGTAAGGAGCGGCACGTTGAATGCATCACAGAATCGGACGAACCTCGCACTCTTGATTGAAGCGTCAATGTCGAGACATCCGGCTAGCACTTTGGGTTGATTCGCGACCACCCCGACGGTATGCCCTCCAAGACGTCCGAATCCAACCACTATGTTACTCGCAAAATCAGCTTGAACCTCTAGGAAGCCCCCATCGTCCAGCACAGATTCGACAGCAGTAATGATGTCGTATGGCTGACTGGGATCATCAGGGACAAGCGAGTCCAACTCGTCGCATGCTCTGTCATGAGGATCTGCCGTAGCAACGACAGGTGAATTTTCGAGATTATTGGATGGAATCAGCCCCACGAGATCTCTCACGATATTCAGCGCTTCTTCGTCGCCGCTCGCTGTAAAATGAGTCACTCCTGACTTAGTGGCATGGGTTGAAGCACCTCCTAAGTCCTCAAACGTGACCTCCTCGTTGGTCACCGTTTTGATTACCTCCGGTCCGGTGATGAACATGTGAGATGTTTGATCTACCATAATTACGAAGTCCGTAATTGCTGGAGAATATACCGCCCCTCCTGCGCATGGTCCCATAATCACCGAAATCTGAGGGATGACTCCACTGGCCCTGACATTCCTGAAGAAAATCTCAGCATACGAACCCAAGCTGGCAACCCCTTCTTGGATTCTAGCTCCGCCGCTGTCATTCAGGCCTATGACTGGAGAACCCGTCTTGAGGGCCATGTCCAGAATCTTGCATATCTTCAGCCCATGCATCTCGCCAAGAGATCCTCCATAGACTGTGAAGTCTTGAGCGAAACAGTACACCGTCCTACCTCCAATCGTACCGTGTCCGCAGACCACTCCATCTCCAGGAATCACGTTACGGTCCATTTCGAAATCCCTGCATCTATGCTCCACGAGCGTGTCAACCTCCATGAACGAGTCTTCGTCGAGCAGTAACTCGATTCTCTCCCTAGCCGTCATCTTTCCCTTGGCGTGTTGCGCCGAGACGCGAGCCTGCCCACCACCGCCTTCGGCGTGCGCTTTCCTGCGGCGGAGTTCCTCGACGCGCTCATCAGACTCAGCCATGGTGTCCGAAGGTAGGAAAACCACGTCAATGAGCATTCCCGTTTGGAATGCTGCCAGTCTCACGCGTCATCGGTTGCTTGAAGTCTGTCTCCCAACTCCCAGTTTTGTCATAATGCGTATCGTGATTGCTAAACCCGGGCTCGATGGCCACGACAGGGGGGCGAAAGTCATCGCCCGAGCTCTTAGAGACGGTGGCCACGAGGTTGTTTACACCGGACTGCGCAAGACACCGGAGGAAATCGTCCGAATTGTGATGGATGAGGATGCCACAGCTCTCGGACTTTCCACTCTTTCAGGGGCTCATGAGGTACTCGTTCCTGCAGTCTGCAACGGACTCAGGGCCGAAGGACTCTCCGAGGTAGTAGTCTTCGCTGGTGGTATCATCCCCTCAGACGATCACGATTCGCTTCATGACCAAGGGGTCCGGGCCATATTTGGACCGGGCGCGCGCACCTCTGAGATCCTAGATTTTCTCGAGGCCACATCCCGGCGAATTGAGTTGGGGCAGCCGGTAGGGATAGGGGAGAACTCTGGATGGCGATGGGATTGAATGATTTCGAGTTGCTGAATTCAGCACTTTCGGGAAACCGCAGAGATTTATCCAAAATTCTCACGGCCATTGAGAGTGGTGACAGTTTCGAGATGGATCCGCAAGACCCATGGACACTCGGAGTCACTGGGCCTCCAGGGGTCGGTAAGTCCTCATTGATAGGCAGGCTGATTTCGAAGTGGACCGACAGAGGGGAGAAAGTCGCCGTTCTGGCTGTCGACCCGTCCTCGCCGAACAGCGGCGGCGCCCTGCTCGCAGACAGAATGAGGATGGGAGCTACCGATTCAAGCGACTCTGTCTTTGTCAGATCATTGGCCACTAGGAATCATCCCGGAGGGATGGCTCCCCGCCTTTCTCCAATGATCGAATGCCTAGCTGCATGCGGTTGGAGCAGGATAGTCATCGAGACAGTCGGTGCTGGCCAATCGGAGATTCGAATCGTCGCCTTCGCTGACCGGGTGCTTCTGGTGGACGGACCCGACCGAGGAGACATGGTGCAGGCAGAGAAGGCCGGTATCATGGAGTTGGCAGACGTAATCGCGATTAACAAATCAGATATACCCAATTCTCAGCATGCCGCGGATTCAGTGCGCTCTGCCCTCGAGCTGAGTCAGGGTTCGCAGCCCCAAGTCCACTTGGTTTCGGCACATGATGGGTCCGGGGTGGACGAGTTGCTGGAGGAAATTGAAGCATGCTCGATATCTAACCCCAAGGGACGCCTCAGGACTAGGGAGAGGCTACTCTCGTTGTGGGATTCCCGCCTCCTTGACCACCCTAGGATAAATGAGGTGATGTATGCTGTTGAAACCGGAAGTATAACGCTCGATGAGGCCGTGGAATCGCTAAGATAGTAAGTCAGGAGAGGTTCTGGAATGGGCGAATCAGAGACTAGTTTCGACATCGATCACGTGAAACATTCAGTCGGAGGGATTGGTGGCCATGCGTTCAGGCGCCTGACACACGTATCGATGGCAGCTATTCCTCTAGCATACTACACCCGCGGGGACGATATCGCAGGCTATTTCTCAGTCGGACCCGATGAATTGGTTAGTTACGTCTTCCTCATGATTCTCGTCATCGAAGCCGTCAGACTGCGGTTCGGAATCGTCATTGTCGGCCAGAGGGAGTATGAATCCAAGCAGATTTCAGCCCTTGCATGGGGTGCTTTCGCAGTCTGCCTAACCCTTCTGATTACAGACATGGAGCCGTTCTCGAGTGGTACTGGGATTAAATCTGGAATTTACGGTATCCCGCTGATTTTTGGCCTTACTTTCGTCGATCCCTTGATGGGCGAGATAAAGCGCCAGAAGCAAGATATGAGGCTAGCAATAATCACAGGTCTAGCAGTCTCGTTTGTCATATGGGTCGGATGCAGTTTTTGGCTTGGGACTCCGTTGTGGGTTTGCATCCTCCTAGCTCCTCTCACAGTCCTAGGGGAACTGCCGAGGGTCAAGTACATCGATGACAATGCGACGATGATCCTTTTCCCTCTCGCCGCCCTATTGCTGCTCAGTCCTTTCCTGTGAGTCTCAGCCCGTCATCTTTACAATCCGGTTTCATCTGGCCAGTGTGTTAGCATGTCAGATGAGGGTTCAAATGGAGATATCGTAGATTCCCCTATATCTCAAAATACGTATGTTTTGATATGGACCATAGCTTCACTGGTTTCGTTCGCTATCTTTGTGGTATACTTCTGATTTCCCCTTACATAGTATAATGACGGGATTGTTACTCGAGTATCTGTGTGCGGCATCACTGGTATGCTCGGAAATGCAGATCAGGAAACTGCTCTGGCGATGGCTGCCTGCCTTAGCCATAGGGGGCCCGACGGAGGGGGCGGATTCTACGACGAACTCGAACACGGAGGCGTGGCGTTCGGTCATGCTAGGTTGTCGATAGTCGATATTGAAGGCTCTTCGCAACCCATCGGATCGGACCACGGGGCAGTATTAGTGCAGAATGGGGAGATATACAACCAATCGGAACTACGTTCTCGGTGCAATACCTATCCCTGGCGCACTTCAGGGGACAGCGAGGCTGTTCTAGCTGCACACAAGAACGCCATGCTCGCTGCAGAATCAACCAATCACAATTCAGCTGCGGACCACGCCCGATGGGTTTCTCTGCTGGATGGGATATGGGGCTTCTCTCTTTGGGATCCTGTGAGAAGAGAACTACTTCTGAGCAGGGATCCAATGGGTGTTAAACCACTGCTCAGAACACTGCTACCTGATGGTACGCTTCTGTTTGCTTCGGAAGTCAAGGCGTTCCATGCTCATCCTGAATTCATAGCCCAACCAGACATTGACGCTCTCGCCGTCAGACTCGCATACGAGTATCCGATGGACATGACGACACTCTTCCTCGGTGTCACACAAGTAGCCCCTGGGACAATCGAATCTTGGTCCTTGAACGATGATGGCAGAGCAGTTCTGAATGGAGTTTGCAGGTACTCTAGGAACATCATCTCACCTACGGAGCACTGGGATCCATCAGTTGAAGCCCGAATTCTCCTCGATAGTTTCCGAGAGGGCCTCGAGGATCGGATGATGTCCGACGTTCCAATAGGAATCGTGCTATCGGGGGGTTTGGATTCGAGTTTGGTGGCTGCACTCGCTCATCAGGTTTCTCAGAGTTCGGGAAAACCGGTACCAGAATGCTGGACTGTAGCCAGCAGTGAGGATAATCCTGATTTCGTTGCCTCCAAGATGATTGCCCAGCATCACGATCTGGGGCATCACACCAAGATAATCGAGGAGGACGCGTTTTGGAAAGGACTACCTCGCTTTGTTGCCAGCGGAGAGGATCTCGACATCACCGTACTGTTCTGGCAGTCTCTGTTTGAGGAGATGTCAAAGCAAGTGAGTGTGGGGCTTTGTGGCCAGGGGGCAGACGAACTTCATGCGGGCTATGCGCGATACCGCGAGCTGGATGAACATTCGCGGCTGGTATCAAACAGGCTTTCCCTAGCCGGGGGTTTCGATATCTCTGGTATCGAGCATGGCCCGGGAGAACCTTGGCTCAATACTAAGATAGATCCCAAACACCATTTCAAAGACTTGAGTACTACTCTGCAATTCGAACTTGACAGAGGTCAGTTGTCGAACTTCCAACTGCGTCTAGCTGACAGGCACAGCATGGCTCAGGGCATGGAAGTAAGGGTCCCTTTCCTGAGTTCACAGCACAGGGCCGTGTCCAACAGGTTACCAATGAGATGGAAACTCTCCGCGGATACGGAAAAACTCGCTCTGCGTGAGGCGGCTTCCCTGACCGACCTCCCTGAGATTATCGTGAGGCGCCCAAAGCTCCCGGCTGGAACAGCAACAGCCCCCGATTTGGTGTCCTCGCTGATACAGGAACTGACACCCCATGCCACTGAGTGGGCCAAGGGATACGGCCGACTGAGCGAGCAACTCGCTGTTCATCCCGAGATGGCCATAGGGATGAGGCTGTTCCACTCGATTCACATGACAGGGAATCCTCAGCAACGGGCTACCAAGCCAATGATGGAACTTCTTGAGGATGTCAGTGACTGGCCCGAGAAATTATCTCGCTAATCGTAGACCGAGTTCCAACTCCCTACCTTCATGCTTGAGTAACCATGCCTTAGTTTCAGGACCGTTGCAGCCGCTGTAGTTCCCTAAAGCACCATCTCTGCGAACCACTCTGTGGCAGGGGACCAACAGGGTCCATGGATTGCCAGCCATGACTGAGCCGACAGCTCTGCTGGAATTCTCGTAGCCCGCTGCCAGTGCCAGATCGCCGTAACTAATCACCTCGCCGAAGGGTGCAACTTCCGGGAGAGTTGCGAGGACCTTTCTCTGGAACGCAGTAAGACTCCCTATGTCGAGCACGGGGACGGGGGCTTCGCGCTTCTGGAAGAAAGCTCTCACCCATCCTCTGGCCGTTTCCATGTGGTGTCTGCCCACCGCAGACTCGTTTTCCGGTTCTTCACTCCACTCAAGCCTACAGACTCCCTCTTCACTCGCCGCGACGATCATCCTACCTAGAGGGGTGGAAATCGCCCTAATCCCTACTTCCATCGAACTACCTGGCCTCTTCCTCAGGCTCGCCACCTTCGTCTCCGATAGCGATGTCATCCATTCCCACTATCTCGTAGTTCGAAGGGAACAGTGCGATGATTATCCCAGCCACTATACAGCCGAGACCGAGGTAGAATGACTGCATCACCACCATCAGTTCGAGACCAATCACGAACAAAACTAGGCCGCCTAGGTTGGACACCCATACTAGGGTCTTGAAGGTCGAAAGGGAGACGCCACTGGAATGACTGCTCCTCTTAGGGCCGAACTCGGCCCCGAATCTCAACGGCTCCTTATCTTCCACGACTATTCCTACCTGTCAATCATGATTATCGCATCGGTCGGGCAGCCTAGAACACACAACTTGCATCCCGTACACTCATCCCGTAGGATTCTAGCTTTCCGATTCACTTCTACTTGCATGATCGGACTTGCGAGCGGGGTGTCGTAAAGCTCAATGGCATCATCATCACAGACTATAGTGCATTGGTCGCAACCTATGCACAGCTCCTGCTTGACCCATGCGACAGCGTCCTCTCCCCCCTTGATCATGGCTTCCTCCTCTGCCCTCAGCGAATCGAGCATCATCCGGATGCGCTTCTGCTCGGCGGCTCGCCGGGCCAGCAGGTCGGGTATCTCCGTCACGTCCGGCAACTAGTGCCTCACATTCTCAATGTATGCTTCTCTCTGCCACCTTGATGCTGTGGCCGTCAGCGCCTAGTCGTAACTATTCTCTAGAGTTTACTTGGCGGGCGAGGAAACTGACAACGTCTAGAATCTCAAAGTCGTGACGTGGATCGCCCTCAAACTTGAGGCACTCAAAATGCGCCACGCACTTAGGACATGTCGTAAGCATCACGTCTGCCCCAGTCGCCTTCACTTCATCGAAGCGTTGTAGGCGCAGAGCTCTACTGTTCTCGTTGCAGGCCATCATGCTGGAGACACCGCAGCACAATGCATCTTCACCGTGGTGTTCCATTTCCACGAGACTTACTCCCTCGACCGACTCGACCAAATCGCGAGGTTTGTCGTAGAGGTCCATTTGACGCCCGAGGCGACATGGGTCGTGGTAGGTTACGGTGACATCGTCGTCCACGGCCAAGTCCATGTCGAACCCCTTCTCGACTAGGTACTCGGTGGTGTGCATGACCTTCATATCGTCTAACTCGTAATCTAGGGCGAAAGTTCGGAAGCACTCGGCACAGGAAGTGACCAGAGTGTCAATGCCACTTTCACCTAGTTTCTTCTGGTTGTAGGCCTTCAGTTTCTCGAAGACCTCTGACAAACCTTGCCACTTCTGGTCGTGGCCGCAACACTTCAGGAAGTCACGACCTAGGTAGGTGACGTCCTCATCCATCTCCTCGAAGAGAGTGAAGGCTGCGGTAGTGGTCTCGCCGAGATTCATCTCGCCTTCGTTTACATGGCTGAAGACCATCTCCTGATCGATGTAGTCGACGCACCCAGGATAGTAGCCGACGTTGGAGTCTAGCGGGTAGTCCTCAATTGAAACAAAGGCTTCGTCAGCATCCTCCTCGGCCTCAGCAGCCAGCACAGCCTGAAGCAGCGTGTGCGGAATCTCGGTAGCAGGTGGGCCTCCGACGATGAGGTTCCTGCGAATGTCGACGTAGGAATCGTAGTCCACTAACTGTGGGCAGGCATTGGTGCAGGCCGTGCAGGTCAGGCATGAATACAGCGGAACACCGTCATCTTCGTTGTTCCATGTATTGTAGATGATGTTCAGTTTGTCACCGGCGTTGAACAGTCTAACCGGGCAGGCGTCATCGCACAGGTCGCAGCCGTAGCACTTGTTCATTTCCCACTCATATCCTCGGGCCATGCTGCGCATGACCAAGAACACAATCGCGCCCACACCGAGACAGGGGATGGACAGGCTGTAGATTAGTTTGGCATCGAGTCCCTTCGGATTCTTGTGATAAGTTGGGTTGTCGAGGGAGAGTGCAGTCAACTCATCAAGACCTAGAGACGATTCGGACCTAACCATGGCTGTACCGTCGTCGCTGAGTAGGAGAGGCTGATGGGCCACTGCCGAGAAGTCCGTAGCCATAGAAATAGATTCGTTGACACCATCTGAATTGAATGAGAAACTGACTGTGTAACTAGCTCCAGTCGATAGGTAGATTGTAGTTGACTCACACACACCACCCTCATTCTCCCACAGAATCGACCCAGAGGAGTCTAGGAGTTTGATACTCTGAGAGTGGATGCCTGCATTACGAGCGGAATCGCCTGTATCTGTGTAAACCGTCCGGAACGTGCAACCCACATCTGCAGGGACACTGGAAACTCCAAGATTTTCGACTTCAAATGTGCTGCTATCGGTAATTGCTATTGGCGACTCATCTGCATTCCCTGGATATGTAGTGATTGAGCCACCGAAGTTTCTCCCAATCTCGGCGTTAGCATGCCCATTGTCTCCTGCAAAATCTATGATAATCTTCTTGGTCGGTTGGTAGATTCCCCAATCAGCCCAATTCGCTGCTGCTATCACGCACCAGTCGCTGGATTCGTCATGTTCAAAATCGAAACTATCCCACACAGCCAAGCCCTGTGTCTCTGAGTACGGCAGACAGTCATCTTCCCATTCTGCCCATACGTTACCCTTGCCTTGGTGCACAAGGGTGTCCGAGGGTTGCGCACGCAGCCCATCAAGATCTTCTATTTCGTCCATCGCACCGAGGCCCCCATAGTCCCAGAAGCCATTGTCATAGATGGGCCATGTCACTACTGAGATGATTACGGTAGCCACGATGGTACCGATTGCAATCTGTCTGCCGATAATCGGCGAGAGTCTCGCACCAATCGAGTTCAGTACGAACCACCTCACGCCGAAGTATAACGCAGCGAATACGAATATACCCGTCAACACCCATGGTATGGCGTTGAATACATCAGCTGTCCAAGGAGCCTGCCGGCCGCAGAACAGGTAGTTGTGGGAGTCCGACCAGCAATAGTTGCTAAGATCCTTCGAGTAGAGGTCGAGGAAGATGTTGATTGAGAATACAGAGATGAACCACACATGAGCCAGATAAACAGCCCCAGCAGTGGCGAACCATGGGTCCTCTACACCTCTCTTCTCCCTCTTTCCGATGATGAACGGAGGAAGTGCCAACAGGCCAACGGGGATGCCTGTCAGGGCCGAACCCCACCAACCAGCGTTCCAAGCAATAACTGGTGAGCCGAAGAAATCTCCAATTGGCCCTGCAGGAATGATGAACTGAGGGAGGTACTCGCCCCATCTCAGGTACCCGTACGAGAATAGTACATACCAGTCTGGAAAGACGAACCCAGCTTGAGCGAATGGATCGGCTGCACTGTGAAGCGGAGGAGGGATAATCCATGAGTAAAACGAGATTACCGCCATCATCGCTGCTAGGATGATACTGTCGCGGATGATCTCAGTTGGCCAAAAGGCATGACCGACGAATACTCGCCGCCTCTCTTCTCCCGCCTCTAGCAACTGGTCTCTCTCGCTGATGTATGTGTCAGCAATCCTCCCAAACCTGTCAATCATTCCCATACTATCACCTTCAATGCGGCTCCGCAATACCTTGTACCCAGACGATGAATAGGTGCGCTAGAATCAGGCCAGTCACTAGGACAGGGAGAATGAAAACATGCAGGAAGTACATCCTAGTCACTGTCTGGCCGGACAGAGTGGTGCCTGCGAACAGCGCCTTGGCCATCCAACTCCCTACTAGGGGGGTCGAACTGGCCATGTTGATACCTATGGTAGCAGCTCCGAAGGCTAGGCTATCCCAAGGCAACAGGTAACCGGAGTAGCCGAAGAAGATGGTGAAGAACATCAATGCGACGCCGATGAGCCAGTTCAACTCACGTGGGTTACGGTACGCTCCGGTGAAGTACACTCTGCACATGTGCAGAAACACCGCCGCCACCATGAAGTGAGTCGTCCAGTGATGTATCGATCTCATGATGTAGCCGAACGGTAAATCGACCATGATGAACTCCATACTGAGGTAAGCAGGAGAGGGAGTCCCCTCTCCTCCCGGGACGTAGTAAAGGCCCAGTACCGTCCCCGAAATTACCAGTATTACGAAGGCGAGGAAGGAGATTCCTCCGAGGCAGTACAGAGGATACCAGTACCAGATAATGCGCAACTTGTACTTCTCAGCATGTGTCAGTGGCATCTGCCTATGCATGTGGTGGTATGCATCCTTACTCATCCCCCAGTAGTCTTGGATTCGGAATCTTGTATCGAGCCAGGAAAATGCCCACAGGAACCCCTTCTCTGCGAGACCCATACTACCCGCACTGGTCTCTACGGCCCGCAGGATATCGGTTCTTGGCATGTCATCCCTCTCCTTGCGCAGCGTGAAGGCCACGAGAACCACAACGATGGCAATGAAAAGCCACAGGAACCAGAATTGAATCATTAACTCACCTACTCACAAAACGTGTACCAATCTTTGAAGTCGTCAAGGGCCTCGATGATTCCCCCGTTGACCTCAAATGGAATTAATGGCATACCAACCGGTGCAGGACCTCCGGTTCTCTTGACTCCTATGAAGTCGAACTCGGTGCCGTTGGTCCGGTTCCTGTTACGATTCTTCTCGATGACCGTGGGATCGTACCTGCTGGAGTGGCATATGCAGAACAGCTTGTTGCCGCCAGCATCAGCACCACCGGGGCTCCATTGGTCACTAGTGAAGTCATTTGCAACCAATTGCCAACCTGGGATGCAGCACAAGTGTGGACACCTCGAGAATATGATGATCATATTGTCATGAATAGAAAGGGCCTCATATTCAGGCTTCTCGTCGACCTCGAAACCAGAGCCCACATAGGCACCACTCTCGTTGTAACCGTCCATGAACTGGAACCGGGGCTTGTTCTCCTCTAATGCGGACTGAGAGTTTTCATCGTGAGGGACGTAAATCACATTGACAGGGAGGCCGGACCAAACTCCAGAGGCCCCCGCCATCCCGGTAGTCGAGGCTGCAGCTGCATCGGCGAAGGACTGAAAGTCCATCTGCTCAAGGTGTAAGTCACCGTACCAAGCGGAATCTTCGGCACCGGTAGGTACCCAGAAGCGTACAGACGAGTCTCCGCCGTCCGCATCAGACTGCCCCATCAGAAGAGATGCGAAACCGATAGCGCCAATACTCGCCATAGTGATGACACCCGCAGCGGTGTTGAAGGAGTGGCGCATGAACTCTCTTCTATCAATCATGTTCGGCGCCTCCGAAGTAGCGCCAGCTTCACCGGGAACGGGTCTGAGTCTGAATCTTCTTGCCATCATCACACCTCGTACTGTCTCCATCCCTCAGGGTCATTCGAAGTGATGTACTTGTTACCCCTATGCTTGACTATGACAACGTCAGGCATCACGAACTTCAGGTAGACCATGCCTAGGATGATTATAGTCAGCATGAGCATACCCATATGAAATGACAGCGATTGCTGGTCCCACCCATTGAACAGCCCATAGGTCAACGCCCCTGCCCAGTACAGACTCCACAAGACACCCCAAAGAGACAGCAGTAGAATCAGTATGGAGTCGCCAAAGGGCGAGACAGAGGCTCGTACGACCGTGCCCATCTCAGGCTCGTTGAACACCCCATGGTCGACGGCAGCGCTGAACTCCTCTACTGTCAGCACGGTGTCCTCTAGAGCCGCGCGTGCGTCCTCTACACTGACTTCGCCCGACTCCACTTGTCTGAGCAGCTTCATCACGATGTCTTCCTTCACAGTTGATCACCTCTTCGAAGATGCTTGATTCTGAGACGCAGAAGATTACTTCTCCCTACATAGTGCCTAGAGAACCCGTAACGGAGGAACAAACCACAGAAGAGCAGGACGATGATTACCCCAGCGAATCCTAGCAGACCGAGCCAGTGCGCCCTGAGTCCAGCACCCATTTCGTGGATATCTACGCCATGCTCGGCAGGGGCTGGTGGCTCAATCTCACCGTTTCCGGAGAAAACTGTCCGAGTTCTTCCATTATCAATGCCCTCATCGATGGTAGCCGTGAGTCTATTCCACTTGTCTAAAACACTGGGTATCTGATCGCCATTAACCGTATTCCCTGCGAGCCACATCGTGACCACACCTCCTCCTGAGGAGGGGGCAGTCCAGACGACATGCCAACTCCTATCTTCCGTTTGCGATCCTGAGTTTGTATGAGTTAATCTAGTGGGATCATCCTCCCAGTTCTGGACCATTGTTTCGAATCCTTCTCCAGCACTGAGGACTCCCGAACTGACCATCATTGAGAACCCACCAGTGTTTGAGGAGGCGTCTATGTCAGGGCCTCCGATTAACTGGATGACTAGTTCATATTGAATTCCTGCTTCGTAGTGGTATGGCAATCCTTCGATTATTATGGTCACAGAGTTGTCAGAGTCTTCGTTATGGCAAGTGCATCCTGCTATTGAAACATCTCCGTCGTCGTTGGCATCGCCTCCGATACCGAGGTGCGACGCCTGTGTCCCTCCTGCTACGAGCAAGGCAATTAGCCCAAGTATGAGGGCTCTTTGAGAGTATGCTGCAACCCTGCTCACGCTAACACCTCAAGGTACGGACGAAGCCACCTTGAATAGGGATATTAACGTTCCAGTTTGCCTCTTTCAGAAGGACTCGCATCTGCCCCTCCAATGATGCTCATTAGATATTCACGAAACCTCAAACGATAGTGCTCTCAGCGGCGTCTGTGTCGGGCCCTCAATGGCGTAATGTATACCGCCTCTCCGAGGAGCAGTTGCAACGTCTCGAAGAGGCAGAAAATCTCATGGAGATGCTGGATATAAATAACGCCGAATCCATCCTAATGGAATTATTGGAGGGAGATTCCGATTGTGTTCCAGTACTCAATAATCTGGGTCACATGTATGGTCGCTACCTGTCAGAATGGAGGAAGGCCATTGAGTACTACGAACGCGTATTGCAGATTGAGCCGGACAATGCTTGGGCACGAGATGAGAGAAGGAGATACCAACGCCTCCTCACTTACGATTGAGCACATTCTAAACGGCCCCCGCCACGAGAGGTGCCGCATGGACGAGGGTGCGATTCTCGTTGCCGGCGTCGGAGGAATAGGTTGCACATGGGCTGAAAGGGCCCATTCGAAATGCTCTGAACTGGCTGACTTGCTACTCATAGACGCCGATGAAGCTTCATTCGCTGGAGCCCCGGCAGCACACTGCCTGCACCTCGATGCAGGGGGCGACGGCCGAGGCACCGCCGCTCTTCCCGCGCTGGCAGCTCACCGTCTCAGGGACGGCATTGACTCTGTAGCTCCCTTACTTGAGCAGGCTGAACTCGTAGTCATTATGACGGGGCTCGGAGGAGGGATGGGCTCGGGAGCCTCGGCCGAATTGGCTTCTCTGGCGTATGAGAACGACTGCCTTGTAATCACCATCGCAGGTCTGCCTTTCGCAGAACAGCCCCTACGGTGCAAGATTGCCGAGGCCGCAATTCAAGCGCTAGAAGAGAACTCTCACGTTTGCATCAGAGTCAGTATGGAGAGGTTGGCATGGCAGGCACGACGCAGGGACGATGACTGGAGGGCAGGATCAGGCTGGATTGGTGAATTGGTCGAAGGACTGGTGACTACTCTTGCCAAGGTAGGAAAGATCAATCTCGATCTGATGGATCTCAGGACGGTAATCAACAGACCTGGAAACGCCACTCTGATTGTCGGAACTGGGACCACTGACAGGCCAGACAAGGTGGTTGGCGAGGCACGCAAGTCACCATTATCTGATCTCAGAGTTGATGGTGCCAAAGGCTGCATGATACAAGTGGAGGGAGGTCCTGACATGACTCTAGCCCATCTGAATGAAGTTACCGAGGCATTCGTCTCCTCTCTTGATCCCGATTGTCAGGTAATCATGGGGGCAAGGGCAAGTGACGAGATGATGGGGCGAATCAGGCTCGTCGCAGTAGTTAGTGGTCTTTGACTAACTCGATTAAGGGTCACCCTGTCCACCAGTCATGGCAAGGCTCGGTAAGGCTGCTAGAGGTAAGCGCAGGTGGATAGGCGTGAGAATCAGTTCGCGGGCGACGAGTCGTGAGGCTTGTGAGGAAATATTGAAGTCGCTCCTTGAGGGATTACACTGGAAATTATACGATCACTACATAGGGCCCGATGGCTCTGTGGAAGTTATAGTCAAGGTACCTCTGAACGATTGCGAAGCAGCTACCTCCCGAATTAACTCTGACGAGGGTTGCTGCACGATTACGAGATCGGGGAAGATAAAGTTGGTCAGAGAGAGGCTTGGAATAGACAGAAAAGATCTCACACAATAGGATTCCAGTCGAGTGTGTTAATATCATCAATCGTTGTGACTAATCCATCGAACTCGGTCAACAGATGACCTTCTGAACTCAAACCTACTGCTCTCACACGTGAATCCTTGGATATGAGGGCTACTCCTGTTGAAAGCGACCTTGCCAGACTCTTCCAAGACAGTGCCACCAACTCATCCTCCTCTACGAGAGGTACGAGAGAATGCTCCTCGAAGTGTGACGAGATAGCCGGATCTAATATCTCGAAGACCTCGATTGCTGTTTTCTCTCCAACAAACTCATCCCATCCGGCTACAGTCGTTCCATCGATAACACCGCCCCGTTTATTGAGTCCGATACCAACTCTGATGCCATCATCCTCCGAATTCCCTTCCACGAGTACACCTCCTAGTTTCCTACCATCTTCGGTCACCAAGTCGTTTGGCCATTTGACACAACAGCCCAAGGCATCCGAAACTGCGGCACCGACCGAGGTCTGTATGAGTCCAGGAGAGTGTCGTTCTAGAGTTCCGCCAGAAAGGACCCAAGTGCATGCCAGCCCTCCTTCCTGGGTCTGCCACGAGCTCCCTCTCCTACCCCGGCCGGAGGTCTGCGAGAGAGAAAGCACCCTCTGCCAGCCTCCACTAATGAGCCGTTTGGCCTCGTCCATCGTCGATTCACACTCAGCCATGACCATGGCAGACTTTCCTGCTCCCGGCCTCCAGTAACACAGAACCTCAAGCTTCTCATCAGCCAGCCTCATGCTGTCCAATTGCCGGCAGGACCATCCGCTCCGAATCCAACTGTCAGGTTTGCTACGACTGCCGGGATCTGTGCGGTGAAGCAGAACTACTAGGCAACTTGGATCAATCATATCATTGTCGACGACCTCTAGAAGCTTATCCGACCAACCTCCATGGAGGTCAGACATCGAGACCTCTTCGATAGGCTCAAGGGAAACCTCATCATGTTCCAAAGGGTCCAGATAGGGTAGGTTCCAAACCACTAGATTAACTCCTTCCTGCAATTCCCATCCTGGCTCTCCAGGGCCACCTTCATCGACACTGACCATGTCCGCGAAACCGGCTTTCTCCACATTGCCCCTAGCCGCTGCCACAGCGAACGGATTGACATCACATGCAGCAACCTTCCACCCCATTGAGGCGAGTAGAATCGAGAGCGCTCCACTACCGCATCCAATCTCTGTCGCTCGGCCACAGATACCAGACAGCCGTAGTAACGCCCGGCCAAGCAGGGCGGTGTCCTCACGGGGTGGGTAGACCGTGTATGGGACTGTTATTTCCCACGTACCAGCACCCTCGATTCCGAACTTGGAGAACGTCGATTTACCTTCTGACCCAGGAGGGGGTCGGCGTTGTTCTCCGTACATCTAAACCTCCACTACAGGTATATTCTGAAAACCTTTATTCGTTCAGGCCTTCGACGTCGATTCGGCATCTCCGCCCCCCTTAGGAGGAGTCGTGGCCCTGCGGAGCGTAGCAGTGCCGTTTTAGAAATGTTCTTTTACCCCCCCTCGGTCCGCAGAAGGCCCAGCACTTGCTATGGGCCTGTAGCTTAGTCAGGTAGAGCATCCGGCTTTTAACCGGACGGCCGTGGGTTCAAATCCCATCAGGCCCGCCTGACAACGCCGCAGGACCATGGTTTTTGCAGGGCAGGGGGGCGCGATATGGCAGTGAAGAGCTCAACGAAAAAGCGTATGATGGAACTCGGTATCTCCGAGAAGCATGCACACCGGCTGGCTGACGATGCGAACATGGATGCAATCAAGCGCATGACTGTCGATCAGGTCGCTAAGAAACTTGAACTCGAAGCTGGTGACTCCGACCTTGAGAATGTGATGGCTGTCATCAGGGAACAAATGGCGTCACGCAAGAGGACACGCACAGGTAGGGTAACCATCTCTAGGAAGGCCTTGCTCGATGCCGATATCCCCCAAGGTGATGACAGGTTCAACGTACTCAATCACATTCTAGTCCCTCATCACGAGTTGGTTCCTCATGATGAAGAGGAGGCCGCACTGGCTCCGTGGAAGTTATCTCAGGAGAACGCTGACGGCACCACCCGACTGGCCAAGGAACTCCTCCCAAAGATACTCATCACTGATCCTGCTGTGCAGGCGATTAAAGAAGCGGTCGAGGTTGGAGACGATGAACTCCCTGCAGGCTGGCTCACAAACAGGATCGTCAGAGTAGTCAGGTACAGTCGTTCAGCAGGTTCCAGTACAGCGTACAGGTTGATCGTAGAGAGCGCTTGAGGTGAAAAGATGAAGGAAATAGTTGAGAGTTACTTCAAGCAGAGGAGCCTAGTAAATCACCAGTTGATGTCATACAACGACTGCATCCCATCAGGCGATGGGCGACTCAGCAGAATGGAGCGGATAGTTCGCAACATCAAGGTAGGGACCGACGAGCCAGTCGAGGATCTGCCTGGTGGCGAGGAGTCTGGTGGCTGCATCAAACTCGACGTACTCGATAAGGAAATCATAGTACGCCTCAAGAATATCAGGCTAGGGAGCCCGACCATCCGTGAGGCCAACGGCGCTGAGCATCCCGCTACTCCTCTGGAGTGCAGGATTCGCAAGTTAACCTACTTCTCGCCCGTGTATATGGACTTCCGGATTTACAGGGATGACATAGAGCCTGCGACACCAGATGGGGACCTTGGCTACATCGAGGAAGAGGGAGTCCACATAGGCAACCTCCCAATCATGGTTCGCTCGGCGCGGTGCAACGTGCACTCCGACCATATCGACGAGAACAGGAAACTATCTCCCCAGACTTCAGTTGAGGATGCCGAGTACCTTACTCAGCTTCTCAGGAAGGCAGGTGAGGACCCCCTCGATCCGGGTGGCTACTTCATCATCAATGGCACTGAACGTGTACTCATCTCGATGGAAGATCTCGCCCCCAACAGAGTTACTGTAGAGAAGAACAAGAAGTACGCTCACGAGACCGAAGTCGCCAAGATATTCTCCCAGCGCGACGGTGTGCGCAAACCGATTAACGTCGAGAAGCGACGTGACGGTATGCTGATGGTAAAGATTCCAAGCGCCGGCACTACAGCGATTCCAGTCGTGCTCCTCATGCGGGCGCTGGGCATGGAGAACGATCAGGAGATATTCGCTGCAATCGCAGGCCCAGTCGAGGCGATGAAGTATACCGTCGCCAACCTCAATGACGTCAAGGACAACGATGAGTATGCCGTCGAGACAGAGGATGAGGCGATTGCCTGGCTTGAGAAGAAGTTCGCAGCCGGACAGCAGAAGGAGTACCGAGAGTCGCGAATCCAGAACCTCCTCGACAAGGAACTCCTTCCTCATTTGGGGTCCGATATCGATCACCGGGAGAAGAAAGCTATCTTCCTTGGTCGCATCGTCAGGCAGGTCTTAGAAATGGCCATCACCAACCGCGATCCGAACGACAAGGACCACTACGCCAACAAACGCGTCCGACTCGCCGGCGATCTCATGGAGGATTTGTTCAGGGTCAGTATGCAGCAATTGTCTAGGGACCTCAAGTACCAACTCGAGAGGCACCACAACCGCAAGCGAGAGCTGAAGATTAACTCGTGCCTCAGACCGGACGTCCTGACCTCCAAGATTATGCACGCTCTAGCGACCGGAAACTGGGTTGGGGGCCGCTCTGGTGTCAGCCAGTTGTTGGACCGTACAACGTACATCGCCGCACTCTCGCACATGCGTAGGGTGACCAGCCCACTAGTACGCAGTCAGCCACACTTCGAGGCTCGTGATCTCCATCCCACTCACTGGGGCAGACTCTGCCCCAACGAGACACCCGAGGGTCAGAACTGCGGACTGGTCAAGAACGCAGCTCAGATGATTGACGTCTCCGAGGAGGTCCCCGAGGACGATGTTAAGGAACTGCTGTTGGAGGCCGGAGTCAACTCTTCCCCTGACCAGTGGGCGGACGGCTCGAGAATTCACGTCAATGGTGACATCTTCGGCCTACACAAGAGGCCCGCAAAACTGGTTTCTAGGATTAAGAGAAGTCGACGCTCGGGCCGACTGCGACCAGAGGTCTGCATTCGTCACGACACCGCCAATAAGGACGTATTCATCAACACCGACAGAGGCAGGGTCCTCCGTCCCCTGCTAGTCATCGAGCATGGTAGTCTGAATCTTACGAAGTTACACTTGGAGGGCCTGAGGTCCGGCGAGCTTACCTTCGCCGACTTGGTTTCTTCTGGCGTTGTCGAGTGGGTCGATGCCGAAGAGGAGGAGGATCTCCTCATCGCTCCTAGGCCATTCGATCTCCCTCAGATATCACCCAAGCACGGCAGGCCAATCAACCCGGCGAAGGTGGAGTGGATGAACCTCGGTGACGAGGAGATATCCGAAGCTAAACTGAGGGCTGAGGTACATCTCTCCAACGGCGAGACAGTCTTCGAGGAGTTCACGAGTCCCCTGAACTACTACCAGGGCGAAACTGATTCTCTCAAGAGGAAGCAAACAAAGGACCACACTGTTCTGATTTTCACTCACGTTGAGATAGACCCTCAACTCATCCTCGGTGTGTGCGCGTCCCTCGTACCCTACCCTGAACACAACTCCACTCCAAGAGTGACTGGTGGGACAGCGATGGTCAAGCAAAGTCTGGGTTTACCAAGCGCTAATTACAGGCTGCGCCCCGATACTCGGGCTCACATAATGCACTATCCCCAACAGTCAATCGTCGGCACGCGCGCAATGCAGTCGACTAATTTCAACAACAGGCCAGGAGGCCAGAACTTCGTAGTCGCCATCATGAGTCAGCACGGATACAACATGCAGGACGCCGTCATCATGAATCGAGCGTCTGTCGAGCGCGCTTTAGGTCGCTCTGCCTTCGTAAGGACCTACAATGCGGAGAACAAACGGTTCCCCGGCGGCCAGGAGGAGCGAATCGAAGTACCCGGAACCGGTCTTGACGAAATCAAGGGATTGAAGTCGTTCGACAGTTACGCCCATCTCGAGAGAGACGGGCTGCCAGTGCCGGAGGAGTACCTGTCTACTTTGGACAAGTCAGACAGGGCGGTTCTGGTTGGGAAGACCAGCCCCCCTCGATTCCTCGAGGAGGCTCACGGTGCTTTCTTGCAGGCACAGGAGAGGAGAGAGTCCTCGATGCTGGTGCGACATGGTGAAGAGGGGTGGGTCGACAATGTGTTCGTTACGGAGTCCCTTGACTCTGGGCGCCTCGTTCGCATCACTCTACGTACTAACAAGATCCCGGAACTTGGCGACAAGTTTGCCAGCCGCCACGGACAAAAGGGGATCATTGGGCGACTCGTAGACGAAGAGGACATGCCTTTCACCGTCGACGGCGTTATACCAGACCTTCTCATCAATCCACATGCTATTCCTTCACGGATGACTGTGGCCCACGTTCTCGAGATGATCGGTGGAAAGGTTGGCTCCATGGAGGGCCGTAAGATCGACGGAACTGCATTCACTGGTGAGAAGGAAGATTCCCTACGTTCGGGACTTCTCCGTAACGGATTCAACCATACTGGCCGCGAGGAGATGATGAACGGCGAGACCGGTGAGGACTACACTGCGGACGTCTTCGTCGGCGTCATCTACTACCAGAGGCTACACCATCTTGTTAGTAGTAAACTGCACGCCCGTAGTCGCGGTCGGGTGCAAATTCTGACTCGCCAGCCAACTGAGGGCCGGGCACGTCAAGGAGGCCTCAGATTTGGTGAGATGGAGCGTGACTGCCTGATTTCTCACGGTGCGTCGATGGTAATCAAGGACAGACTTTTGGATGAGTCGGATGGCTGGGACCTAATGGTCTGTAACACTACGGGATGCGGACACGTCGCGTACTACGACTGGAAGCGTCGCACCACCGTCTGCCCTTACTGCGGAGACAGATCTGATGTTCACAAGGTACAGACTTCCTATGCGTTCAAATTACTACTTGACGAGATGAAGAGCCTCGGAGTGGCAATGCGACTGGAACTGGAGGATCGAAGATGAGTGCCCGCGATGCAGCCAAGATCCCAAAGAGGATTGAATCAATCAAGTTCGGATTGATGGACCCTAATGAGATTCGTAAGATGTCATCAGTTGAAATCAAGACAGCTGATACTTACAAGGACGACGGGCACGCATATAAGCAGGGTCTGATGGACCCGAAGATGGGTGTCATAGATCCGGGAATCCGCTGTGAGACCTGCGGCAACAAGCACGAGGAGTGCCCGAGCCACTTTGGACATATTGCACTAGAGCTACCTATCCTCCATATCGGTTTCACCAATCTAATCAAGACCTCACTCAAGTCGACTTGCAACACCTGTAGCAAGATACTGCTTCACAGTTCGGCCGAGACTCACCCCCTAGATCCAGAGAAGTCCGAACAGGATTACTACCGGGATCGGGTGCATGACATCATGATCAAGCACGGTGTAGGCTCTCGTGAGTTCAAGACCATCATCAAGGACATTGAGAAGGAATGCTCCAGTAAGAAGAGGACCATCTGCATGCACTGCGGCTCAGAACAAGGCAAGATTATGCTCGACAAACCTTCGACCTTTAAGGAGAAGAAGGCGGATAAGGGCGAGCATAAACTGAACGCCCGCGATATCCGAGAGTGGCTCGAGCGGATTCCCGACGAGCATCTGATATTCCTTGGGATGAACAAGGACTCCAGTCGCCCCGAGTGGGTCATCATGAAGGTCCTCCCCGTCCCTCCAATCACAGTTCGCCCCTCAATTACCCTTGACAGCGGCGACCGCTCCGAGGACGACCTCACTCACAAATTGGTTGACGTCCTTAGAATCAACCAGCGTCTGCGAGAGAATCGTGACGCTGGCGCTCCGCAACTGATCGTAGAGGACCTATGGGAGTTGCTGCAGTACCACTGCACTACCTACTTTGACAACCAGACCAGTGGGATACCTCCTGCTAGGCACCGCTCCGGACGCCCTCTGAAGACACTCGCCCAGCGCCTTAAGGGCAAGGAGGGTAGGTTCCGCAGCAACCTCTCGGGCAAGCGAGTTAACTTCTGTGCCCGCACCGTAATCAGTCCTGATCCAAATCTTGGAATCAATGAGGTCGGAGTGCCTGAGAAAACTGCCAAGGAGCTTACAGTCCCAATCAGAGTCACTAGTCGTAACAGGGAACAGTTGCGCCAGATGGTCCTACGCGGACCCGATGTGCACCCAGGCGTCAACTACATCATGCGAGGAGACCATTTCAGAGTCCGGATTACAGACAAAACGAAGTACATCTGGTCTGGATTCAGGTGCCTCAATCCCGAATGTGATTGCGGAAGCGAGGATGAGCCCTACGCCGGCTACAGGCCCGATCTGAACGAGGTCCTTCATGCTCCGAATTTCCTTCCTGGTCTCGAGTTGAAGCGCCAGAAGCGCAGGAACGCCATCGGCGATCTCGAAGAAGAGTGGGCTGTCGACTTGGATGCTACGATTTTGAATCTCAAGGGAGAGAATGCTAAGGGGCAGTCACTGAAGGAGGATGATCCCAAGGCCATAATCCACAACAGGTGGAAGTGGGAACACTCCAATCCCAACGAGTACTTCCCAGATCACCTAGAGGTGTCATGCCCTCACTGCGGTAGCCCTGAAATCGAAGACGAATACGGAGGAACTTACTCGACTGAAATTGAGGACAGGTTGAGCACACTAGATAGGGAGGGCAACCCGAAGCCCGGTGTCATCGTCGAGAGGCACCTTATCGATGGGGACGTCGCGATATTCAACCGACAGCCATCTCTGCACCGGATGTCTATGATGGTCCATGAGATACGTGTCATGCCCGGCAAGACATTCAGGTTCAATCTAGCTGACTGTACACCCTATAACGCTGACTTCGACGGCGACGAAATGAATCTCCACGTCATCCAAAGCGAGGAGGCTCGCGCAGAGGCCAAAATTCTCATGCGAGTCCAAGAGCACATTATCACTCCGCGCTATGGAGGCAGTGTGATAGGCGGTATCCACGATCACATTTCTGGTGCCTACCTGTTGACTCATGGTGACCGCATTTTGCCCAAGAATCTAGTTATGGAAATCTTAGGTGCCATCGATTGGGTCGGCGACCTGCCCGAAGAAGTACAGGAGAACGGCATCGTGGGATACCGCGGGACTGATGTACTGAGCCTCATCGTACCAGCTGGATTCAACCTGCAGTACACGAGCAGATCCGGTGATCAGGTCAATGTAACCGCAGGTAAGGTCAGCGGCACTATAGACAAGCGAGGCATCGGTGCTGAGGACGGCCGACTGCTTGACGCCGTCGTCCAGACTCACGGCTCCGATGCTGGTGCTGAATTCTTGAACAGGATGACGAAGATGACCATCGCCATCTGCTCTTCAATGGGTTTCACCACCGGAATCGATGATGAGGACCTACCACTCAAGGCCAAGGAAAGAATTACTGAAATCAACGCTGAGGCGAGCGCTGAGGTCGACGCTGAACTCGTGAAGTTTGGCAAGGACGGCCGACGCTACGAGTCTCGCCCCGGCAGAACTCCCCTTGAGACTCTAGAGGAGAACATTCTAGGTATTCTGGACAAAGGCAAGGCCGACTCCGGTGAAGTTGCGAAGGATCATCTCGGCTCAGACAACCCCGCTGTCATGATGGCAGTTTCCGGAGCTCGTGGTTCGATGGACAACCTCGCTATGATGGCCGGTTCCATAGGCCAGCCAAAGGTTCGCGGCAAGCGCCTTGAGAGGGGCTATCAGAATCGTGTACTCCCTCACTTCCCGCGTGGAGTGAAGGGCGCTAAGGAGAAAGGTTTCGTATCATCTTCGTTTAAGCGCGGACTTGAGCCGACCGAGTTCTTCATGCTCTCTGTATCAGGGCGTGAGTCGTTGGTCGACACTGCTGTCAGGACCAGCAAGTCAGGTTACATGCAGCGCCGCCTAATCAACGCCATGGACGACCTGAAGGTCTCCGACGACGGCATGAACTCAGTACGCAACACTGCCAAACGCATCATCCAGTTCGAGTATGGAGAGGACGGCATTGACCCCGCTCGCAGCCGTAAGGGAGCCCCCTTCGATGTCTCACAGGTCCTAGATGATGCCTTGGGAGGTGAGAACTGATGGTAGTCAAGAGCGCCACCAAGAAGAAACTCATGGATCTCGGTGTGGCCGAGGAGTACTCACACAAGCTCGCTGATGACCGCAAGTGGGACGATGTGAAGGTACTGACATCCGGCCAAATAGCCCAAATCTGCGGTATCGATTCTGGTACCTCCCAGGAGATATTCAAGGTGATGGAGGCGTCCGCCAAACCATCCCGAGCAACTGCATCCGCCGAGAAGACCATCGTGAGGAGAAGGGCGGCCTCTAGGCGACGCAAGAAGAAACTCCTCCCACTTCAGGAATACGACGAAGAAGTCAAGCTTAAGCAGATTCTGCGCGACATCGACACGGACGATGCGATATACCAACTGCTCCGAGAAACCTCAATCAAGATGAATCTCTCCATGACTCCTCGTATTCTAGGTGATCTAGCCGAGGGAATTCACTCTAGAGGCATCGACAATCTGACCCCCGCTAAAGCCAAGAAGGTGCTGAATTCTTCGGAGAGTTTCTTGGCTACAGCTAGGGCAGATCCACACGAGGCTGTCGGCATCACCACTGCTCAATCAATCGGCGAGCCAGGCACTCAGATGACCATGAGAACCTTCCACTATGCAGGGGTTGCGACCGTCAACGTGACCCAGGGCCTTCCCAGAATCATCGAGATAGTGGATGCCCGGAAGGTTCCGAAGACCCCCACGATGCTGATTTACCTCGAAGAGACCAACTCCAAAGGAAAACCCCTCAACACCAATGAGAAGGCTGCTCGCAAAATCGCCGCTGCACTGGAGACAACCACCACACCGGACATAGCTAGGATCAATGTCGAAGTCACCCAGAGACACATCAGTCTCCAACTCAGTAATCCCAATATGCGAATCAAGGCCATGACTGGCGCTGAAGTTAGGGACAAACTGTCAAGGGCGCTGCGGCTGTTCATCCAGGCAGATGACGATGTCCGACCAAAAGTCCTCACAATAATTCCAGGTGTAACTAAGGAAGAGGATCTAGAGACACTGGCATCAGACCCTGCGACCTACACTGCCCTCCTCCAGCTCGAGGAGAAGATCAAGAAACTCAGGCTCAAAGGTCTGGCCGACATCACCCGCGCCAACGTCCAAGGCCCGAGCAGAGACACTGGCGAGTACTATATCTCGACTATCGGATCAAATTTGGCTAAGGTCAGCGAGTACGCTGGAGTGGACAGGGCTAGGACCTACACTAACAATATCTCTGAGATTAATCAGTACCTTGGTATCGAAGCCGCGAGACAGGCGATTATCAATGAGATGTACGATACCCTCGAGGGAGCTGGCCTCGATGTCGACATACGTCACTTGCTGACGGTAGCCGACGTGATGTCCAGTGAAGGCACAGTTCGCGCCATAGGTAGGCACGGAGTCAGCGGCACCAAGCACAGTATCCTAGCACGCGCGGCCTTCGAGGTCACTGTTACACACCTACTGCAGGCTGGAGTGATAGGCGAGAGGGACGAGCTCACCGGAGTCTCTGAGAATATCATCGTTGGGCAACCGGTTGCACTAGGAACCGGAAGCGTCGACCTGTACTACATCCCAGAGAGCGTTTGAAAGAGGATTGATTATGGATCTGGCTAGGCAACTCAAGCAGAGTATGAGCACAGGTAGCATCCTGTTTGGACAGAGGCAGACTATGAGCGCTTGCTCTAAGGGAGATGCTAGGCTAATTATCGTGGCTGCCAACTGCCCAGCCAACTACATCTCCGAGTTGACCGATGGCCACCCTGATGTGCCTGTCCACCAGGTCCAGTTGGTTAACAGCCAGTTGGGAGCGGCTTGCGCCAAGCCGTTCCCAGTCAGTGCTCTTTGTATCACCGACCCCGGGGAGAGCGAATTGCTCTCACTGTCACCCAACGTCTGACTGTCATACACTTCGGGACTAATGCCCGTGTGACTATCTCTTCAGGCGTTCGCTTCAAGTTCACGGTGCCACCGCTGGTCGCGTGGACGAGGCGGTGCGTGACCTACTGGCTTTGCGAGCCGTCAAACTCCGTCCAGCTGAGGATGCCCCCAAGATTCACGGCTTCAGGTGTTTGGGCGTGGCCGAGAGGGTACCCGAACTAGGGGAGGCCCCGGGATCGATGGTTCACGTCTGGCACGTGCCTGTAGACATCCTATCCTTATCGTCCACAGAGATAGAGAGGTGGAGCGTCGATGCCCCCGGAGGGAGACATTGGATCCTCAGCGAACGGCCGTTCGATGAGGAAATCCTCGGTTCACTGAAGTCTATCGATGTGGTAATTTGGGGCCCGGAACGTATGGCCAAATGGATTGGAGAGGCGGTTCTGACAGGTGAGTTAGTCGCCCATTCACCTTCTCTTCAGGACCAGTCGCAAATTGAGCACGAGGAGATCCTGATCGCTGAACCAATATCTCCTCTCGTCGCACTCAGACCTCTAGTGGAACTAGACTCGTGGCTAATGCAGAGAGGCTGGGAGGACGCCATTACATCACCCGTTCTGCTATCGGCTAGACTTTGGGTCGTTGACGGCTGTCTGAAAGGTCCTGAGGGCGATATGGAACCTTGTGTCTGGAGTATAATTGAGGATCCATGGTCAGGAAGCCTGTCTGTTCACGAGCCCGAGGAGGAACTACCTCACCTTCCGAAATTGAGGATGATTGAGCCCCCAGACGAGAGTTGGATCGATATGAGAGGAATGCCGACGGATTTGCTCAAACTGCTGGATCGACGCAAGCAGGGCGAACCCGATTCAGATGATGGGCCGGTGAGCAGCATCATGCTGGAATGGTGGCGACTGGATCCCGACTCAACTAGTCTCAGTGAGGGCTCGTTGGCTATTCCGGGATGGGTCATTCAGGCCGAGGGATTAGATACGCAAGCCCTTCATGGTAGAAATGGAAGACTCTACGGAATTGAATGATCAGTTACGCCGAAGCGCCATCAGTTCGTCTGTCGACAAAGTATCTCCTGACATCAGTCTCGACATCAGATCGGCGAGTTCCAACTTCTCCCCTCCTTCGGAATCCTCTTCCTTCTTCTCCCTCAATTCCATGGCTTTCATCATATCCTGGATCGAGTGGATGCATCGCAGAGACACGATGTATTGACCGTGCAGCATGTCTGCTTCGCGCTTGGACCTAGTTAATCCGGTATGGGCTGTGTTGGCCTTCTCCCTCAAACGGTCTACCTCCTCTGAAAGTTCTACCATCAGGTCGTGAGCCTCTTGTGCCTTTTTGACAGCCTTCTCTACTGATTTGTGAGCATCCTCTTGTAGCTTCTCTGCATTCCTGACAGAGTCTTTGAGATCTCGCAAGTCTCCGCCCTCCTTATTCTTAGACGCCTCTTTCAGGGCCCCGGACATTTGCTTCATCTTCTTGTGGTAGTCTCGCTCCCTCTTTCCTAGAAACTGCCCGGTCATGTACTGATTCTCCAGTTTTTCCATTTCCGCTCTGATTCTTCCAGCAGAGGGGCCGCGTTTGGCCCGATTCTTCTGTTCCTCGAGATTCTCCCGCTGCTCATCCAGCTTGCCTCGCAGTACCTCTCTGACCTCCTTGAGACGCTCCGAGAGTTCTGCCCGGGTGCCCTTAAGATTCTTGACCAGCTGGTTCGCCTCATCCCTGATCGCCTTCTGAGTCTGGACTTCGTTGATTAGCTCCTTCACCTGACGGTTGATTTCATTTCTATCATCAAGAAATTCCCTTACCTTGGCATTCCATTCGTCTCTGGTGTCGCGGTGGTCGGATGACTTACTTCCCAGGGAGTCGCACATGGGCTGTAGGACCTCTCTGACCTCGTCGAATTCCATAACCATCTCAAGACCCCCCTATTTCCGAACTTGATACATCATTTAGGGCTGGTGGAGGTTAATCCGATGTTATTCATCTCCCTCTCTGCGAGCAGCCATCGTACCTTTCCTCGAGCCTCCGCGAGTGACGCCCAACTTCATCCCCCTCTTCTTCCTGCCCTGTTTGGTCTTCGGCTTGGGTCGTTCGTCAGATGACTCAGCCCCTGTTATTTTGGACAGATTCCCGGAGTTCAATAGAGCCTCAAATTCACTGGCATCCAGTGAACCGCCGCTCTGGGCCCTGTCCTTCACGTCGGCCAGACGAATCGCCCTGCCGCCCCTGAGAGTTACTTTCTGATAGGCCTTGATTCTGCCTAGCTTCCTGCGCATATCCTTCCTCTCTGAACTGAGATTATCGAGCTTCTTGTCGATTTTGTCAATACGGCGACTGGTCTTTCGGATGTCTGAATGAGAAATGTTATCAGATTCCAGTTCCGTCTCGTCCAGAGCACCGTCGACCTTCTCCTGACTGCTCTTCCTCGTCGCATCCAATTTTGCCGTCACTTCTCTCATCTTCTTGACGTGTCCGACGTACTCGCTGTGAGCTTCCTCAGATTCACTTTTCCTTACTATAGCGGCTTGGAGCTCGAAGAAGCGCCCGAACGAATCCAACTCTCTAGCTAGGGTCGGCACGGCAGTAAGGTCATTGTCGATGGTAACCAAGCGACGGTGAGTCTCGTCCAGCCATTCGGCGAGTACGTCTGCGGGCGGAGGGATGCAGGTGTTTACAGAATCCCTCTTCTTACGCGCGCCCTCAGCCGACTTCCTGACAGTGTGGAATTCTCTCAACAAACCTTTCCGGGTGCCATCAGCCGACTTCATCTCTCCGACTGCGGACCGCAGTGAGCGAACTAGGTCAACTTGGTTCCGCCGTTCTTCCCTGAGTTCTCGATGTTGCCTTTCCACAGAGCGCAAATCGCGCTCGAGGTCACCACGCATCTCTTTGATGTCACCGTGGTCCATTTCCTCAAGGTCATCGAATGATTCGCTCTGCGCATCCGTACTCATTCGTCTTCGCCTCCCGAGTCGTCTCTGCCCCTCTTCGGTTTGGAACTACGAGCGAAGGAGGACCTACCTCCGTTGGAGACGCGAATATTGGCTGCCATGAGGTCAGGAAATCCTCCTCCGAGTTCCCCGAAACCGTCTTTCAGACGCCTTTCCCAGTGAGCGATGGCATAGTCAGACTGAGCGAGCAGTTCCTTGGCTCTGTCCAACTGCCTCCTGATTTCTCTAAGTTCAGCGGTTAGGGCCACCTTCTTCTCATACATTGGCTGAGCCTTCTCGACAACCTCAATCATTTTTCGGTGAGCATTGTCGGCCTTTCGGTAGAGTGTATTCATCTTGGATCTCGAATCTATGAAGGTCGCCATCTCGGGATTGGAATCGCGTCTTGACTTCAGCCAACGGTCATTCTCCTCAAGCAGCTTCTTCCGACGATCCAGCAATTTCCTTTCCGCCCTGTGGTCCAGCGCCGAGGTCTGGATACTATCTTCGATTTGCTCGAGTTCATCCAGAAGCTTTTCCTTCTTCCAGTTAGGGTCCAGATTGACCATCTTACCGCTTACAGCGAGACCGTCTCTAGCCACCCTCACCACACCCAGTACCGCCCCCGCCTCTTTTTGCGCCCGGTTGCGCTTCTTCTTCAATTCAGACACCTTGTCGTTGGTAGACCTATGGGAAGTCACAATTCTCTGCACTCTAGGCTCTAGAGTCTCTTCTTCGGCCTCGAGGGTGCGAATGACATTCGGCAACTCCTCCTTCAGTACCTGCCTTCTCAGCAGGAGTGCCTGTGCAAGCTCCTTAGGAGTCACTGCAAGCAGGGCCTTGGGGTCCATAGATTCGGGGCACAGGAGAACCTGCATTAAAGGTCACTATGTGACCTTGCTAGGGGTTTGATTCATACCGCCGGTTGTGTCGAGAACTTGCAATGGGCCTTGCCTCTGTGGCTTCGGGGCTGCGGAAAACCGCTGTGCTGGCTATTATTCTTGTTCTGATGTCCGCTCCAGCTTCCGGTGAGGGCGAGAAGATGTTCTATCCTGCTGGTTCATCCGACATAGCAGTCACTGGAGAACCAGTGCACGTTGGTGACAAGCTCACGGCCTCCATACTTGTCAACAATCAGGGTTCGTACACTGGTTCGGTGAGGCTAGTGCTCTCCGATTCATCTGGGAACAACCTATCCATTGGTGAGGAGATTCCAATCAGCCCTGGATCCAGTCGCGAGGTCTTGGCTCCGCTGATTCCAACCTTAGCTGGGGCTCTGGAGTTGAATTGGGAAGTCACAAGCGATGACGGAGGGGTCTCTTCGGAATTGAGCGGATCGTTCGAGGTGCAGGTGTACGAATCCCAGACCATGGGACTGAGATTCGACGCAGTGGAATGGACTCTCTCGGATGGCTTAGAATGCGATATATCCGCATCCCTCACCGACGGGAAGAAACGCGATGTGAATATCTCAGTATCTCTGGTCAGTCAGGGTGTCGAAGAAGAAGTGCAGAGGTTCGAAATCACCCTAGACCCGGGACTTAGGGCACTGTCTCTGAACTTGGGCCAACCTGAAGCCGATTACATCTCAGTGACACTGGAATCAAATGGTTGGACATCTTCCAACTCAGTGGCAAACCTGACTTGGCAGACTAGCGTTACCCCGCCTTCCATTTCACCCTCTGTCTCAATCGGAGTGCACGAACCTGATAGGCCCGGGACAGGTGATTTCGTCAATCTGCCATACTGGCTCAACAATTCAGGAGGCTCGGCAACGCTTCCAGGCACACTGAAGGTTGTGAGTACGTCTGACGGAATGGTACTGGCGCAGATCACCATCTCGTCGGTATCTGGAGGAGGGTCATCTTCAGGAGTATTGAGCATAGGGCCATGGCCCGACGCACCGATGGTCGAAGCCGAGGTTGCGTGGGCGATGGACGGTTCTACGACCACCGTCCCGCTAACGGTATTCTCACAGTCCGAGAATGGAGGTGGTTGGGAGTTACCTTTCGATGCAATGGCAGCCGTATACGGTGCTGTGTTGGGCCTTGCTGTAGTTCTCGTAGGACTAATTGTCTGGAGAGCGGTGTCCGAGAAAACACTGAGCACGGAAAAAGACTCGAAGATTCTGAGGGAGTCGCGGATTGCTCGCAGGCTAGAGCGAACACCTCCCAAGAAGGAAGTCAGGTGCCCTAGTTGCGAGCAACGTTTGAGCATCCCGGCGGAACACACTGGCTCTGTCAGGTGCCCGGCTTGCACGACTCAATTCTCCACTGCTCCAATCGAGGAGGATTCGGATTCAGAGGAATTGAGGCAGGAGTCGCAAGAAATCCCCAATGAAGACGCCACTACATCCAGCGAACCCGTGGCTAGGTCACATGAGGAGATACTGTCATGCCCACAGTGTGAACAGCAACTGAAAGTCCCTATCGAGCGCAGACCCGTCCGCTCGAGATGTCCGGCTTGCAGAACTGAATTCATGGCCGAGGTCGGTGAGTCAGATGACTGAATTGAGCGAATTCGAGGAGATGTATCTGAAACGCCTGTTTGAAGCGCACGTGGACAATCCTAGCGCCATTGTCAAGACAACCCAACTCGCTGAGATGATGGATGTCAGCCCGGCCTCGACCACAGAGATGATTCAGCGATTAGATGGCCGAAATCTGGTCACTCACATCCCCTACAAGGGTTGCAGACTGACGCCGAATGGATTCCAGCAAGCGGCGATGATAAAGCGTCGTGAGGGACTCCTCGAAATCCTGTTGACCGAGGTCATTGGATTCGAAGGCGACGTCCTCGAGGCGGCCTGCAAGATTGAGCATGCTATAGATGAGAAACTCGAAATGGCACTCGACAAGATGCTGGGTTATCCCGAGAAGACACCGAGTGGAGAGCGTATCCCAATCATAGAACGGCAGTTGGAGCCTATGAGGTCAGGACTGCTCCTGCCCCTCTCAGCCCTGCCGATAGGGTCTACTGCCACCATCGAGATGATGGTGATGAGGCCGACTGACGTCCGAACTCTCGAAGTTACCGGAATAGAGATAGGGGCAAAGGTTAGTTCGACCGTCGATGGCATTTCTTGCAACGGCTCTATTATTGAAATGACGAAAGCTATCTCTCTACGTATCCTTGCTAGGACTGACGAGGTGCTGTAATGGAAGGTGTCCGGACAGATGATATCGAGGCACTGGCCGACTCCTTGGAAGATATCGTTCCTCCAGCCCCTGAAATGCCTCCTCAATCGATATCCGGGCCGCAACGTAGCCCAGGGACTGCAGGGGAGATCAAGAGGCTAAAGTCGCAGGAAGAGCTCCTGCTCAGAGCAGACAGACTCCTCATCAGTGACGGAGCAAGACTCGTCCTATTTCTCCCACTGATAGTGATAGCCCTCTATGGGCTGGCTCAAACCTTCATCACATCGAATCCGCAATGGTGGGCCGATCACATTGAAGCCGCTATCGGGGGGCTGGGTATGTCGACAGGAATCTATGGATTGTCTCTGCTGATGCTGGTGGCCGACACCGCTCTGCTGCTGATACTGCTGAGGCTGATGGTGCTCACGAGGACGATTTTCAGACTCGAGGCGAAGGAGCTGACTACAATCGGCCTGACTTTCAACAGCGCTCACGGTTACGCTGAGATGAGGGCCACCATAGACGGTGCAATCAGGCAACTGGGAGTCACCATACTGCTGATGACCATGGCCGCCATTCTACTAGCAGCGAGTTTGTGGCTTCCCGAGGAAGTCATCGCCACTCCGATACTGGTGGCTTTCTCGACAGCGGCTCTTTTGTCAGGACATGGCGTACACATGGTTTCGGACCGTCCACGCTTCAACACAAGTGAACCATGGGGTATGCTGGAGGCATTCTCCCCGCCAATCCACCCGGCTCTGCTCAGTCGCCCGTTCGCCGATGTAATCAGGGCCCACATCGATCCTCTGCTCGCAGTCAGGATATCCCAGTACCTAGGATTACTAGATTCCAAGATACACGAGCACAGTAGTAGGAGGGAACTGCAGGAGACTCTACTGCATCTGCTGTACCTGCGTCGATCATCCCTAATTGATGAGGAGCAGTTCAGAGCCACTTTGGAGTCGATGGTAGACTCGTCAGTCATCGAGGGGCTGTTCAGCCACCCTGAGCTCGGTGAGGAGACGTGGGACCGTCTGCTCTCACGCGCCCGCAGCGAATGCCCCCCCTTCTTCAGACTGCATGATAGAATCAGGATGCGACACATTGGCGGACATACTGACGATGGCATATGGCTCGACGTGGATATGGAGAACCTAGTAGTCGGTCAGGCTAACCTGTTCGCCTTTGTGCTCAATGAAGAGGAGGAGCCGAGGGACGTGATTCTCAAGGTCCAGACTCCTGATTTTAGGCCGCATGAGTGCGTATACAGACTCAGGATAGAACCATTCTCAGTCGATTCAGATAATCTCTCCGTCGATATTTCATCGTCGCTGCTCAGCACCATCTCTGCGACAAGCATCGTGTGGCAGAGCCTACTGCCTTCGTCGATGGGAGAGGCGACAGTAACAGTGAGACTTGAGGACGATGCGGGGAACCTGATTTCAGGACGGGTGCTGACAGTACAGGTCAGGTCCGACCTGCTCACGAGAATTAAGATGACGCTAGGCGGTCTTTTCATGGTCGGGGCAGCGATTGCGGTTCTCTCGCCCATGCTCCCATTCCTGCTGAACCTACTGGGACTGTGATTCAGGTCGATTCAAAGGGCATCTCCTTCTGCCCTACCTGTGCCGGATGACGAAGCGAGGCCCGATGACGACCTCAGGACTAGGCTGCATGCCATGGAGACCAAACTCAGGCGGATGCGTGAGCAGAGGAACGTACACAACGAGAACGCACGTCGAGCCGCTGATTCTCGTGATTCAGTCCAACAGCAGTCCAAAGAACTCAGAGAACGCATCAAGGAACGCTTGGATGAACAGAAGGAGGTCCGTGTCAGGGCTAAGGTGCACCAGGCCAAGCGCGATGAGATTCAATCTCAGATGCGCGAGCTGATAACCCAGCGTCGAGGAAAGAGGAGTGATGATGGCACCAAGTCAGTTGTCATCCAATTGTCCGAGACCCTTGGAGAGATAGACAGAATCGAGAACCGCATAATGACAGATGGTTCGTTGACTCTAGATAAGGAGAATGCGATGCTGAAGAAACTCAAGTCGCTGATTACCAAGCGAGATGAGTTGATGCCAATAGCCGAGGAATTTCAGATTATCGAAATAGATCTCGGCGATATGGAGGGCTCAATCCAGCTACTCAAGGCCGAGGCGGACTCTCAGCACAAGGCCATGCTGGATGCCCACAAGGAGGCCGACGACATCTGGGAGGAGATTAAGCCGGTGCTTGAGGAGAGAGACTTCTTGAGGGCTGAAGGAGACAGGCTGCACAACGCCTTCGTCTCTTCTAGAGAGGGTGCAGACCACATCCATTCAGAAATCAAAATTCTACTAGATCAGGTCAACGAGATACGAGACGAGCTCAAGGCCCAGCGTGAGGAGCGAGAGAGGTTAATCAAGGAGCACAATCAGTCTGTCCGGGATGCTCTCAGGACGCCCGACGAGGACGAGGAACTCGCCTCATCTCTTGCCGACGAGCTCCTAGAGAAAGGCTCCATCACTCTGGGTGGAACTAGGACGGATGCTGACTCCAAGCCACAGCCGAGAAAGAAGGAACGGAAGAGGCCTAGGAGACTCGGCACCACCCGGGGGAAGCGTGACTGACTACGAGCCACGCTCTGCCATGCGAACATCGAGTTTTTCAATTTCTAAGCCGTCCATGGGTTTTCCAGCCATCATCGACGAGGCTTCGGTTACCTTCTCAGGGTCGTTGAAGTGATGTGTGGCCATTACGATGGCTGAGGCAGTGGTCGCTGGGTGCTCAGACTTGAAAATACCCGATCCGACGAACACCCCATCCATCCCCTGCTTCATTAGCAGAGCGGCGTCCGTTGGAGTCGCAATCCCACCTGCCGAGAATGTTACCACTGGCAACCGACTCATTTCTCTCACCTCGCCCATAATCTCGACAATCAAGTCGTGGCAGGCATCCATACTTCCGAAAGGCGTGTTCTGAACTACTATGTCGTGCTCGCTCTCCGACTCGATTCCTCGGAAGCCGTCGGATATCGTACGTGCGATGACTTCGAATCCAGCGTCGTCGACACTCTGTAGTAGCGCAATCTCTTCGGCTACTAGTCTCGCGTGTTGTATGGCACTGACGACGTTACCCGTGCCCGCTTCGCCTTTGGTACGGATCATCGCTGCTCCCTCCATTATCCTGCGACAGGCCTCACCGAGATTGGTGCAGCCGCACACAAAGGGAATGGTGAAGTTGTTTTTGGCGATGTGATAGAATGGGTCTGCCGGAGTCAGCACCTCGCTCTCGTCGACCATATCGACCCCGAGTGTCTGTAGCACCCGAGCCTCCTCGTCATGCCCGATGCGTGCCTTGGCCATCACCGGGATGCTGGTTGTCTCGATGATGCCCCTGATTAGGTCGGGATGACTCATCCTAGCGACGCCCCCGTCCGCTCTGATATCAGCTGGAACTCTCTCTAGCGCCATCACTGCGGTCGCCCCGGCATCCTCGGCGATGTGCGCCTGCTCAGGGGTTACCACATCCATGATGACACCACCCTCTTGCATCTTGGCGAATCCGCGCTTTAGCAACTCAGTGCCGTGACGCATCTTCTGAAGATCGACCAACTTGGACATGGCAACGCCCCCGGGTACGCACTCAAGAACCTATTCAGGTCGAACCTGTAATCAAGAATCTGCCAATACTGGAGAATCGCCTTCTGCCATGGGCAGATTGGGCGACTCATCCTCATTCTTTTCCAACCAACTCATCTCCTCATCAGGTAGGTCCGTATCCGCATAGATTGCGTTAACCGGACACTCTGGAATGCAAGCGGCGCAGTCGATGCACTCATCAGGGTCGATGACGAGGTACTCATCAGCCTCCCGGAAGCACTCAACAGGGCAGACTGCAACGCAATCTTGGTATTTGCAGCGAACGCACGCACTAGTTACAACATGAGTCATGTTTGTTCATTTCAGGGGATGTATAATCGAGTAATAAACTTGCTCGGAAACTATCCCTCGCAACTAGGAATCCAGCATTGATAGTATCTTCTCGGCAATCACATCTGAGGGTTCACTACCAGGGTAGGATTCAATCTTGAACCGGCCCTTAGCGACCGCTACTGAATCATCCTCTGAGGCTAGCACAATCTCTCCGCGTACTAAGTCTGAGAGCCTGATTCTGACGTGCATGACCTTCTCATCGTCAATTCTCCCCGAGACTCCCTCATCAAGCAGTCCCTTCAGTACTTCATCACCCAGTCTTGCGAGCGCCTTCAACGCAGCCTTCTTCCGCTTAGTCGTGGCTTCTAAGACGGTCTGCTCGGAGCCGTGCCAAGACTTGTCTTTCCCGACAGTAAGATTGCAATTATTTCCAGCCAGCCAACGCAGACTCTCCTCTAATAGGGCGAGGTCGTCGACAGCGCTAGCATGGATCCTCCAGGTCGCGCTGTGTAGCCCCATGGCCCCAGCACGGGCGATACGCCCTTGAATGCGACTACTGCTCAGACACAAAGGCCCCCATGGGGGCTTTGATTCAAATACTGGGGGCAGGTCGGACGGCCCGCATACGGGGTAGCCCCCGAGGAGAGGTCGTTGTCATGGCAAAGGGAGCAGTAGCAAGGGCAGCGGCACGCAAACAGCGGGACAAGTGGAAGTCCAAGCGCTGGTTTACCATTCGCGCCCCCCGTCACCCTTGGTCTTTCAATATCATAGGCGAGACGATTGCAGAGGATGAGGAGCAGCTCATCGGTCGGCACTATGAGATAATGCAGAACGAACTCGACGGAGATTTCTCCAAGATGCATGTCAAGGTACAGTTCAGGATTTCAGGTGTAGTCGGCGCGGATGCTTTGACGGAGTACATCGGACACGAGATGCTGAAGGATCATATTCGCCGACTGGTCCGACGCGACCGTGGCAAGATTGACGACACGGTGGACGTAGTTACCGAAGACGGCTTCTACATCAGGGTCAAGCCACTGATGATTTCGAGGCACCGCATTAAGGGGAGTCAGAAGCAACAGATGCGCACACTGGCACGCGACATCATACTCAAGGTGGGGGCCACTTCTACGTGGGTCGAAATGCAGAAGGCCTCATTGGATGGCACGCTTGAGACTCAGATTAAGGAGGCAGCATCCAAAATCCAGCCCGTCAGGGAGGTGATGATCCGACGCACCCAGCTGATGCAGTCCGGAGTCATCACAAAGGATGGCCCCACTCTTGAGCAGGTGCTCGAAGGCGAGGAGGCCGAGAAGCAGGCCGTCAAATCAGAGGATGAGGAGGGGGCTCCGTTCGAGGATGATTCAGACGAGGCCCCGGGAGAAGTTGCTGATGAGGCAGACGATACAGAGAGAGCAGAGCTCGAGGGGGAAGAAGAGGAAGCCACTGAGGATTCCGATGACTCGACTGACCACGAATCCATGACAGTCTCCCAACTCAAGGAACTATTGAAGGAGGCTGGCAAACCTGTCTCCGGCAAGAAGGCCGAGCTCATCGAGCGTCTGAAGGAGTAATCTGATGGCCCGCATAGCGGTGCTCTGTGGAACAGGCATGAGCGCCTTCGCATCACAATTAACTTCTGCACCCGGCGCTACGGCTAGCACCATGAGGATAGACTCCGAATGGGGACAGGTACCAACAACACTCGTCAGCATCGATGAGGATGAAGTATTGATTATCGACAGACATCACTCCGACTCCGACTCGAGAACCCCTCCTCACCGCATCGAGCACCGCGCTAATGTCCACGCCGCTGTCAGTTTCCAGCCAGAACTGGTGCTTAGTATCAATTCGGTCGGGAGCATGTGCGAGGATATCCCACCCGGTGCTATAGGAGTTGCAGCAGACGTCCTCGATCTTGCCGAGAGACCGTGGACGTTCCACGATGACCACGCGACTCACGCTGACAGGACGTCGTGCTTCG
>Ga0206678_10000180_pt1 | contig 38725 bp, 38 predicted proteins | sample M180m12015metaG_FD_155453 | JGI IMG/M metagenome (GOLD analysis project Ga0206678, IMG submission 155453) | Ammonia-oxidizing marine archaeal communities from Monterey Bay, California, United States - M1 80m 12015 | ecosystem: Environmental > Aquatic > Marine > Intertidal zone | place: USA... | reverse complement strand
CATTACAATCACAATAGCGATTCCTATACCAAACCCTACTGCATAGTCATCTAAGGCAACACCAACTGCAACACCTACTCCAACTCCAATTCCAGTCATTGCTCCAAATGTTAATTTTTTCATTTCCATAATTTTTCCTTGTTTGTTAAGGAAGGAATATATGCTCATCAACCTGATTTAAGCAATTACTTTCAGATTCGGGGAATTTTTTGATCATATTTCTCTATTTTTCTTCCTATAAAGATTGCCGCGAAAGAAAAGTGGGCGATGAGAGATTCGAACTCCCGACGTCCTGCGTGTAAACAACGTCGCCCTTCGACGATAAACCACTTTTATCTGTGATTATATGTGCAGTATACCCCTCTCTTTTAGTTGATAAACGTCAAAGACTACATAAAGGGTGAATAAGTACTGACAAGGTATCCACAACCCATACCTATTAATACCATACACGTAGGGGGTTGTAAGGTTATGGGAGGAGTTTAGTGCCGTCGTTGAAATCTAATTTTAAAACACCACCATTATATTTTGTATTTGCATCTCCAGGAACTGAGATTAAAATATTTCCATCATGATCTTCAATAGTGTTTGGGTAATATCCAACATAAGGAGCTTCAGGATAAAGATTATAGCTATGCATCCACAGAAGATTAAAATTAGAATCAACTCTACCAACATTTATTTTACCTACAGGATACTCTGGTGATTGTATATCAACAACTATATAATCTCCACTTGAATGCTTAGTATAATTAAATTCATACCCATTACCAAAATCTTTCGAATCTAAAATTGCACCTGTCAAGAAATTAACTTTATACATATGTCGTTTAGCACCAATTATAGAATTATCTGGATCAATATATTTTGTCTCTCCTGCATAATTACTTGAGATTTGCGAATAGCTTAATAATTGCATATTAGAGTTAAGAACTGCGAGCTTTATATTACTATTTGTTTTCCATAGCACACAATAGAAATTACCATCTGAACCCTCAGATACTGCGACCATATCAACTTGCTCACCAACTAAATCTGTAAAGTTTACATACGAAATAAGATTTCCATCTGATGAATCATATTTGAGAAGCCAATCATAAGGAGCGTCAAAATTTCTTGCACCAAGAATTAAATTATCATCATTTGACACGAAGTAATGCATAATCCTTAACCAGTCTACAGATGCTTCACCATTATGAACAACATTGTTATGAGGAAAAAGATTGTATGTAAATATTTCATTAAAATTTGAGTCTAATTTTCTAACTGAATTCTCATCGGACCTTGCAGATTGACTATTTTCATTATAATAATAGTCTGCAAATTCAGCTACAATATATCCATCGTTTATCTTAAAAGCTTCTCGAAATTCAAAATTAGTTGGAGTTCTACTTATTTCATCTAAATTCTGATCAAGTTCTAATGCATTGAATATATTATTTTCATCTTTGATAATTAAATGATTGCTATTATTAAGACCTGGAATTATTCGATGAATCTCGTAGTCTTTATTAAATGTTTTGTGTCCATTCTCAATAGTTAGATATACAGTACCTGTTTCTGAATCTAAACTACCATCGTTTACTTTATATTTTAGGGAATCTTGTCCTGTAAACATTTCATTTGGAGTATATTTTAAGTTAATTGAGCCTAAACTTAATATTGTACCATTTTTTGGGTTCTCAATAATTGAATTTACAATAAAATCATTTTCAACATCTGTCGCATCTAAGCTGAACGCATACGGATAATTTGAAATTGAAGTAACATTAGTATCATTAGCTATAGGGGCATCATTAACCGCTGCTACTGTAATAGTTACAGTGGATGTATTACTATCATCGGTGCCATCATTGGCTTTATACGTAAAGGTGTCCGTACCATTCCAGTTAGCAGTTGGGGTATACGTTGCGGTAGATTCGCTGATGCTGACAGAACCATTGTTCGTCGCAACAACACTATAAGTTAAGCTACTGCCTTCCACATCGGTGGCAGATAAGGTAATTGTTTTTGCAGTGTCTTCGTTTGTTGAGGCACTGACTGCGGCAGTTACGGGGGCATCATTAACCGCTACTACTGTCATAGTTACAGTGGATGTATTACTATCTACTGTTCCATCATTTGCTTTATAGGTAAAAGTTTCTGTACCATTCCAGTTGGCATTAGGGGTATATAAACCTGGTTCGCTATTACTATTATCAATTGTAACCGTTCCATTAGATGGTTGAGTTACGACACTATAAGACAATGCATCTCCGTCAACATCAGAAGAGGAAAATCCTGTACGGACTGCAGTATCTTCATTGGTAGTAACACCTTCATCTGCTGAAGTTGGTGCGTCATTCACACTAGCAACGGTGATGGTTACTGTAGATGTATTACTATCTGTAGTTCCATCGTTTGCTTTAAAGGTAAAGGTGTCTGTCCCATTCCAATTGGCAGTTGGTGTATAGGTTACACCAGAGCCACTGACACTACCTAATGATCCATTAGAAGGATTAGAAACAATACTATAAGTTAAGGTGTCTCCAGTATCTACATCAACACCTACTAACGTAATTGCCTTGGCAGTGTCTTCATTAGTTGAGGCGCTTACTGCGCTAGTAGTTGGTGTGTCATTTACTGCAGCTATTTCAATGAACACAGTTCTGTTAGCACTATCAACTGTTCCATCATTGGCTTTATAGACAAAACTATCGTTTCCATTATAATTAGATGAAGGAGTGTAAGTTGCTGTAGATCCACTTATACTTACTGCCCCATTACTTGGATTTGTTACGATGCTATAAGATAGATTATCTCCATCAACGTCTGTACCGACCAAGCTAATATCTACAGCAGTGTCTTCATTGGTAGATGCCGTCACTGGAGTATTATATTGACCTGGAACATCAGAAACATAAGAAAGACCTCCGCTAGCTCCTAAATTATTATTGTTCGAAGTTAAGTCATTCAGATTATCTTCAAAATTCCAATAGCCTTGTAGGTTGGATGTAGCCACTTCTGTTGGGCTTAGTCCATTACCTGAATTATAAAGATTGCTTATCTGAAATGAACTTAACGCAGTATTCCATATTGCTGGGGCATCAATTTTTCCATCAAAATTATAATCACCTCCTCCAGCCATGTCTCCTATTCTAAAATCTTCATCTGCAGCATTAGGATGTATTTGCGGATTATTGATATCGTTTCCTGTCACAGATTGCGTGGTCTCTAAAGAACCGTTTATATAAAACTTTATATCAGAGCCATCGAATGTCATTGCAAGATGAGTCCATTCCGTTAAAGAAGCATCTGAAGTAGAATAGAGTTGATACTCAATACTATTTAACCCACCGCCATCAGTGGTGTATTCTGTGTTTAAAGCTGCTTCCCATTTATTTGCATTTGATCCAGTAGCATTTGGACTTCTTAATGAGTATGCTCTTTGGCCACTGCTTTGGGCATTACCTTTTGAAATAATATATTTATTATTTTCTAGCTTATCTGCTTTTACCCATGCATGCACTGTCATCGCCGTTGTAAAGACACCTACATTTTCATTAATTCCTGGAGAACCAGTAACTCCAAGATATGAACCTGTACCTCCATCAAAATCAATTGATTTACTATTTTTTTCATCTGTACCAACAACCACTGGTGTGTCATTAATAGCATTTACAGTTATAGTTATTGTAGCTGTATTACTATCTGCTGTTCCATCATTTGCTTTATAAGTAAAAGTTTCTGTACCATTCCAATCTTGATTGGCATTATATGTTAATGTAGAACCGCTAACACTTGCTGTTCCATTGCTTGGATCACTGACTAAACTATAAGTTAGTGCATCCCCTTCTACATCGGTTGCATTTAAAGTAAGGGTTGCCATGCGTGCAAAACGATTTTCATCTATGGTAGAACTAACATCATTCGCAACAGGTGCATCGTTGACACTAGCAACCGTGATGGTCACAGTTGAGGTATTACTATCAACGGTTCCATCGTTTGCTTTGAAGGTGAAGGTGTCTGTCCCGTTATAGTTAGCCGTTGGGGTATACGTTACTGTAGCTCCACTTAAGCTTGTTGTTCCATTTGAGACGTCACTTACGATAGAGTAGGTGATGGTATCACTTTCAACATCCGTAGAGGTTAAGGTAATATCCACTGCCGTGTCTTCATTGGTGGAAGCCGTTTGATCTGTTGTAACAGGTGCGTCATTGACTGCATTTACTGTTACAGTTACCGTGGCAGTATTACTATCATCGGTGCCATCATTGGCTTTGTACGTAAAGGTATCGGTGCCATTAAAGTCTTGGGTTGGGGTATAAATAATTTGAGTACCACTGATACTACCAAGCGTTCCACTTGTCACATCGCTTACGACACTATAGGTTAAGGCATCGCCTTCCACGTCTGTGGCATCCAAGGTAATCGTGACAGGTTGATAACGTCCTGCGATTTTGTTTTCATCCATGGAAGCGGTCACATCATTCGCCACAGGGGCGTCATTGACACTAGCAACCGTGATGGTCACAGTTGAAGTATTACTATCTGCTGTTCCATCATTGGCTGTAAAGGTAAAGGTATCGGTTCCGTTCCAGTTAGCCGTTGGAGTATAAGTAACCGTAGTGCCTGATAATGAAGTGGTTCCATTGGAGACGTCACTAACAATACTATAGGTTACTGTGTCTCCTTCTACATCACTGGATGTTAAAGTAATATCCACTGCAGTATCTTCATCGGTAGCAGCCGTTTGATCTGTCGTTACGGGTGCGTCATTGACGGCGTTTATGGCTACCGTTACGGTTGCGGTATTACTATCGTCCGTTCCGTCATTTGCTTTATAGGTAAAGGTGTCGGTTCCGTTAAAGTCTTGGGTGGGGGTATAAATGATTTGATTATTGCTGACACTGCCAAGCGTTCCATTTGAGACATCGCCAACCACGCTATAGGTTAAGGCATCACCTTCCACGTCTGTTGCATCAAGTGTGATGGTGACAGGTTGATAACGTCCTGCGATTTTATTTTCATCCATAGAAGCGGTGACGTCATTAGCAACAGGTGCGTCATTGACACTAGCAACCGTGATAGTTACCGTAGAGGTATTACTATCTACTGTTCCATCATTCGCTTTAAAGGTAAAGGTGTCTGTTCCGTTCCAGTTAGCCGTTGGAGTGTAAGTTACTGTAGCTCCACTTAAGCTTGTTGATCCATTGGAGACGTCTGAGACGATACTATAGGTGATGGTATCACTTTCAACATCGCTAGAAGTTAAAGTAATATCCACTGCAGTATCCTCATCGGTGGATGCAGTTTGATCTGTCGTAACAGGTGCATCATTCACACTATTGATGGTGATCGTTACCGTGGCAGTATTACTATCATCGGTGCCATCATTGGCTTTATACGTAAAGGTGTCGGTTCCATTAAAGTCTTGAGTTGGGGTATAAATAATTTGATTGTTACTGATAGATCCTAGGGTTCCATTTGTCACATCGCCAACCACGCTATAGGTTAAGGCATCGCCTTCCACGTCTGTTGCATCCAAGGTAATCGTGACAGGTTGATAACGTCCTGCGATTTTATTTTCATCCATAGAAGCGGTGACGTCATTCGCAACAGGTGCGTCATTCACACTTGCAACCGTGATGGTCACAGTTGACGTATTACTATCATCGGTTCCATCATTGGCTTTAAAGGTAAAGGTGTCTGTTCCGTTCCAGTTAGCCGTTGGTGTATAGGTTACAGTGGTGCCTGATAATGAAGTGGTTCCATTGGAGGCATCGCTAACAATACTATAGGTTACTGTGTCTCCTTCTACATCACTGGATGTTAAGGTGATATCCACTGCCGTGTCTTCATTGGTGGAAGCCGTTTGATCAGTAGTAACTGGTGCATCATTGACTGCGTTCACTGTTATAGTTACGGTTGCCGTATTACTGTCATCGGTGCCATCATTGGCTTTATAGGTAAAGGTATCCGTACCATTAAAGTCTTGGGTGGGGGTATAAATGATTTGATTATTGCTGACACTGCCAAGCGTTCCACTTGTCACATCGCCAACCACACTATAGGTTAAGGCATCACCTTCCACGTCTGTTGCATCAAGTGTGATGGTGACAGGTTGGAAGCGATTAAATTCTTTGTTTTCATCCATGGAAGCGGTCACATCATTCGCAACAGGTGCGTCATTCACTGCATTTACTGTAATGGTTGCAGTAGCAACATTGCGTCTTGAAGTTCTGTCATCCGTTGCTTCAAAAGTAAACGTATCGGTTCCATTAAAGTCTTGGTTTGGGGTGTATTCTACTTGGTTCCCACTCACACTTCCCAAGGTTCCATTCGTTGGTTGAGTAACAATACTAAAGGAGTAATTGTCTCCATCGATTTCCGTCGCATCTAAGTCTATAGTCACTGCAGTATCTTCATCGGTAGTTGCTGAGACATCATTGGTGGTTGGATTTCCATCATCTTCTCCAGTAACTGTAATCGTAATCGTAACAGGGTCTGAGGTGTAGGTTCCATTCGATGCGGTATACGCAATACTATCGGTACCATAAAAATTTGCATTTGGAGTATAAGTAATATCTGTACCACTTAAAGTGGCAGTTCCACTAGTGGGATCGGTGGTAATTGCAAAAGTCACTGCTTGTCCATTCGGATCAGTAGCCGTTAAGCTAATCGTTGTACTTCCATCTTCTTGAGTAGTGTGTGTCGTAGCTGTTGTTGGGGTTGGAGCAGCAGAGGTAACGGTAATCATATCGGCTACGGTTTTAGGATTGCTTCCTCCAGGTCCAGCAACGGTTAAAGTTACATCGTACGTTCCAGCATCTGTATAGGTATGGGTAAAAGTAGCTGCGGTTCCTTCAATATCGGGGTCAGCATCGACGTTCCATGCATACGAAGAAATAGTTCCCGTTGCAGTACTAGTAAAGACTACTTCTAAAGGTTGTAAGCCAGATGTAGGGGTTGCTGTAAAATTGGATACTGGTGCGGGTTCTACTGGTTCAGTAGGAGCTTTTGATCCTCCACCACCACAAGTCCACAAAAATAAAATGCTTAATAATAATAGAATTTTTTTTGATGTCATGAATAATAATTTGTTCATTATAATAATAATCCTTTGAGTGGGGGCTTGTTTTTATTTACTTCCTACTATTTTAGTTTTTTTGTACAAAAGAATCAACTATATATATAATTAGAGTTACCGCTATTTTGGTAAAAAATTATTTTAGAATGTGTGTGCCTTTTATATATCTAACCTACCCCGCCTCTTTTTTGATTTAGGTTGAGAATTTTAGGTTGAAAATTTCGATTTAACAGCAGATCAGTTAGATATTATAATAGTTGCCTGTATAGTTGCCCTATTTTTTGTCCTCGTATGTCATTATTAATACATATTTGATACAAAGAAGGGCTACCAAAAGATAGCCCTCGTTTGTCGTCGAACATATAGTATGTCCTTACAAGTGGGCGATGAGAGATTCGAACTCCCGACGTCCTGCGTGTAAAGCAGGCGCTCTGACCAGCTGAGCTAATCGCCCCAAAAGTGAGTGAAATTAAATTCTTAGATTAAATAATCCAACAAATTACTTTTTAAGATCTGGGATAGCCACATCAATGACATCCATCACTTCTTTTGCGAAATGAAAGGTTAAATCTTTTTTGATATGTTCCGGAATCTCTTCTAAGTCACGTTTATTTGCAAAAGGAAGTATGATTGTTCTAATGCCTGCACGATGAGCAGCTGTCACTTTTTCTTTGACACCGCCAATAGCAAGGACATTTCCTCTTAATGTAATTTCTCCTGTCATAGAAAGTTTGCTCTTTACTGGTTTATTTGTTAATAAAGATACCAATGAAGTAAACATTCCTACACCCGCTGAAGGACCATCTTTTGGAATAGCTCCAGCCGGACAATGAACATGAATATCCATTTTTTCTGCAAAATCTTCTTTTAATCCTAAAATATCTGTATGGGATTTGACATACGTAAATGCAGCAGCAGCAGACTCTTTCATAACATCGCCCAATTGACCGGTCAAGGTAAGCAAACCTTTTCCTCTCATCTTGCTTGATTCTACAAATAGAATATCTCCACCTGCAGCAGTCCATGCCATCCCCGTTACAACACCTGGCTTAGTAGTGCGTTCTGCTAAATCAGATTGAAACTTAGGAATCCCTAAATAGTCATTAACGATTTTTTTAGTCACATTAACCGTTTTTACTTTTTTATTTATTACATCTACTGCAATTTTTCTAAGCACATTAGAAATTTCTCTTTCTAAGCTTCTTACTCCAGATTCTCGCGTATAAGAACGAATAATTTCTTTAATACCAACTTCATTAAACTTCACTTGCTTAGGGGTTAATCCATTTTCTGTAATTTGTTTTGGAATTAAATGCTTTTCAGCAATCTTAACTTTTTCATCATCAATATAACCTCTGAAATCTAACATTTCCATACGGTCATATAGTGCATGAGGAATATTATCAGCATAATTTGCTGTAGAAATAAACATTACTTTACTTAAATCAAAATCTACTTCTAGATAATGATCGCTAAATGCATGATTTTGTTCTGGATCCAAGACTTCAAGCATTGCTGAAGAAGGATCGCCTCTAAAATCTGAACCTAGCTTATCAATCTCATCCAACATAAAGACAGGGTTATTTGTTTTAGCTTTTTTCAATGACTGAATAATTCTTCCAGGTAATGCTCCGATATAAGTACGTCTATGTCCTCTAATTTCTGCTTCGTCTCTTACTCCACCTAATGAAATACGAACAAATTCTCTTCCCATCGATTTAGCAATAGACTTTCCTAAAGAAGTTTTACCAACCCCTGGAGGGCCTGTAAAGCAAAGGATAGGTCCTCTAACCGTGTCATTTTTTGTGACTTTCTTTTTCAAAGACCTTACTGCTAGATATTCCAGCACACGTTCTTTTACTTTTTCCAGACCATAATGATCTTCGTTAAGCGTTTTACTTGCTTTTTTAATATTTAAGTTATCTTTACTAGATTTACTCCATGGCAAATCTGTTAACCACTCTAAGTAAGTTCTTGCGACAGAATACTCAGGAGATTGTGGTGAAATACGTGAAAGACGATCTAATTCTTTATGTGCTACTTTTGTAGCCTCTTCACTCATCTTCACATCATCAATTTTTTTAGTCAATTCATCTAATTCTACAGTCTGATTATCTTCTCCTAGTTCTTTTTGGATAGTTTTCATCTGCTCTCTTAAATAATACTCTCGTTGAGTCTTAGAAATTTCATCTTGTACTTCTGTTTGAATTTCTTCCCCCAGCTTAATGCGCTGTATTTCTTTTTGTAATAAATTAATTGCAATTTCAACACGCTTTTTAATATCTAACTCTTCTAGGACTTCTTGTTTTTCTGAATTCGATACAGATAAAAGAGATGTTGCTCTATCAGCAAGCCTAGAAGGACGATCAATATTTGATAACATTCCTGCATGCTCTTCATTGAGATTCGGAGAGATTTTTATTAATTCAGTAAATGAATTTTTTAAACTTTTAGCCAATGCTTCAACCTGCACATCTGGAGTAGTAATTGATTCTGGAATTCTTTCTACGTCAGCAATAAAATAGTCATCACCTTCTTCATATTTTAGAATCTTTACTCTATCTACCCCTTGTACAATGGCAGACTTGCTATTATCTGGCATATCAAAAGTCTTTAATACTAATGCTAATGTACCATAAGAATATAAATCTTGTTCTTTTGGATCTTCTACTGAGCCATCTTGCTGTGCGACGACTACCAAATATTTATTATCTGGATCTAAATCTTCAATCAGCTTTAGCGACTTTTTTCTTCCTACATAAATAGGAATAACCTGTTGAGGGAATAATACCGTATTCTTTAACGGCATTACTGGATATTGTTTTTCTATTGTGTCCATATTTTTTTTCCTACTAGTATTGATGCAAAAAGTATGCCTTATATCAAATATAACCTAAAATTATAAAAATTCATCAATAATCTGCCAAAATGGCAATAAAGTCTGCTAATTTAGTTCAATTGAGTATAAAAACTCTTCAAAGGATGCAGAATTTACTTTTATCAACTCATCATTCCCTACGGCCTTAATAAAATATAAACTATTAGGAAATTCAACTACACCTCCCAAGAGGCCATAGTTAGATTTAACAACTACTGGGGCTGTATTGTTCCCCATTCTAGGTATCTCATAGGTGCCATACATCTCAATTGATGTAACATATTTATTATCCAAGCTATCTCTTGTAATAATGATATTAGTGCTATCCAATGATGCATCTTTCTTAAATTGACCAATCCAACGATCTATATTTTGATCTGCCGTTCCTTGAATGTTATTAAAGACGACTAAAGAAAAATCTTCATTGGTGTCCAAATTGACTTCTAATAAACGAAATTGCTTATCTGAACTGGACGCCTCCCAATGATCGGGCAATTTATAAGAAATATTTTTTACCATATCCTTTCCTAGAAACTGATTGGTGCCATTAATCGCGATATGAGATACAAAAAAACATGTACCAAGAATAACTGTATATAATATGAATCTATTCATTGTTGCTAAATATAGTACGAGCTTGCTCATCTGCACGATAAGAACTTCTTACTAATGGACCAGACTCCACTATCTTAAAACCAATTGATTTACCAAAAACTTTATATTCTTCAAATTTCTCTTTTGAAACATATTTTTCTACCTTTAAATGCTTTCTTGTTGGTTGTAAATATTGACCAATTGTAAAAATTTGTACTCCTAAATCTACAATTTGCACCATGGTATCTTTTACTTCTTGTTCAGTTTCTCCCAATCCAACCATGATACCTGTTTTTGTACGTAGACCATACTCTATTGACTCTTTAAGTACATCCAGTGAACGTTGCCAGCTGGCTTGCGCTCTTACTCCTTTGCTAATTCTTTCTACGCATTCCACATTATGGCTAAATATATCTGGTTTTGAATCAAATACTGTTTTTAAAGCTTTTTTATCTCCCTTAAAATCTGGAGTCAATACCTCTATAGTACATTTTGGATTTAATTTGCGAGTAGTGTTAATTGTTTGTGCCCATATAGTAGAACCATAATCATCTTTTAAATCGTCCCGATCTACCGATGTGATAACGACATGTCGTAATTGCATTTTTTGTACCGCTTGTGCTACACGATATGGCTCAAGAGGATCATCCCAGGTAGGCCTTCCTGTCTTAATAGAGCAAAAACCGCATCCTCGAGTACATGTATCCCCTAATATCATTAAGGTAGCTGTTTTTCTACTCCAGCATTCATAAATATTTGGGCATCTTGCTTCGGCGCAAACAGTATTAAGATAACTTTTTTCCACCATACTTTTAACTGACTTATAATTTTCATCAATTGTGATATTAATTTTTGGTTTATGTAGTCCCGCTCGAATCATTATGCTCTAAATAGTTGGTTAAAATGTCTTATAATTGACTGTTTAATATCATTCATAAAAAAATTTGTTCCAAGTTCTTTCTCCATAGATGTCATTAGAACATCATCAATTCCACAAGAAATAATGTTGGAAAAATAATTCATATCTGTATTCACATTTAAAGAAAATCCATGTGTAGTAACTCCACGAGATACATGAATACCAATGCTACCAATTTTTTTATTCTGAATCCATACGCCAGGTTTCCCTTCTTTTGTATGTGCATCTATAGAATAGTCATGAAGTGTGGCAATAAGTAAAGATTCAATATTTTTTACATAAGACTTAATCCCCATTCCTGTTTTCTTTAAATCTATTATTGGATAGCCAACTAGTTGTCCCGGACCATGATATGTTACATCTCCTCCTCGATCTGTTTGAACAATTTCACAATTATCTTTTAAGATATTTTTAGGGTTAGCATTCTTTCCAAGGGTATAAATATGATCATGCTCTACTAAGAATAAGGTATTCTTTCCTCCATTCTGAATTAATTGTTCTCTCGTAAGTTCTTGTTTAGATAAGGCTGTACTATAGTTACATGTCCCTAAATCTTTAACAGCTATATCCATTTACTTTAACTGCAATAATGTTTCAAAGATAGCTTCAGAAAAAGTAGGGTGAGGGTGTATAGAATTAAATATGCTATCAATTGTTAAATTGTTTGACTTGATAATGCTAATTTCTGAAATCATTTCTGTGGCATTAGATCCAACAATATGTGCACCTAAGATATGTCCTTCTTCGCCAACTAATATTTTTATAAATCCATCAGTAGATCCAACAGCTACTGCTTTCCCATTGGCAATAAAAAATGATTTAGCGACCTTAAAATCTATACCACTATCTACTAATTGTTGCTCTGTAGATCCGATTGATGCCACTTCTGGCTTTGAATAAGTACAAGCAGGAATACTCTGATAATCAATCTCTTTTGGATGCAACCCACAAAGATGCTCCGCCGCATAAAGACCCTCTGCTGCAGAGACATGAGCAAGCCATGGTGCACCAATTACATCTCCTACTGCATAGATATTATCAATATTCGTTTTTCCATTTTGATCTACAACAATATGATTGTTAGCAGACAACTCTATTCCTAAATCTTTTAACCCCATTCCCGTAGAATTTCCTTCTACTCCAACTGAAATTAAGATTTTTTCATCATCAATTTTCTCTGCTAACGTACTAGTTAAAACATTAATTTTTTTCTTCTTAAAAGTTTTTTCAACCCATTGAGAGACTTCTCTGTCTTCATGTGGAAGAATCGTATCTTCTGCTTCAATAAGCGTCACCTCAGTCCCAAAACTATTAAAGAAATATGCAAACTCTACGCCAATAGCACCCGCTCCAATAATTGTCATGGATTTGGGGATAGATTTCATCTGAAAAATATCTTTTGCATAGACAATTTTACTGTGATCTGCGTCTAAACTAGGAAGTGTCTTTGGTTTAGACCCTGTTGCAATAATAAATGTTTCTGCAGTAATAGACATATCATTAATTGAGATGGTATTCTGATCAGTGAATGTCCCAAATCCTGCATGAAAATCTATATTATGTTTTTTTACTTGGTGATGTAGTCCTCGCGATAAACGCTGTCTTGCTTTTACGCTTTTATTAACAATAAAATCAAAGTCTACTGTAATATCTTTCACAGAAATACCATACGATTCAGATGCATTGATTAAATCCATTGCTTCTGCATTCTTTAACAATGATTTAGTCGGAATACATCCCCAGTTAAGACAAACGCCTCCCAAATTGTTATCATCTACAATTGCTACTTTCTTTCCTAATTCAGCAGCACGAAATGCAGCATTATAACCTCCAGGGCCTCCGCCTACAATAATTAAGTCATAATTGTTCAATAGTTTCTCACTTACTTTTATACATTATTTGTTTGTATCAAATTTAAGAATTCATTTCTTGTAGTATTTTTTTCTTTAAACGATCCTAGCATAGCACTTGTTGTTGCAATGCTATTTTGCTTTTGCACTCCACGCATTAGCATGCAAAAATGCTTCCCTTCCATAACAACCGCCACTCCTTTTGGTTCCAAAATATCCTGAATAGTATTTGCAATTTGATTGGTAAGTCGTTCTTGAACTTGTAATCGCTTGGAATAATGATCAATAATTCTTGGAATTTTTGAAAGACCAATAATTTTACCATTTGGAATATATGCAACATGCGCTTTCCCATAAAATGGAATAAGATGATGCTCACAAAGACTATAAAATTCTATATTTTTTACAATAACCATGTCCTTTGCAGATTCATTAAAAATAGCATCATTGATTAATGTATCAAGATTCTCGTTATATCCTTGTGATAAGAATTCCCAAGATTTAGCAACTCTTTGAGGCGTCTTTAACAATCCTTCTCTGCTTGGATCTTCTCCAATAGACTTTAATAATTGTTTAGTAATTTCTTCTAAATGTTTTTTCTCTTTCTCGTTCATTAATGCTCCTCTAAATAACTTGTAGGTTGAATCTTATCTTTTAATGCCCACAATGCAAAATAAATGATTGGGGTATCAAATAGTGCAACCAACACCTTAAATAACCACCCCATCATCCATAAACTATAAAAACGCTCCCATTCAATAACGCCAGCTGAACAAAGAATAATTAGAATGACAGATGTATCTACCAACTGAGAGAACATAGTAGATGCATTATTTCTAAGCCATAAATATTTTCCTTTAGTAAGGCGTTTCCAAAAATGAAATATTCTAACATCTATTAATTGTGCAGTCAAATATGCGACCATAGATGCAAAAAATGCAGGACCTGTTAGTCCAAAAACTCTTGTAAATGTTTCGCTATCTATTGGGGACCATTCTGCAGCAGTAGCATTCATAGAAATCATAATGAGTAGTGTTGTAAAAATACTCGCAAAAAATCCAGATATAACTACCTGATTTGCTCGCTTTTGTCCATAGAGTTCAGAAATTAAATCTGTGACTAAAAATGTCACCGGGTATGCAATAATCCCCACAGAAAGCTCAAAGGTCATACCAAGAAAATTCCAAGTAAAGAACTTTTGAAAGATAAGATTGCATGCAACAAGTGATGCAATAAAAATCCCTGTTAAAATTAAATAAAATCTTTCTTGAAAATCATTCACTATTACCCTCCATAATAGTCTGTATAAATTGTTGGTGTTTCTACTAAACGTATATGGTGCAAAGAACATCCTTCTAAATGAGTAGAAATAGATTCCCAAATAAAAACAACCAAATTCTCTGTTGAAGGCTGTTTACCTTTAAACCAAGGAATATCTTTCTCAAATTGAGAGTGGTCTAATACGGATACCACATGCTTTTTCACAACCGCCTTTAAATGATCTAAATCTACTAAAAATCCTGTATCTGGGTCTACATCTCCGGTTACAGTAACATGCAGTGCATAATTATGCCCATGCACTCTGACATCTTTTCCAAATACTTCTAAGTTTTTTTCATCAGACCAGTTAGCATTGCCATATTGATGCGCTGCTGCAAAAGTAAATACTTTTGTTAAATATATATTATCATTCCTTGTCATTTTAATAGATAATTTATCTAAATAAAGATCTTCTTCCAACTACTGAAGTGATTGGACATTTCTCTGGATTAAAATTCTTGGCAGGGCAATAAGTTCTCCCATAAAATACAATTTGAAGATGGAGTTTACTCCATTTTTGTTCTGGAAATAGTCTTTTAGCATCTTTCTCTGTTTCTTTGACACTCCTACCTGAAGATAATCCCCATCTGTACATTAATCGATGCACATGTGTATCTACAGCAAATGCAGGAACTCCAAAGGCTTGAGACATCACAACAGAAGCTGTTTTGTGTCCTACTCCAGGAAAAGACTCTAATGCTGAAAAATCATTTGGCACTTTTCCATTATATTTATCAACTAATATTTGAGATAGCCCTAGAATCGCTCTTGATTTTGCTGGACCCAATCCGCAAGGTCTAATAATACTATAAATTGTTTCATAGTCTAATGTTATCATTTTTTGTGGTGTATTTGCTTTAGCAAAAAGAGTTGGGGTTATTTTATTTACAGACTTATCTGTTGTATTTGCTGATAACAGAACTGCAATTAATAAAGTATAATGATTTGAATGAGTTAAAGGTGGTGACACTTCAGGATAAATTTCATCAAGCTTATTTATAATGAAATTAACTTTATCTTTTTTAAGCATAAATGCTTATAAATTATTCAAGGCTTCAAAGGTCAAAGACTTTGGTCGTGTTAATGGAAGTCCCATTGCACGACTTAATACCAGCTGCGATATAATACCTAATGATCTAGACATACTAAATAACACAGTATAGAATTCAAATTCTTTTAATCCATAGTAATGCAACAGTGATCCAGAAGCGGCATCAACATTTGGCCATGGATTTTTAGCTTTTCCATGCTCTTTTAATATATCAGGAATAATATCAAATAATTTAATTACTACGTCAAAGACTTCACAATCTTGAATATGTTCTTTACCAAATCCCATAAATGCTGTAAATCTTGGATCAGGACATCTTAATACGGCATGGCCATATCCAGGGATTACTTTCCCTGAGTTTAATCGATCCCAAGCAAATGCTTTTAAATCTTGATCGCTTGGTACTCCCTTAAAATGCTCTACAACATCTAATACAAATTTCAAATTATTTTGATTTGCTAGCCCATGCAAAGGGCCCGCTAACCCATTAAGGCCTGCAGATAAAGAATAGTAAGGATCAGACAAAGCAGAATTAACGGTAAGTGCGCTAAATGTACTAACATTGCCTCCTTCATGATCACAGTGCAACATTAAATAGAGTTGCATCATTTTTAGCATCTCGTCTGATTCCTCAAAACCAAGCATTTGTAAAAAACTTTCAGACCAATCTTCAGAACCTGCATGCTCTAATCTTTCACCCTTATTAAATCTTAATCGATAGATTGCTGCTGCAATAGCAGGAAGCTTTGCAATAATATTTAAGCCATCGACAAGAGTACTCTCCCAATAATCATTCTTTGAGATTACTAAATCATAAGCTTCTGCAAATTTACTTTCCTTCTGCATAGATAGGATTGCTGTATTAAACATTGTCATTGGGTGTGAATCTTTTGGCATACTATTTAACACATCCCACACGTACTGTGGAACTTCACTTCTAGAGTGTAAACATTTTTGTAAATCTTCTAATTCTTCCTTGTTAGGTAATTCTCCAACCAACATTAAATAAAGAACTTCTTCTGGCTTAATATGAACCAGATCAAGTATATGATGACCTCTAACATGTAATCCAGCATCTCCTGTGACAGATGAAGTATCACATATCATTCCTTTTACTCCTCGCATACCGGAAAAAGCTTTTTCTATAGTTACTGTACTCGTGACATGGTCACCTTTTTCATCAAGAAGCTGTCGATAGTTATATCTCCAGTTAGGTATTTTTTTTGCTAAATTTTCTTCTAATTTCCCCATAATAGTGTCTCAATTTAAGTTTGAAATTGCATATTGTGTAATTGTTTATATATACCATCTCTATTAATTAGCTCATCATGACTGCCTTGATCAACAATTTCCCCCTTATCAAGAACAATAATCTTATCTGCATTATGCACCGTAGATAATCTATGTGCTATTACAATCACAGTACGATTGCGCATTAACTTCTCAATTGCTTCCTGCACATTCTTTTCTGATTCGGTATCAAGTGAAGACGTTGCTTCATCTAAAATTAAGATTGGTGGATTTTTTACTATTGCACGAGCTATAGCAATACGTTGTCTTTGTCCTCCTGATAACGATACACCTCTTTCACCAATAATGGTATCATATCCATTAGGTAATTTTTTGATAAAATGATGTGCATTTGCTGCAACTGCAGCCTCTCTTATAATGTCATCTTGGATTGATTCAACTCCATAAGAAATATTCGCTCGTACGGTGTCATTAAATAAGAATGTTTCTTGCGTTACAATTCCCATCAATGATCTCAATGAATTAATATCCATATCTTTGATATTATTGTTATCAATAAGAATAGAACCTTGAATTGTATCATAAAATCTTGGAATTAAATCAACTAAAGTAGATTTTCCTGCACCACTAGGACCAACAAGTGCCACAATTTGACCTGACTTAATAGAAAAATTAATCTTCTTTAATACTTGCTCTTCTTTATTGCCGTAATGAAAACTGACATCTTTAAATATAACATCTTCTTTGAGAGTATCTACATGTATAGCATCTGAAATATTCACAATATCAGACTTAGTATCTAGGATAGAAAACACTCTATCTGCTGATGCTAATCCATTTTGCAATTCATTAAAGACGTTGCTAAGATTTTTAATTGGACCAAATAAACTAAACAACAATAAAATAAAGCGTATAAAATCTTCTGATGTGATAGATTGAGCCAATAAGACATCTCGTGCTCCTACCCATAGTAATAATGCTGCAATGGATGCTCCAATAATCTCTGAAATGGGAGATGAAACCAACCTCAAAATGTCTTTTCTAAGCATCAACTTATAATATTTTTGTGTCTCACTAGAGAATCGTCTTACTTCATATGCTTTCATAGCAAATGCTTTAACAATTCTTATTGAACTTAGTGTTTCAGCTATCACAGATGTTATTCCAGCTAATTGTTCTTGGGTTCTTGCTGATCTTCTTCTAATGCTTCTAGCAATACCAAAAATAATTACTCCACTCACAGGAACAACCGTCAATGCAATTGTTGCTAGCTTTGGACTAATAATAAAAAGTAATGTTAAAAATGTTAGGATATTGATTGGTTCTACAAATAACTTTTGAAAACTAGTCGATAAGGAATTCTTCATATTATCAATATCACTAACAAGAATAGATGTTAATTCACCAGATTTATTCTTATTAAAATAAGAGAGGGATAAATAATGTAAATGTCCATATAGTCTGTTTCTTAAATCTCGAATAAGCTTAAACTGAATAATAGATAGAGTAATATTTTTGATATATAATGCAATATTTTTGAATGTAAATACTGCCACCAAAGCAACACAAACAGCATAAACAGTATCAATGGCTGTTTTTCTTAGAAGTATATTATTGGAAAAGAGTTTTAACTTTTCGTTGGCAGATAAGCTTTCTAACCCTAGTAATCGAGTATTCTCTGCATCTAAAGAACTAAAATCAATTAAAACATTATTAATCATAGTGGCAGTGATCCAAATAGAGGCACTATTAAATAAGACAAAGATAATAGCTGCTATACTAGAGGCAATTAATAAAGGCCAGTAAGTAAGTATAATTTTAAATAGGCGGATATGTGAAGATTGATTCATCTTTTATAAACTATATTTCAGTATTAGTATTTTCTTCTTTCTTCACTTTTTCAAGGGACTCATTTTTAGTCACTTTATACACCATTTCTTGTTCACCATTAGGTCGATTGCGCTTTATTTTTTTAATATCTTCCACTTCAGAATGTATAGTACAATTCTTAGAAATTGATTCTCTATTTTCTAGATAAAAAATTTCTTTATAGTCGGTATCACTATAATGATGAGCTTTTAAATTAGTACTTATTATATGTCCACCACTCAGTAAAAGTGATAAGCTAAATAGTGAATTGATTATTGTTGTAACCATTTTTTACCTATGTACTTCTTTATAAATCATTTTTGCATGAACTATGTCAGCTTCGATAAATGTACTGCCAATAATTGTGAATCCTAAATCTTTATAAAATTTTATTACACTTTCTTGAGCATGTAAATATATCATACTTTTAGATGGAATTTGATCCAAAACAAACTTTACAATCTCTCTACCAATTCCTTTACTTCTAAATTCCTGTAATACTGCAAAGCGCTCTAGCTTATAACCTTTGGAAGTTTTTCTCCATCTTCCTGTTCCTACTGGAAAATTTCCGTATAGAGCTAACACATGAAATGATGCATCTTCATTTTCAATTTCTAAGCTTTCTGGAACATTTTGTTCCTCAATAAATACCGTTCTTCTAATCCTCAGAACTGTATTATAATCTTCTTCTGTTTTTACTAATTGTATCTTAGCGTTCATTTTAGCAATTTCAATATTATACAATGAGAAATCAAAGACTAATTATTGTAATTATTTTATCCTTATTCTTCAGCACATCTACTGCTCAAGATAAATTTAACTCATATAAAGATGTAAAAAAAATTCCTAATGGGATGAATATTATTCATGACAACGATCAAACCAAAGCAATAGTAGGAATACATGGATTTTATCCAGTCTATTGGGTTGAAATTTACCATGAATGGGTTCAACCTTTTAATCTATTAATTGAAGAAGATATCAACACTTTTTTCTATAAATATGATTGGAATGAATGCCCTAGTAAGGTAGCTAAAGAATTTTCAATTGAATTACAAAATTTAATAGAGCAGCATCCAGAAGTTGATGACTGGCAAATTGTTGGTCATAGCATGGGCGGTAGCGTAGTAATGTTTACCAATCAATCTTTTCCATACAATGATAAGATTACGTTTAATACTGTGGCTACACCCGTATACTATGAACGTGAAAAGACCCCTTTCTTTGTTAGGATGTATGAATCGATATTTAATAAACGTTGTTCTGAAACGATCAGCAGCTTAGATAATGAGTTTGACAATGGCTTTACCAACAAGCATGTGCAATGGAGAAATTTAAAAGCATTTGATTCGCAATTTAAAAAGTATGATTTTGATCCATACGATAGAATTATTAAAGACTCAATCGTATTTCAATTTCCAGACAGTTTAGACGGTGAAAGAGTTGGACATACATCCAGTTTATATTTTTCAGTTTTAGAAATTATCAATTAGTTCAATTGATACTGGACAATGATCTGATCCCATAACATCTTCATGTATTTCTGAATCTGAAATATTTTCTATAAAATCTTGATGCATAAAAAATCCATCTATTCTCCATCCAATATTACGTTGGCGAGCACCAAACCTATATGTCCACCAAGAATAACGATCTGGTTCATCATGAAATAATCTGAAAGTATCTATATACCCATTATCAATATAAGTATCAATTTGTGCTCTTTCTACTGGCATGAATCCAGAATTATTTTGATTAGCTTTTGGATTAGCTAAATCAATTTCTTGATGAGCCGTATTCCAATCTCCTCCAACAATGACATTAACCCCTGAAGCAACTTGCTCGTTTAATATTTCTAATAAATCATCATAAAAATCTAATTTATATTGTAAGCGATGTTCGTCTTTTTGTCCATTAGGAAAATAAATATTATACAATAAGAAGTTTTCAAACTCTGTAATTAAAACTCTTCCTTCTCTATCATATTTTTCAATACCAAGACCATATTGGACATGTAGAGGTTCTTGTTTTGAGAAAGTAGCCACGCCGCTATATCCTTTTCTTTCGCCTGAATGCCAATAGCCATGATATCCTTCCATGTTCTGTAAACTATCAGGCAACTGTTCAAAGTGAGCCTTAGTTTCTTGAATGCATAAAATATCAGGAGCTATTGCATCTACCCAATCTAGAAATCCTTTTTTCTCAATTGCTCTCACACCGTTTACATTCCACGAGAATATTCTCATTTTATTTTTTACCTCTTTAATTGTAACATTTAATTGATAAATTAAACTATGAACTTTAAAGAAGAATTCAAAAAAATTATAGATGAAAACACAATTGTCCTTTTTCTAAAAGGAACCAAAGACATGCCTGTGTGTGGTTTTTCTAAAACAGTCGTAAATTTACTTAACCATTATGGAGTTGACTTTAAGGATGTTAATATCTTAGAAGATCCTGAAATGAAAATAGCGCTATCAGAATTATCAGGATGGCCTACGTTCCCTCAATTATTTGTTCAAGGAAAATTGCTGGGTGGTTGTGATATTGCAGTAGAGATGCACCAAAATGGTCAGCTCTTAGATGCTTTAGATGTAAATTCTTAATAAATAAAGACTATTGTAAAAATAATATCTTAGGTCTATATTTTGCTACATTTTTGGCCCGTTCGTCTAGTGGTTAGGACTCATGGTTTTCATCCATGCAACAGGGGTTCGATTCCCCTACGGGCTACACCTTTTTACTCCCTATATAAATACTAACCACAACCATAAAAATAATAAGTAAACCGACTGGTCGGTTTTCTCTTGTTTTTTTCAAAAAAAGTATATTATATTATAATATGTCAATATGAGTGAGTTGGGGCGGGGGTCATCCTTGATGAGGTCAAAAAAATAGCATTATTTATACCTAAAATATTCTATTTCATATAAACACCTATCTCCCGTCCTTTTCTTTGTAAAAATCAAAAAAATCTATAATTTTCGACTATTGGGATGTGGTCTAATGGCAAGGCACGACACTGTTAATGTCGAAGATGGTGGTTCGAATCCATCCATCCCAGCTTTATGCTTTTATTACCTATCTAAGAATTCAGCAATTAATCTCTGGAAATGATGGACGCCTTCTTCTCTAGTAGGAGAAAATCTACCAGATTGATAAAAGGAAGATTGGATACCTTTACTTTCATTCTCTACAATAAACTCATCTTCTCTTTCAACTTTATCAATATCGTTCCCAGCGCCTTTATGAAGCTTGCTATGATCATAGACATAAGTTAGAAAAGAAACTTTCGTACGATTGATACTAATTGGCTTAACAATATTTACTGATAATCCCCAGGGATAAAAATTGAACATCATATTAGGGAAAACCCAATAGTAATATGCTGCTACTTGCTTTCCATAATCAATGTGATCTTTTGGTAAGTCAAATGTTTCATGTGCATCATCAGAGTATCCAATTTGTAAGCTAGAATATTTATGTAATTCAGTAGTATAACTGCCATAATCGAGCACTTTATTTAATCCTTCATGAACAAATGGGATATGAAAGCCTTCTAAATAATTATCACAGTACAATGCCCAGTGTGCTTGTATCAAGTAATCTTTCGACATACTACCATCTAATAAAAATTGATCTAAAGGCAAAAATCCAATTCTCTCATTAATAGGATCAAGCACTTCTTTAAAGTCAAAAGAAGGATTTAGTCCTGCAAATAAAAATGGTCCCCACTCTGAAAGGGGGAATTTATATAAATTATCACACTCTCTTGGGAAGTCTTTTGCTTCTTTAAACTCTGGCATTGATTTAAAATTACCATTTAAATCAAATGATCTTCCATGATAGGCGCAGGTAATATTTTTTGACTTACCTGGTCCTAATGCTAAAATATGACCTCTATGAGTACACACATTAGTCATGCAATTAATACTTCCCTCCTTATCTCTAGTAAGTAAGATAGGTTCTGTTAAAAATCCATCTAACAAAGTAAGAGGTTGAATCGAATTTGTTAATTTTAAGGAAGAATTATCTCCAAGCCATTGCCAAGACTTTAGAAAAATATTTTCTCTTACTTGATCAAAAATATCTTGGCTTTTATAGAAAGACGATGGAAGTGTTTCTGCTTTTGATATATCTTTATGAATATTGAATTTGGGAGACAAAATTGACCTATAGGCTAGTTAAACAGGAACCCAAACTTAATTCCAACATGCGTAGTTCCATATTTATTAGCTAGACTTGGTTCAACAAAAAATTGTGTATTAGAATTGGATATTACACCCGGATTAAATATAAATGGCACTGCTAATTCTGTATAAACAGTAGAACTGTTAAAAGAGGTTGTACCATCTTCCTCTAATGCAGAATCATAGATGTTTTTTTCGTTAATCATATTGAGTTTTAATCTTGGTATAAGAATAAAATTTGCATCCGTATCAATTTCTCTATATGCTCCCAGCTCTAAGGCATAAGATTTGCCATAAAAATCTTGCTCTAAAAAGTCAAGTGCGCTGCTGCTAAAGCTTGCACTGCCATATCTAAAACCTACTGATAAATTAACTGGCATAGTGCCATTAAACTGATCTTTATCTAAGTAATAAGTGAAACCAAAATTAAAACCTTTGTCTGCTACTTTAGGATTATCACTTCTGAATGCTTCGGTAAAATTAAATTGAGGATCACCGTCAGGATTAGACTGCTCCCCTGTCAACTCAAAAGAATAAACTTCTTTACGATCATAAGAAGAATATCCATATGTAAGATCTAACCCAATCATACCATTGTATACATAACCAACGCTCAGTGCATTGCCATAGCTATCTCTTAAAAATTTTCCTTCTCCAAAAAAATCTACATTTTGATCGTGTCCAAATGATATAGTCGTTCCGCTGCTTCCAGGACTGAGTATATGAGTTTGTGCAGATAAGAAAGTGGAGAAAAGTAATATTAATGTAATAAAAAATTTCTTCATGGCATAAAATTACTACATGAATGAGTGATTAAAAATTTATTTTTTATTTTTTTCAATAACTGAAACTAACCGATCATAAATCTCTGGAGTATTACGAGGTGCTCCAATTAAGATATCGCGTATAATTCCATCTTTATCAACAATAAAGTGTGCTGGAGAGACCGGTGTGAAATCATACATGAATGCCCTATCTATTCCTGCTTGTATATATGTAAAATCTGTTCTTGTTAAAAAATTAGTGATATCTGGAATGCTATCGAAGCTCAATGCCAAGAACTGGACGCCTTTATCTTTATAAGTTTCAACTAAATTATTTAAGTATGGCATTTCTGCAATGCAAGGTCCACAATTGATATACCAAAAATTGAGCACTAATAATTGCCCTTCAAAATCTTTAAAAGATTTTGTTGAACCGTCTAACATTGTAAAGATACCTTCGGGCAATTTTTGATCTTTCCATTGATCTATTACTCTTTTACTGATAACAGCGCCTCTACCGCCAGTTTTTATCAGAGCTGATTCTTCAATAAGATTTTCGATAACATTATCTGCTACAAACCCACGCAAATCTTCATAATTTTCGAATAATATATATTCAGTATTATTTAATTCATCATCAAAACGTCTTAGTGCTTGTAGATTTATATTTTCAACAAGACTATCTTTTTCTGATTCAGACAATAAGTTTCCTTGAGCATCTCTAAAGATAATCCCGTTAGATACAGCTGGAGTTTCTGGTGGAAGTGGTTTGTTCTCAGATACAATTTCTTCTTGAGCCTGCTTTTCTATAGCAGGCATATCTTTTTCTTGGCAAGAAAAAATATTAAGTACAATAATAAGTGTTAATAAAAATTTCATGTGCGATATCGGTTGAAATATAGCTTAGCTACGAATAAAAAAGATAAAAAAATACATACTATACAAAACCAAACAAATATTTCTTCAAAATGGTCTGCTATCCATTTTGCTGTTTCCGATAGTTCTTCTTTTTTTATAAAAAACATAGTATAATATCTCAAATTTTAAGGATAATTATGATAAAAATATTTGTACCATTCCATTATGCATTACTAACAATAATAGGATTTTCACTCATGATTCTATTAAGCGGCTTCTCTTACAAGAGTATAGCAAAAAAAACTGATGACAAATCTGCCTCAAAAGCTAATTTTTATGACTTAAAAGCTATTTCTATTGATGGCGAAGAAGTTTCTTTTGAAAAATACAAAGGCAAGAAGGTTCTTATTGTTAATGTTGCTACAAAATGTGGATATACTTATCAATATGAAGATATGCAAAAACTCAATGATTTGTACGAAGGAAAAGTAGCTGTACTGGGATTCCCAGCTAATGATTTTTTATTTCAAGAGTCAGGAAGTAATGAATCTATAGCAGAATTCTGTGAAACTGTTTTTGGTGTTACATTTGATATGTTTGAAAAGATTACTACTAAAGGAAGAAAGCAAAGCCCCGTTTACACATGGCTTAGTGATTCCAATCTTAATGGATGGAACGATCAAAGACCTACATGGAATTTCTGTAAATACTTAGTAGATGAAAACGGAGAGCTTATTGCTTTCTTTGATTCAAAAGTAAAGCCTATGTCTAAAGAAATTACTGATTTACTATAAATGCAATCAATTAGGCATACATTAGTATTAAACTAATTGCCATTACAATGATTCCAGCAGTTACTCCTATAATAGGATCACTAGGCTTGCCATACTCTTTTGCAACAGGCAACAATTCATTTAAAGATACATAGATCATAATTCCTGCACACAGTGCAAAAGATACTCCAAATAATGCTTCGTTATACACTGTACGAAAAATTAAAAATCCAACTAACGCCCCTAGTGGCTCAGCAAGGCCTGAAGCAAAAGATATCCAAAATGCTTTTGCCTTATTTTTTGTAGCATAATAAATAGGAACGGATACTGCTAGTCCTTCAGGAATATTATGAATCGCAATAGCTGTAGCCAATGTTACTCCAACCGTTGGGTCATATACTGCTGCTGTGAATGTTGCAAATCCTTCTGGAAAATTATGGATTGCTAAAGCAATCGCAGAAAAAATTCCTGTTCGCACTAGTAATGATTCATCTTTATTGGACGATCGTGATATAAAATCAGCAATTGAATGATGGTCAAATAACTGATCAATGAATAACATCATCAACAATCCTGCAATAAAAGCTGTTACGCCAATTAATTGGCCATAAGTATGTCCATATAAACCTACCAATGACTCAAAAGAAAGTAGAAGTAGTTCCATGAATGAAACATAAATCATTACTCCAGCTGAAAATCCAAGTGCTAATGATAATAGTCTTTTGTTTTCAAATTTTGAGTATAGCCCTAGTAAACTTCCAATTCCGGTACTAAGTCCAGCAAAAGTTGCTAAAGCAAATCCAATATAAACGTTAGTTAAGTCCATGTATTCCTTATTTTTTTTCTTTACATTATGTGAAACAATCTTTTAAAAAAAATATGTTTAATGCAACAAAAATTATAATATCTGCTCTCATTATCTTCATTGCATCTGAGATTGCAAAAAGAGATACGCTTGTGGGTGCCATTATTGTTTCTTTACCCCTCATCTCTTTATTATCTATTATATGGATTTACATTGAAACGCGTGATATAGAAAGAATTATATCTTTTTCTTACAGCATTTTTTCAATGATTATCCCTTCTTTATCATTTTTTCTTACTCTGCCGTATTTCTTAAAGAAAAATGTGTCATTTGGTATCAGTCTTACACTGTCTGTGGCAATAATGGTGGTATTATACTTTGGATTAGCAGCATTATATAAAAAAATAGGATATGTTGTTTAAATACAAGCTTTAGTGTTGATGTCCTCCGCCAAATAAGCTTAACGCAAGATATAATATTCCAATTAAGATAATTAATGAAGCAGCTATTAAATTTGTGTTAAAGCGTTTATTCATCGAATTCAAACGATCACTAAATCTCTCCTTAAATAGCAAAAATAATACCATGATTCCAATTAATGTTAATGCAATGCCTAATACATACACCATAATACTTGAGTAAAGCGTTGTACTATCATTACTAAACTTAGTAGAAGCAATTAAAAGCACTGCTACAGCAGATGGACATGGAATTAATCCAGCAACCATCCCTGTAACAAATGGGCTTGAAAATTTAGACTCATTAAAATGAAAATGCATTGGCTCATCACAGTCATCATCATGCTCATGACGTACTTCTTTTGAAGCTCTATAAAGTAAATATAATCCTAAACAAATAATAAAAGATGGTCCAATAGTTCCCAATATAGGAAAAGAGTCATTTCCAGTTTTAAGCAAGAAGGCTAAAAAAGAAAATAAAAGGAAATGTACTAATATTAATCCAGCTATTAATTGTGATGCACCAAAGAAACGCATTGATCCACCTGTCATATAAGCTAAAATTAAAGTCTTTCCATGTCCTGGCTCTAACGCATGAAACATGCCTAATACAAAAATAACAGAGAATGTAAAATTATTGTTTAGCGTTGTTTCTAAAAATGTAACCCATTCATGCATATTTATTTTTTTCCTTTTTTCCTTGGGATGGGATCATATCCACTCTCCGACCAAGGATGACATCTTAATATTCTTTTTAATGCTAATACACTCCCTTTCAAAGATCCCCATTCCTTAATTACATCAATTGCATATTGGGAACAAGTGGGTTCATATCTACAATTTGACCCTAATAATGGTGATAAAACAGTTTGATACCCCTTAATGAGTGTCACAAAAAATAAGGAGGGAATATTTTGCATACAATTACTTCTTTTCGAAATCTTTGTACAACATGCTAGTTTGAATATCTTTATTTCCTTGATATTTACCACTTTGATATGGCGTATAGTCGCCTTCCACTGAATGATAAAAAATTTGACAGATTTCTATGGAAGGATAAATCTTTATTGGTTGTACGCAAAAAATTTCTAGCGTCCAATATCCTTTAAAACCTACATCACCAAATCCAGCTGTAATGTGTACAAATAATCCCAATCTACCCACCGAAGATCTTCCTTCAAGCATAGGGACGAGATTATGTGTCTCTGTATACTCCATCGTTCTTCCAAGATAGAGTTTTCTACTATCTAGCAATAATCCATCTTCTGGGATAACAATCTTTGTTGCAGGATTGTCTTCTTTCATATCCAATACGGGTTTATCATATACTAACAATTCATTATGCAATCTTAAGTTGTAACTATTAGGATTCACTTGATTTTCGTTGAAAGGATCGATTAAAATATCCTTATCTTTTCTTTCAATAATTTCTTTTCCTGATAAAATCATAATATTGCCTCTAGGTTATATATTTTTTTTTAGGTTACAAAGTAATTTTTGTATCTTAGGGTATGGATTTTATACTATGGTGGCAAACATTGCCTTCAAAAATGGACCCGACTTTATTGACTATTGGTCCACTATCGATTTATTGGTATTCTACAATGTATCTTGTTGCATTTGGTGTTGTCTATCTTTTATGTGGCAAAAAAATTAAAGATAAAACCTTTACTAAGATTAGTTTAGCTCAGTTAGAAGATTTGTTGTCATGGATATTAATTGGATTATTAGTTGGTGGACGTTTAGGCTATGTATTGTTCTATAATCTAGACTATTACCTATCAAATCCTCTCGAAATTTTACTGCCATTTTCTATCCAAAATGGAGTGTGGAAGTTTACTGGTATTGCAGGGATGTCTTATCATGGGGGATTAATTGGAGTAATATATGCCATATGGCTTTATGGCCGAAAAGTCAATTTACACTTATTTACTTTAGCTGACTTTTTAACAGCATCTATTCCATTGGGGTACTTCTTTGGAAGAATAGGCAATTTTATTAATGGCGAACTATATGGCCGTACTACAGAATCTTCAATTGGAATGTACTTTACAAATGCGGGAGATTATCAATTAAGACACCCTTCTCAACTGTATGAAGCATTTTTTGAAGGTATCATACTATTTCTTATTATTAACTACTTTAATAGACATAAACAGCTTGGCTTTAATAGTGGATTATATGTTTTTGGATATGGATTTTTCCGCTTCTTTATTGAATACTTTCGTCAACCAGATAACCATTTAGGTTTCATTATATTGAATCTTAGTATGGGACAATTATTATGTATAACCATGATGATAGGTGGCATCATTATCTGGAGAGTAGGCTATAATATTGAATCTAAAAATTAAATGAAAATACAGGATTTGTATTGGTCATACTAGCAGACTGTATCACTTTATCATTATAAAAATTAACAATATTGCGCTGCTTAGTATATAAATCCATGAACAGGGAATTCAAGATTGAAATTTTTGGGGATAAAGAAAAATTTTCTATTTCTAAAAAGAAAGCAGTGTAATCGTCTCCAACTTCCTTACCAAGATAGTTCCATCTATATTCTTGAATAATAAAATTATCAGATAAATAATTTGCTAAAAAGATATCAATAGCATCACTTTCCTTATCGGTTCCTAAATCGATTGTTTTAAAATTAGCATTTTCCAACAAGAGATCAATATCGTGGGTAAACACCTGGATAGTGATTTCAGCTCTTTGCTCTTCTGGCTTAAATTGTATTTCAGTTGTTGAAATAAAAAATTGATGCGCCGAGATAACACTCAATAATAATATTGAACTAATTGCTCTAAGAATAATATTCATATATTAATAAATTATTATTCTGATGTACCTGGTCCTCTTCTACGTCCTTCTGATGGATCTGCTGGTGCTGCTGCATCATCAAGTACACGCTGCATCAGGTTTTTACTACCACCCCAACCTTCAGATTTGAAAGTCTCAAATCGTGTTGGTTGTACTTTTTCTGGCCAATGATTATTCCCAAGATCAACATCCGCAGTTTCGAAAAATGGGTCAAGAGTCATATTCTTAATAGGCTTTTCTGTTTTAAACACTTTTGTAACTTCTCCTCTATTAAATCTCCAGATTTCAACTGGGATTCTAATGACTTCTTTTTCTCCATCTTCATATTCAAACTGAAGGATGATTGGCATAATTAATCCGCCTTTATCAGAAAATTTGACAGAATAAAAATGATCTTCTTGCGATACAACATTCAAATCTTCTTCTGATAAATCATCCATGAAATCTTGATAATCTTTTTTATCTCTTTTAGTAATCTGATCTTTATCATAATTATCATAAAAATCTTTTGCCGCAGGATCTCTTTCTGTTAACGTTTCTTTGATATCTTCTTTGTCTAATTGTCTGCCATAGTATTCTTCAGAACTATCGTCTATTTTTTTTTCTACTTCTTTTTCTACTTCTGGATTCATAGAACTCAATTGATACCAATCAACACTATCTAATGAAATATCTACATGATCATTTCCAAAAAACCATCCTCTCCAAAACCAATCAAGATCTACTGCGGAAGCGTTCTCCATAATACGGAAAAAGTCAGTCGGCGTAGGATGCTTAAACATCCATGTTTGAGCATATTCTTTAAATGCGAAATCAAATAATTCTCTCCCCATGACTGTATTTCTTAAAATATTCAGCGCTGTAGCCGGTTTCCCATAAGCGTTTGCTCCAAATTGATAGATAGATTCAGAATTAGTCATAATTGGCATAATATTGGATTTATTGCCCTTCATATAATTGGTGATATAACTGCTACCTGCTGCTCCTCTTCTAGAGCTATAATCTCTATCCCATTCTTGTTCTGCTAAATATTGAACAAAAGAATCTAATCCTTCATCCATCCATGTCCATTGACGTTCATCTGAGTTCACAATCATTGGGAACCAATTGTGTCCTACTTCGTGAATCACAACAGATATCAACCCTTTCTTTGTTCTTTCAGAGTAAGTGCCATCTTCTTCTGGTCTATACCCATTAAAACATATCATTGGGTACTCCATACCCATATTATTAATATGTGCTGAGATTGCTACAGGGTACGGATAATCAAATGTGAACTTGGAATATACATCAATAGTATGTGCTACTGCTTTTGTCGAATACATTCCCCATAAAGGCTCTGCTTCATTTGGATAATAAGACATTGCCATAATAGTTTTACCATTCAAATCTACACCGATAGCATCCCATAGATATTTTCGGGATGTAGCAAATCCATAATCGCGAACATTTTCAGCTTTAAAATGCCATGTTTTAGTTTCTTCTGAATGTGTTTTTTCACTTTCAAGTGCTTCAGAGTTAGTCACAATTTTTACTGGCTGATCTGCTGTTTTTGCTTCGACTAGACGTGCTATCTGATCTTGAGTTAATACTTGTTGTGGATTTTGTAACACTCCTGTTGCTCCAAGTACGTGATCAGCTGGTACAGTAATCTTTACATCATAATCTCCAAAGATTAATGTGAATTCTCCTCGACCTAAAAATTGCTTATTCTGCCAACCATATACATCATTATACATACACATGCGTGGGAAAAATTGTGCAATGGTATAAATATAATTATCCTCTTCTTCGAAATATTCGTATCCAGATCTTCCGCCATCTTTGATATGGTCATTGATATTATACCACCACTTAATTTTGAATTTATAAGACTCTCCTGGACGTAATGCTTTCGGCAAATCTACGCGCATCATTGTTTTATTGATGATATAGGGTAAGTCTCGATTTAATCCATCTTTTACATGTTCAATTTTAAACCCACCATCAAAATCTCTATAGAAATTTTTAAGCGTATTCAGAGGAACAGATTCTCCAACCATGGTTTTTTCACGTCCTCGTTGTGCCCCAAAATCTCCCATAGACTGAGTACTATAACTATCAGAGTCAAGTGCACGTGTATTTTGATCCAACTGTAACCATAAATAGCTTAACTGATCTGGTGAATTATTATGGAAAGTAATAGTCTCTTCTCCATAAAGTCTTTGTGTTTCGTCATCAATAGTCAAGTTCATTACATAATCTGCTTCTTGTTGCCAATAATCATGCCCTGGATAACCTGCGGCAGTTCGATAAGTGTTAGGTGTTGTAATGTCTTCGCTCAATTGTTTGAACTTGTCAACATTGACCTGAGGATAAATAAATGATACTGCTAAAATTGTAGTGATAATTTTTTTGAACATAAAAATCTCCGTCTTAAAATGTTATTATTAGTTTTTATAAAATGTACTGACTAAATAATAATGTTGTTAGTAAAAAAAAGATGTTATTTTCATACATAGTAAGGAGACAATTATGGTAAAGAAAATACTTTTTATTCAAAACAGAAAAAATGTAAAACGTGCTAATTTTTTCGATCATTGGGAAAATATTCATGCACCTCATATGGTGAAAGTTTTAAAACCTCAAAAGTATGTCCTGACATTTTTTGAAGAAGATCTTGAAAATGGATGCTGCGGAATGGCTGAACTATGGTTTCATTCAGATGAAGAATATAAAATAGCAATGGAAAGAAGAAATACAGAATTTGGTAAATCTGATAATTGGCATGATGTAGCAAAAGCGTGGCCTGATCTTGAACGCTATGAATACACAGGAAGAGAAATTAAAATCGTTGATAATATTTAATATTATATGAATCGATATATCTTACTTATTCTCATTCCTTGTTTTATTACTATCAATCAAAGTTGTACAAAACAATCATTTGAAGTGGGAGATATCTTCTTTCAAGATTTAGATTGTGGCCCACCATGCGAAGCCATTGAAGCGGTCACTTCTGGGTATCAGGGCGCTCAACTATCCCATTGTGCAATTATTACCCATATAGGATCTTCTGAATATGATACTATCCTCACTGAAGCGATTGGAGCAACAGTTACCGATATAACCTTGCATGATTTTTTAAATCGCAGCAATAAAGTGCTTGTAGGACGTCTCAAAGAGGAATATCAGTACATGATCCCAGATGCAATTACACATATTCAAACTAATTTAAATGGAAAGCCATATGATTATATCTTTGATTCAACTGATGACACGTATTATTGCTCTGAAATTATTTATGAAGGGCTTAAAACAGCAGATGATACACAAGAATTATTTGCTCTTAATCCCATGACATTTAATGAACCAGGTACTGAGAGCCCTTTTATTCATTGGGTAGATTATTATCAGGAATTAGGACATCCTATTCCCGAAGGAGAATTAGGATTAAATCCTGGAGGCATGTCACAATCTCCAGCCATTGCTATTGTGTATGTCTATGAAAAACCAACAGGTATGCAGGAATGACTCCCTCTGTTTATCCAGAATTTTTACAGCATCATTATATGATTACTTGTATGATGTTTCTCGTATGGGGACTTATCTTTTGGTATGGACGCAAAATTCCTGAAGCAGAGAAAACACGTTTTGGCTATATCTTAATTGGCATATGCATCCTACAAGAAATTGTAGATTATTGGGTGAGAGTGCAAGGCGCTGAAAGCGGATTATACAACTTTAGATTAACAAAAGAACTTCCATTGCAACCTTGCCATTTTGCTTACTTTGCAAGCATGTTAGCGATTTATACCAGAAAAGAATCTTTCTTCCATATTGGATACTTCTTTGGCATGTCAGGTGCATTTATGGGCATTCTTACCCCAGGTGAAGATGGTATTTATAGTTTAACCTCTAATCTGGCATCACATTTTCAACACTCACTTATCATTGTCAATCTCATGTGGTGTATATCGGCACTTCATATGCGCGCTACGAAACGATCTATTATTCATGCTCTTATCGTTCTTAATGTATTAATCCTACCTATATCGATTTATAATTATTTTACAGGGGAAAATTATTTCTTTTTAAGTCAAGCACCACAAACGATTATTTACAATCCCATTTTTCCTATTTCTACATGGCCGTGGTATATTTTATGGATTGAAATGATTTTTATTCCGTATTGCTATCTGTTTTATTTACCAATACGGAAAGATTAGAGATCTTTTAAGTCTTGATATGTTTCTCGATATAAGCACTGTTCACATGCTTCTTTATCGAGTGTGGGAGCATTATCTTGTTGCAAACAATTAAACATATTTTCTATAACACTATCAATCCAATCAGTATCTAATTGAAAATCTACTAGAGTTCTTCTAAAATGCATTGTTTTACCTAGATGAGGTTGATTTGTATCACCATTGTAATACATTAAATAACCAATCTTAGAAACATCAAATCCATTTTTTTGTAGTAACCAACTGTAAATTTCTAATTGTCTTTTGTAGGATTCACCACGACCCCAAACATCATCACGAGAATTAATATCAGCACGTTTTGCCGTAGACTTAAAATCAATAACAACTAGTTCATCTTTGTCATTCACCATAATGTCATCCACCCCACCATAGATTAATAGATTAAAATCAGGATGCACATATTGAATACCTTTAAATGAATTCTGCCATTCTTCAATATCGGGATGATTAAAAGGTTTAATATTTAGATTATTTTCTTTAAACACGCCATGAGGTCTATCTTCCTTGCGGCAACAATCCATTTCTTTTTTTAGCAAGGTATCTACTGCTGAATTAATAGCCCAACCTGGACCCGATGGCTCTCTAAATCCTAAGCGTACTTCTAGATAAAAACATCTTTCACATGCACAAAATAACTCAATCTTACTTCGACTTAATTTGAAAACTGCAGGATTCTCTGGATTATATCTCCATTTATCTCCGACTATAGGATTATATTTACTCATTAATTCAAACTCCTAACATTATTTAGTTTCTTGGCTCTTGATCTAGAGCCTCTTTTTTTATTTGATAATTCTTGAACATTTCTAACATACTTCTAAATGATTCTGCATTATTGGTTCCTTCAAATTTTTCAATCAATGTGACTAACTCTGTTATAATTTCCTCTTTAATAGGTAGCCAATCTTCAATACTATATGTATAGTTTTTTTTATTATGAAGTTTTCCAATGGATGCAAATCTATGTTGAAGAAGCTTTAATCTTTTTTGCATTAAAAACTCAAATTTTTGTTCTCGACTTCTTGTTTTGAATTCAAAACTAATTTGTTCTTTATTAATAAAGAAATCTTCTGCCACTCCTTGGGCAATATCATCCATAATTAAATAGTCATCAAAAAATTTAATAATGGAATTGATTTCTTTGTCTTTGCTCATGTCAGATGCTTCTTTTGGCTTGCGACGAGAAGAGGAAGGTGCCACTAATGTAACTGTAATTTTTACTGGTGCTCCATGATCGTACGGCCAATAATGCTCAAACTCTTCTAATTCCATCTTATTATAAATTGGCTCTCCCATTGCACCGAAAGTATCAATAGAAACTGAATTAATAATTTTTGCAATATCAGGATTTTCATGGATTAAATGCTCTTTGACAATAGACCTTGCTAGACCGGCACCAGCATATTGTCCACCTAATACACCTAACCATTTTTGATATTCATCAAATGGACTATAGATAGTATCATCTATGACACTTTTATATGTTCGATCTTTATATAGCCTTTTTTTAGCTTCTATAAAACTTTCAGTTTCAGGCTGAAGCACCTTATTTCTTACTTTAATTAATTTTTCTTTTGAATTCTTATAACTCATATTGGCTTCCAGCAATCTAATCATACTATAGAAAGAAACAAATAAAAACTTAAGAAAACAGTTTAATAGGGATTTTTAGGATATAATTACCTTTTTAATCTATATCAAGAGGGTCCCAATTACCTGACCATGCAAGACATTGTTGCTCATCTTTTGCGATGTTGGATATAGCGTTAATATCATCGCGTGAAATAGTAAAATGATCTAAATCTAAATTTTCTTTTAAGCGATTATAATGGACAGACTTAGGAAGCACTGCATACCCAAGTTGTATCGCCCATTTTAAAAATAATTGTGGAACGGTTACTCCATATTGATCAGCAATATTTTGGCATGGAATCGCACCACTTTTCATATCTTCAGGCTTCCCATTCCATTGCGAACCTTCTCTCCAATTTGGAATTGGAGCTAATGTTGAATAAGCAATCGGTAATATCTTATGCTTATCCATATATTGTGCTAATTCTGTACGTACAACATGCCATGGATGAATTTCTATTTGATTCGCTACAGGCATTTCAAGCCCAGCCATTTCAATTTCTTGAATATGTTTTACATTATAATTTGATACTCCAATATTCTTTACTTTACCCTGCTTTTTTAATTCAACCATCGCTTCCCATTGCTCTAAGCGATTCTCTTTAGCAAAAGGATTATGAATTAAGTATAAATCAATTTCATCTACTTGGAGAAATGTAAGACTATCATCGCAAGCGCTCATGGCGCCTTTAAAATTTTGAAATGGTTCTTCTTGGCCAAACATCCCTGGCCACATCTTGGTAGTAATAAAAATTTCATCTCTTAGAAGTGAGGATGCAACAAGCGCTTTACCAATACCTTCTTCATTGCGATATACTTGAGCAGTATCAATATGTCGGTATCCTAAATTGAGCGCATCGGTTACTACTTTAGATACTTCATCATTGGAAATAAGCCAAGTACCCAATCCCACCATTGGCATAGAGAAACTCATTTACGAGGAATTTTTTCATCTATCATGGCTGCGTGATATACAAATGCAGCAACAATCACAGCATTTTTCTTCAAATCTTCCACTGGCAATGTATCATAGAAATCTAAATTAGTATGCCCACCTGTTCCTCCAACTCTATCTTGTAAAAATTGGAATGCTGGAAGACCGCGCCTATGAAATGGTATATGATCTGTACTTCCAACAGATTGTGGAGAGATTGTAGTCATTCCTAAATCATTAAAAGGCTTTGTCCAAGCAGTAAATACATCGCGTGCATTCTCATTGCCTTGAAGATAAAATCCACGATATAGTCCTGGACCATAATCTTGATTAAAATAAACTGAAAATTTCTCATAATCAGGCTTAGGATTATCAGCATCCCCAAAATGTTTTTCTACATATTTGCGAGATCCATGCAAACCTTGTTCTTCTCCGCTCCATAAGGCAATACGGATGGTTCTTCTTGGTTGAACCCCTAATGTTTGTAAAATACGTACTGCTTCCAACATGACAGCAACACCGGATGTATTGTCACTAGCATTGGGACTTGCATGCCAAGTATCAAAATGTGCACCAAGCATGACCACTTCATCTTTTAAATCTGATCCAGGAATTTCAGCTATTATATTTCTTGCTTCTCTTCTTTTGCTTCCAATAGTGGTTTTAATGTCTACTTCAATTTTTACTGGAATATCACGCTCAAGAATACGATACATACGATTATAATGTTCTGGAGTCACTGCTACAACTGGCACATGAGTTACTGTCTCTTTTCTATCATATTTATCTTTTTTTGCTCCTGGACGAGCAAATCCTCTTACTGCGGCTAACCAACCGCTACGAGATTCTAGAATGACTGCGACTCCTTCTTTTTTGAAAAAAGCATTGCGATCTGCAGAACCAATTAATTTTTCTTTTGGACTTGATTCTTCTATCTGTGGACGTTTTTCGCGAGGTTGTTCTTTCGCTTTTAATTCTTCATCGCTCCACGGTTTTACTCCATCCCGAAATACTGCTAAATTGATAGTAGGTGGTCGAGTAGACAATACTGCTTTGCCTCTTAATTTTCCCTTATATTTTTTTAGATCTGATTTGGTTCTAATCTTTACGATTACGGTGTCTAATTGTTTTTTCCCCATAGTCCCAGGAGTATGTGCAATTGGATAGCCAACCATTGGTTGATAGTCTGGCTCCAATAAGTGCAAACTAAAATATGTGTTATCCCAACTAACACCATAATCCATAAATGGTTCTATCTCTATATTTTTCAGTCCTATTTCTTGCATTTTTTTAACCGCCCATTCTTGAGCACGATACATATCATCAGAATTGGTTAAACGAGCACCTAATACGTCTGTCATATAAGATAACGTATTGGGGAGATCTGAATTATTCAGTCCCTCTTCACGGATTTGTGAAACGACCTCTAAATCTACAGGGTATGAATTATCTTGTGAAAAAATTAAACTAGATGAAATAATGAAGAGTAATAATCTGATAACCATTTTATTCATGATAATATTATACGATGATTTTTGTGATATATCCCATCTTTTTTTCATCGATTAAGATTTGTGTTTGTCGGTAAGTCCAATTTCATCAACTCTACCTTGAAAATGTCCATTATAAATGTTATCAGCCATCCATTCTTTTTCGGTATCAATCTCGTCCAATACAAGATTTTTCCACCAGTATCTATTTTGTGGATCCCAACGATATCTTCTTGACTTTAAAATATCTTTTGTCTCAAAAGGGCTATTCAGCGCAGCTATTTTATAGGTAGGTTTTTCGGCATTAGCTATTAATTCTAAGGCGGCATTATCTAACTCTTCTGCTTCATGCGTAACAAGATGAATTAAGGCATCTACGTCAGACATCGCACGATGTGATTCGTAATAAAATCCATGCCAAATACATAAAATTTCTTGGCCTCGAGCACCAAATCCTCGTTCTGGCCAATTAATATCACTAACAGAACATACCCATACTTTATCTTGTGAAAGTGGTAGATAACGATCCATAAATGAACGATCAAAGCTCGCATTATGCGCTACAATAATATCTGCCTGATTTAATACGCGAGATACTGACTCCCAATCAATAGAATGTCCTGCTACAATGTCATCAGTAATACCAGTAATTCTGGTTATCTCTGGCTCAATAGATTCTTCAGGATCATTAAAAGACTCATATTCATCTACTATCCCTAGCAATGCTCCGTTACTTTTATCAATAGCAGTAACTTTTCCAGCAAATTCTATAATTTTACAAGTATCTTTATTGAGTCCTGTTGTTTCAAGATCTAAGAAGCATACTTTGACTGCATTGTCATTGTGATAGTCATCAGGTAGTCGAACAAACCCTTCTCCTGCAAATTTATAGAGTTGAATTTTTTGATCATTATTAATGATTTGGTTAAGAAAAGCCATAATTCAAT
>Ga0206678_10000169_pt1 | contig 39719 bp, 35 predicted proteins | sample M180m12015metaG_FD_155453 | JGI IMG/M metagenome (GOLD analysis project Ga0206678, IMG submission 155453) | Ammonia-oxidizing marine archaeal communities from Monterey Bay, California, United States - M1 80m 12015 | ecosystem: Environmental > Aquatic > Marine > Intertidal zone | place: USA... | reverse complement strand
CGGTAGGTAGGATAATGCAACGTTGAGGGTGGCGAGGATGAACCCCAGCCAGAGCGGAATAATATCCATTAGCACGAGTGGCCAGAGTGCAAGCCAGGCGATCAGGTTGCCAATGCCCCAGACAACCGCTCCCCAGGGAACCATGTGCATATATTTTCCTGCGATTTTGCGTTCGAGCACATCCAGTTCTGACTCGGTCAGTGAATCCAGGCTCACCGAGGCTTTACTCATGGTAGGGCTGATGGTCGGACTCATGGCCTCATTCATGGTCTTTTACCCAGATCCAGCTTCCTCGACTGTGCGCCACAATGCCAAACGAGATAGAAATCGCGAGCCCAGCGCCGTAGGCGACCGGCGTACTGAGTTCCGAGTTCATTGCCAGCATCCCCTGGGCGAGAAGGGGGGCTAGAAACCCGATGCTGAAGGCGATGGGGGAGAGGAATAGCTCGATCAGTTTCATGCGTTACCTGCCTTGAAGTGAGATTGTTGACATCATATACACGAAATGGTGACGTTACTCTTCGACACTGTCAATAGCGGTCTGAATATGGGCCTGTTCAGGGGCTGTGGGGATTAGTATTGGCTGGCGACGGTGGCTAATTCTCATTCAAACCAGAGCATAAGATCACCATTGAACCTTCAGGCCGTTCCGCCGAAGACAGCGGTATACAGCGTAACATCGAGCTGCCTTACCCATTAGTAGAAAAAGCCGCCGAAACATTAGCGGTTAATGACCCGTTTCGCGGGCCTAGAGTTCCCGATCAAAAACTCTTTGGCGAAGGGACGTAATGCTTGTCAGCGTTCGTCAACTGTTTTACGGTCTACCTGTGAGTTCACATAAAGGGACAACTCAAATGTCGAAAGCGCAATTGGTCGAAATGGCACGAAATGACCTGGAGCACGGCAGGAACGGCACGCAGGACCAGGCGGACGGTATTCACAAGGTTCCCGTTGAGAATTATTACGATCAGGGTCGATGGGAGGGCGAGAAGGAAAAAATCTTTCGCCGTATGCCGCTACTGCTGGCCACCACGGCTGAGCTGAAGGAAGTGGGTGATTACAAAGCGATGGTGGCTGCGGGCGTGCAGGTGTTTATGACGCGCACTCAAGGTGGCGGTATAAAGGCGTTTGTTAATATGTGTAGCCATCGCGGTGCGAGGCTTGTACATGAAGGCTGTGGCACCGCCCATCGATTCAGCTGCCCCTATCATGCCTGGACATACAACCCGGACGGAGATTTGGTTGCGATCTATTCTGCTGACGACTTTGGCGATATCGACAAGCAGGATTATGGGCTTACGGAGTTACCCAGCCTGGAGAAGGCTGGATTAATCTGGGTGACGCTTGACCCAAAATCCACACTGGATATCACCCTCTTCCTGTCAGGATACGATTCTCTGCTGGCGCAATTCGGTTTTGACAACTGGCACTATGCGAAAAACCAGCGGGTGGAGGGACCCAACTGGAAAATAGCCTACGACGGTTACCTGGACTATTATCACCTTCCAATTTTGCACAGGGAAACGTTTGGTACAGAGATCGGCAATAAGGCCAACTATTATAGTTGGGGTCCACATACTCACATGGGCAGACCTGATGCGTCCTATGAAGAGTTTGAAGGCCTGCCTGATGACGAGTGGCCAACCAGCAGGCTGGTTGCTGGTGTCTGGACCATTTTTCCACATATCTCTATTGCAAGTTTCGCCGGTGGTGGCCGGTCGGTCATGATTTCACAATTGTTCCCGGGAGCGACGCCGGAGACGTCATACACAAACCAGATATTCCTGATGGAGAAGGCGCCGGATACGGACGCGCTAAAAAAAGAAGCAGAGCAACAGTTTGAGTTTCTTGAGTATGTTGTTCAGGAAGAAGATTACGCAACAGGAATTGCCCTGCAGAAAAACCTTAACGTTGGCGTGCGTGATCATGTGCTCTTTGGTAAAAACGAAGGCGGTGGCCAGCGCTTCCATCAATGGGTCGACACGCTGCTGGAAACTTCCGATGAAGATTTGCCGAAACTGTTTCAGACGGGTTAGCGCATAGAGGATTGGGGCTTGTGCATAAGTTTCGTGCTTTCTTAAACGTCACTGCCGCGATGGGCGTATAGCCGCAGGAACTCTGGCCGAATTTTTGTTCAGGTACGATTACTTTGACCATTCACCCAAAAGGTGGTTAATTCTCTGTTCTTGCATTTTTCTTCCGAACCCCGGAGTCTATTTGAAAGCCTACATTGTCGTTACGATCGTTCTTATTGTTATTTTTGGGGCTATTGGCGGATTCCTTTTCAAGCGATTTAGTGCCTTTTCGTCAATGGATTTTTCACCGCCGCCGGTCACCATCGCGGCTTCAATTGCAACCAGTGAAAGCTGGGGGCAGGTGCTGAACGCCGTTGGATCCATACAAGCCGTGCGCGGGGTTGATTTGACTTCAGAAACCAGTGGTCAGATCACCGAGATTCATTTTGATTCCGGGAATGCCGTAAAGGCCGGCCAGCTTTTAGTGGTGCTGAACGATGAGATAGAGCAGGCGAGCCGTAACAACCAGATTGCAAGTCTCGAACTGGCCGAAATATTGTTCGAGCGAGACAAGACGCTCATTAAACAAAAATCCATTCCGCAATCCCAATACGATCGTTCCCGAGCTGACCTGGAGCGCGCCAAGGCACAGTTGGCCGAAACCGAGGCAAGGCTGGCCAATAAAAGAATAGCAGCGCCATTCGCCGGTATCATGGGAATCAGACGGATTGACGTTGGTGATTACCTGTCACCGGGAACTGTTATTGCAGCCCTCCAGGATCATAGCGAGTTGGAGATAGACTTCACTGTGCCGGCGCGCTATACACCGAAGTTAAGGGCCGGATTGGATGTTGGCGTCGAAGTTGATGCCTTCCCGGACAGGCGGTTCGAGGCGGTGGTCAGTGCGGTCGATTCGCAAGTAGATACGACAACACGAAATGTGCTGCTTCGGGCGGCGTTAAAAGAGTCCACAGGATTACTACCTGGCATGTTTGCAACGCTTGTAGTTGACCTGGGTGAAAAGCAGAGCGTGGTGTCGGTGCCAGAGACAGCGATGACTTATGCCTTGCAGGGTAATACGGTCTATATCGTAGAAGAGACTGAAGATGGAAGCCTGACAGCCAGTGCGCGGATTGTTGAGACGGGTGAGGTGAGGCGCGGCAAGGTGGCGATTCTGTCTGGTGTTGAGCCTGGAGAGCGCGTGGTCAGCGTAGGACAGAATAAACTCTTCAGGGGTGTAAGGATTTTGATCGACGAGACAGTGGCGCTATAAATAATGAAATTCACTGACATTTTCATTCAACGCCCTGTGCTCGCGATTGTGATTGCCGCGGTGATGTTGCTGGTCGGTATACAGGCCGGGACACAATTGTCCCTTCGTGAGTATCCCGAAGTGGAAAAAAGCCAGATTTTCGTACAGGCAATCTACCCGGGTGCCAGTGCACGAACGGTGCAGGGCTTCGTGACAACGCCTTTGCAGCGACGAATCGCAGCGGCGAAAGGTGTGGATTATGTGACGTCGGAAAGCAATCCCGGTTTGGCGCAGATAAATGTTTATGTCCGCCTTGGTGAAAACTCTACGGATGTGCTTACAGAGGTCATTACCAAGATTAACGAAGCCCGGTTCGAATTGCCGCGAGAAGTTGAGGACCCGGTCGTTAGCAATCGAACCGGTGGCGACGGCATGATGTATCTTGCGCTTTTAAGTGACCAGATGTCGGTTCAGCAAACAACAGACTATGCGATTCGTACGATTCAGCCAGTCCTGAGTACAGTAGAAGGCGTCGGTGAAGCTCGCATGTTGAGCAGCGGTGTTTTTGCGGTGCGTATTTGGCTTAACCCCGCAAAAATGGCCGCCTACGGTGTGACGGCAAAAGACGTCAACGATGCGGTTAGGAGGGAGAATTATATATCCGCTGCCGGGACGACACGGGGCGAACTTGTACGAGCGAGTGTAGACGCAGAAACCGACGTACAGGATCCAGAGAAATTTTCAGAAATTGTCGTTCGCCAGGAGGGCGACAAACGGGTTCGATTGGGTGATGTGGCAGAAGTTGAGCTGGCGAGCGATACCTACGAATCGGCGGCATATTCCAGTGGCAAGGAAACGGTGTTCATTGCGATCACAGAAGCGCCGGGTGCCAATCCGCTCGAAGTGGCCGCGCGGATAAAAAGCAAGGTAAAGGAAATCGAAGCACAACTTCCGGCTGACATGACCATCTTCATGGATTCCGATCTGTCGATATCCATTCGCGAAGGGCTTGAGGAAGTCGGAAAGACGTTAATCGAGGCGTCCATCATTGTTGTGCTGGTCATCCTTTTGTTCCTGGGTTCAATGCGAGTTGTTGCTATCCCGATTGTCGCCATTCCACTGTCGTTGATAACAGTCTTGTTTCTGGTCTGGTTAATGGGTTTCTCGATAAACTTGCTGACATTGCTGGCGATGGTGATTGCGATCGGTCTGGTGGTGGATGACGCAATCGTCGTTGTGGAAAACGTACATCGGCATATCGAAGAAGGGAAACAACCGCGGGAGGCAGCGCTAATTGGCGCGAGGGAAGTTGCCCTGCCCGTGATCGCGATGACGCTGACGCTGGTAGCAGTATATCTGCCAATTGGCTTCCTTGGAGGCCTGACGGGTGTGCTGTTTAGTGAATTTGCATTGACCCTGGCCGGGGCTGTCGTGATCTCTGGCTTTATCGCTCTGGTGCTTAGCCCGATGATGTGTGCCTATCTGTTAGTTGACCACGATCACCAGGGCAACATCGCTAACTGGCTTGACCAGAAGTTTGAACTGCTGCACCACCAGTATGAGCGGGTACTTGGAGTGTGCCTGAACAATCGCGGCGCAGTAATGTTGTTTGCCGTCGTGATTTTCTGCAGCCTGCCGATATTTTACCAACTGGCCCAGAAAGAGCTGGCACCCGACGAGGATAGCGGCAGTATATTTGCGATGGCGACTCCTCCGGACTACAGCAGCCTTGAATACACGACCTATTTTCTGGACCAGATGGTTGATGCCTGGAGAACAGTGCCTGAGGTCAGCCATTCCTGGCAGGTTAATGATCCCACCAGGGTATTCGGGGGCCTTGAGTTGGTGCCATGGTCGGAGCGGGAACGCTCGCTGGAAGAAATTCGCCAGGAAATCCAGGCTAAGTACGACAAAATCAGTGGCTTAGAGGTTTTTACCTTTGCGGCAGGGGGGCTGCCGGGTGCGGACTCAGGCCTGCCATTGCAGTTTGTGATTTCGTCCAATGCCGACTACAAGGAGCTTGACCGGGTTTCAGAAGCAGTTCTGCAAAAAGCGAGGCAATCAGGCATATTCGCCTTCGTTACCAAGGATTTGCGCTACTCCAGGCCTGAAATCACGGTTAGCATTGATCGCGAACTGGCCGCCCGGTTGGGTATCTCCATGGAAGATATTGGGCAGACGTTGCAGATCATGCTCGGTGAAGCGGAGACGAACCGGTTCAGTATGGAAGGGCGTAGCTACAAGGTTATTCCCCAGGCGGATAGAGGGTTTCGCCTCACCAAAGAATGGTTGGAGCGATACTACGTGCGTACCACTGGAGAGTCTCTGGTACCGCTGAGTACTGTGGTCACGCTTGGTCAGAAGGTAGAGCCGAATTCACTCAAACAGTTCCAACAGCTAAATAGTGCGACGGTCCAGGGGGTTGTGCTGCCGCCGAATACGCTGGGAGACAGCTTGGAATTTTTGGAGCAGGCGGTTTATGAAGTGGCGCCTATGGGATTTCGTGTCGGTCATCAGGGTGCGTCGAGGAGATTCATACAGGAATCCCAGGGATTCCTGCTGCTATTTTCGACATCGTTGGTTTTTATCTACCTGGTTCTTGCGGCCCAGTTCAACAGCTTTCGCGATCCGATTATCGTGTTGATCAGTGTGCCGCTATCAGTCTTTGGTGCGATCGTTCCGCTGGCCCTTGGGCTAGCCACACTTAATATCTATACCCAGGTGGGATTGCTGACGCTGATTGGCCTGATCAGCAAACATGGGATCCTGATTGTAGATTTTGCCAATCGCCTGGTGTTGGAGGGCTATGATCGAAAGGCAGCGGTACTCAAGGCAGCCGCGCTTAGATTGCGGCCTATTTTAATGACGACCGTTGCAACCGTGCTTGGTGTTTTACCGCTGGTTCTGGCATTTGGTGCCGGGGCTAACTCCAGGTTCGCTATTGGGTTGATGATCGCAGCCGGTATGAGTGTGGGTACGTTGTTCACCCTTTTTGTACTGCCGACTTTTTATCTGGTACTGGGCAAAGACCCGGTAAATGCGAGCAGTGAACACGCGATGGCTGAGCAACCAGTGTTAAACTCGTGAAAGGGTGAAGGAAACCGTGACGATGATTACTATTCTTAACGAAAACAATGTGACAGTGCTGCAAGGCGCGGCGGGTTCTGCGCTCTGGGTCAGCCAGGATGAGATGACGACTGCCACCGGATGGGCGCTCAAGACTGAGGGGTTTTGCAAGGATGAAGTCTGTGTGCCTGTTCCGGCGAGTAAGGCAGAAGGGCTCATTGTTGATGACAGGGTTAACCTGTCTGAAGTTTGGCAATTAATGGGCAAACCTGCTGCAGTCAGTAACGATGGTGATGTCTGGTCACTTGGTGAAGCCGCTAACGACCGAAATAAAGCGATGTTGAGTCTGGAAGCTCCAGATTTTTCATTGCCGGATTTTAATGGCAAGTTACATTCGCTGACCGACTTCCGGCGCAAGCGGGTGTTGCTCATTACCTGGGCCTCGTGGTGAGGATGTCGTCATGATCTGTCAGGTTGGCAGGCACTGTTTGAAGAGGTAAAAAACCAGGATTTTATCATTGTTTCGGTTGCGATGGATGCAGAGATTGAAGCGGCACAACCGTGGGTCGATGAAGCGTCTCCGACCTTCGTCACCTTGATTGATAAAAATCACCAGCTCTCGTCTCTCTACAATATGGTTAACGTTCCCCAGGCGGTCTGGATCGATGAGAATGGGAAAATGGTTCGCCCGACAGAAAGCGGTGGATCCATTGATATCCTTCGTGAGTTCGATATGGAAATCATGGGCTTCAAGCCCGAGGCGATGGAAAGTGCCGCTGCGGCCAAGGCGACTTATACGGGCGCGGTAAAAGACTGGGCAATTAACGGCAAGGAAAGTCCCTATGCCTTCGACCCTGATGTAGCTAGAGATCATGTCGAAGCCATGACTGACGATATGGCGATGGCGCATACCAAATTTCAGCTCGGCCAATACTTGCTACAAAGCGGGCTTGAAGATGAAGCCAATCAGCTGTTTTCGGCATGCCGCGACCTGCATCCTTACTCCTGGAATATCTTTCGCCAGACGAGTGAAAAGATGGATACAGGTATTGCCGCGGGTGAAGCTTTTTGGGGCAAGGTCATGTCCCTTGGCGACAAAGAGTATTACAAGACCGTCGATATGCCGGGAATGTCGTAGCGACATTCCCGGCATAGGCTTTCTAATTCACCTTTTGTTTAAAGGTTCACTTTTCTTAAAGATAGTCTGGGTCTCGACCTTCCGGGAAAGGTGCTGACATTTCCATAATGGGGCTGTCACCGGGTTTCAGGTTATCGTGCGCACGCTTCCATGTCGCGAATGATGCCAGAATGTGAACCGGGTCCCCGTGGATCTCAGTGAACCCGCCATTCACCTCACGAGTATCAAAATAGGCCGCGTTGACATCATCGGCCCATAGTTCACAGGCGTTCACAAACCCCAGGTCCAGCATTCTCTGTCGGGCGGCGGCGAAGTCATTCACCATGCATCCAACATGGTGGAATCCTTCTTCACCTTTTTGATACATATCCCTGTAGATGGAGGGCGTTTCATCATGCTGCGCAATAAACTGAATCTGGTTGCTGCCGAGATATCCGAAGCCATAAGAAACATCGGCCTCCTGGGGAGTATCACGAAACTGAAACTTGTCCGTCTTGTGATGCGGCACCATGACGAACGGACCTGCACCATAAAGGCGGTTCCATTTGTGGGCAGCTTCTTCGACATCGTTTACAAAATAGGCGTGCTGAAAGATCGGATATAGCATGTGCTTTACCTGTGTCTGGAAACTCGAACTTTGAGTGTTTCAAAAAATGTAGTCGACGTCAAAAATACCTACTTCGGTGTTAACGTCACGCGTAATGATTCCGGGCCGCGCACAGACAGACTCTTTTTATAGGCGGGTTCGGGGCCTGACAGCTCGATATGTTTAGTTCTTCTCAGGATGCCCAGAAATATCACTTCCATATCAAGCCGTGACAGATGGTTACCCAGGCAAAGATGGGCTCCCCGGCCGAATGCGACATGGCGGTTCGGGTTGCGGGTGATATCAAACGTATCTGCATCGGGGAACCGATCCGGGTCCCTGTTCGCTGAGCCATACAATAAACCGAATTTTGTGCCCCTGGGATAGTGCTGACCATTTAAGACAAGTGCTTCGCTGGCATAGCGATGGAAGAAAGGCAGGGGTGATTCAAAACGGAACATTTCCTGCACCGCCATCTGGATGTGCGCTGGTTCCTGGCGCAGCAGACTCATTTGTTCCTGATGCGATATCAGTGCGTGCATGCCGCTGCCCAGAACGTCAATCGTCGATCCGTGACCCGCTGCGAGGATGAGCATACATGTTGAGATGAGTTCTGGTTCGCTCATTTCGCCAGCATTCTGGGCTGCGACGAGTGAGCTGATCAGGTCCTCCCGCGGGTTTTTCTTTCGATCTGCAATCAGGTCAGACAGGTATAAGTAGAACTCGGTCGTGGCGTTTTCGGCGAGCAGCTTGTGCGCGGGGGTTCGCCCAACATCAAAAAACTGCACGATATCCTCTGACCATATTCGAAGCTGAGGGCAGTCCTCAATGGGAACGCCGAGCAGGTGGCCGATGATGTGACCAGGAACATGAGAGGCGAGGTCTGCAACAAAATCAAATTCCCTGTGTTGCAGTAATTGGTCGAGTAACTGGTCAACGTATGTCTGGATCATACCGCGCTGTTGCTCTACTAAACGCCGCGATAACGCACGAAGGACGATGACTCGAAGGCGAAAATGTGTGGCGCCATCGCGTTCCAGCAGACTGAATTGTACAAACCGCTCATGATTGGGCATGTCGTGCCAACCTCTTGCTCGCTGCTCTGCTTTCACGGCGCCCGGATCCATAAATGCTTCCAGTGACCTGACCAGGGTCGGGTTTCGGGCGGCGCCCTCTACATCGCTATAACGCGATAGCAGGAAAGCGTCAGCGCTATCGTAAAAATAAGGTTCATCCAGCTTGCGAAGGTTTGCGTAGAAGCTGTAGGGGTTTTTTGCAAAGGCTGTAGATTGTGGTTCGAACAATGAACTTGACCCGGTTTAAGTGTGTTGGTGCAGGCTCCGGCAAAGATAAACACTGCTAGCCTATACTGCCACCATTATCATTATGACTGTCACCATCATCATGACGAGACAGGCTGGCAGCTGATGACTTGATTGCGTCTCCAGTCAGGGTAGCATTGGTAGTGATTAAAGGTTTATTCAAATGACAGAATTTCTGCAGTTTCTGGTTGCACACGGTTACGTGGTCATTTTCGCCTGGGTTGTACTTGACCAGGCAGAATTACCTTTGCCGACATTACCACTGCTGCTGGCAGCGGTGGCGCTTGCCGGTACGGGGGAACTCAGTCTTTTGGGAATTTTCGTTGTCTGTACGCTAGCAGTGGTATCCTTTGACCTGTTCTGGGTTGGGCGACTGCGTGGTGTTTTGGACGGAGGCGGGCTAAGAAACCGAAATAGTTGGGCGTCAGGAGACCAGCCTTGAGTGAGACAAACAGCAAACCGTTCCGTTTAAGTGACATCCAAGATTCTATTGGTCAATCGCTGGGTGTCAGTGATTGGGTCGACATCGACCAGATCCAGGTGAATGTCTTTGGCGAAGTGACTCGATGGGCTAAGCCTGGACACTGCGATCCTGAGTATGGAAAGACCACGCCCTATGGTGGAACGCTGATTCATGGCTTCCACATGATTGCGTTATGTTCGTATTTTTTTGAGAGTGCGGGTCTACGCCCCATCGACGGCGCTTATTCCCTGAATTATGGGCTTGATAAAGTACGGGTTCTCAAGCCTGTGGTGATTGGGGACGGTGTTCGACTTCGATCCCATGTGTCCCTGCTGAACGCAGTGGACAAGGGTAATGGAGAAAAACTGTTGACTACCACTCACCAGGTCGAGGTTGAAGGCAAGCCTGAGTATGCACTGTACGCTGAATACCTGAGTTACTGGTACCCCAAATAGATGTTCATGACTTAAAATTGTCGGATGGGTTTAAAGTCCACCGCTACAACCGCAATAAACCTGATGAGACCAATAATTTATAGGCACTAACCTACTCGACAGTCTCGCATGAAGCTGTGACCCAGATTGTTGAACGATATAAAATGCTCAGCTATTAATGTTGAGCGCTATCTGGAATTATCCAAAGTTCACTGCCTGTCTGTAACGATGGTTATCTATCCCTGGAGAATGACCTACAGCAGAGGGATTTTAGACCTGTTTGTGGGTAAAAAAATAAGGGCTCCTGGCTGGAGCCCTCATTTTTGGTGGGCCGTCCGCGACTCGAACGCGGGACCAATTGGTTAAAAGCCAACTGCTCTACCGACTGAGCTAACGGCCCGAAAGGAAAGGCGGCTATCATACCGATTCCCGCCCAAAGTTCAAGGAACTCGGGTTTGATCGAGGCGAGCCATGACAGCTTCGACGACTTTTGCACTCAGGTCACAACCGGTCAGTTTATCAATGGTGGTAATTCCGCCCGGATTAATCACATTGACCTCGATAAGCCACGGATAAACAAGATCTACTCCGGCAAACCAGGCGCCCTTCGAGAGCATCTGGCGAGCGAGTTTGGTGCAATAGTCGCGTTCTGCCTCAGAGAGGTCACAGGGCTCAGTTTTGGCACCGGCAGTGATATTGGTGCGGTGATCGCCCAGGGGGCGACGCAGGTATTGACCGATCACCTGGCCACCGGCCAATAAAACCCGTTTCTCGCCTTGCTCAATCTCAGGGATGTACCTCTGGAGCATCGTATAACTGCTGTTATCCGGGCCACAGAGCTTCTTGATAATCACGGTCAGTTGACTGTCTCCGGCGTGAGTTAGGTAGACATCTCTGCCAAGGCTTCCTGCAGGTGGTTTTACAATCCACTTTCCTTCATTCGCCTGAACAATACTGATCAGTTCTTCAGCTGAGGTTGATGCGTAGGTTTCCGGGCTTGGGAACTGATCGCCCTGGCTGACAAGATAATACTTGCTCTTAAGATGCATGATGGCATCAAGTGAATTGATGATTTTGCATCTTTCGGACAGAGCATAGAGCAGCTGATATTTATCGAGGAAGTTTTCTCGATCACCCAGACCGAGAATCCAAATAACGTCGTGATCGACTTTACGTTCTGCACTCGTCGGCAGCGGTGAGCCTGACTTCAGGTGTGAGCGCCAGGAAAATGCGTCAGCCGTAACCCGACCCGCAAGCAGCCTCAGGGAATCGACCAACAGAATGTCGACACTATGTCCTGATTTATTCAGTTCACGGGCGAACCTGAGATAATTACCATCCTCTAGTGTCGGTGTCTCCTGTATCAGCAGTGCGATGCGTGCCATAGAATTAAAGCTATGCGTTCTGTTTAAAGCAGCGGTGACTTTACCGGCTTTGGCTGCGCTATAATAGCTTCTCCATTTATCCTGGTTAACGATAAGACTGATGTCCAACATTGCATTCGACGTACCACTTCATCAAAGCCATCTGCTGAGTGATGATGAAGTTCGTGCCTATAAGGATCGAATTAAAGCTCTGCTTAAACGCGAAAACGCCGCGATCGTGGCTCATTACTATACCGACGATGCGATCCAGGAACTGGCGGAAGAAACCGGGGGCTGTGTCTCAGACTCGCTTGAAATGGCGCGATTCGGTGCGGAGTGTAACGCCGATACTCTGGTAGTAGCCGGTGTTAAGTTCATGGGCGAGACTGCCAAGATTCTTTCTCCGAAAAAAAGAGTTTTGATGCCGACCCTTGAGGCAACTTGTTCTCTTGACCTGGGTTGTCCCATTGATGAGTTTTCTGCTTTCTGCGATGACCACCCTGACCATACCGTTGTCGTTTATGCGAATACATCAGCTGCCGTGAAAGCGCGCGCAGATTGGGTGGTGACGTCCGGTATCGCACTGGAGGTTGTCGAGCATCTGATGGACGAGGGTAAACCGATTATTTGGGCGCCGGACAGGTATCTTGGCTCTTATATCAACAGGGAGACCGGCGCCGATATGGTGCTATGGAACGGCAGTTGCATTGTGCATGAAGAGTTCAAGGCGAAAGGTCTTCAGGACTTGATGCATGTTTACCCTGAGGCTGCGGTACTTGTGCATCCGGAGTCGCCACCCTCAGTGATCGATCTTGCTGATGTAGTGGGTTCGACCACGCAAATCATTCGCGCTTCGCAGGAACTGCCGAATGAGAAGTTTATTGTCGCGACGGACAAGGGTATTTTTTACAAGATGCGGTCACTCGCACCCGACAAGATATTTATTGAAGCCCCAACGGCAGGCAGTGGTGCAACGTGCAGGAGTTGCGCGCATTGTCCCTGGATGGGAATGAATGTGCTGGAAAATCTTGAGTCATCTCTGGTTGAAGCAAGTAATGAAGTGTTGATTGATGAAGAGCTGAGGCAGAAAGCTCTGGTGCCACTTCAGCGTATGGTGGCCTTTCAGGCTAGTGGGGAAATCCGCGTAAGAAACTGAAAAAGGTCTGCGATCGATGGTAGGACTGCGCTTAACCAATGACGTCCCGGCATGAAAATTTAACTTGTTGTTATGGGTTCCTCTGTCTCAGGCAGGTCTACCCGCTGGGTTTTTGGCGTCAGCTTTCGAAGAACTGAAACCTGAAATGAACGCGAAGTACTATTGGTCTTTAGGGCTTCAGCCTCCATCCTTCATCATCCAGATATCCTCCAGTCTTTGTTTAATGCGTGCGGTTTGCTGAAAGTTATGCCGTACCAGGGGTAGTGCGTAACCGAGCTGTTTGATCGCCTGGTCGTAATTGGCGTTGAGTACGAAAAACTCTGCTCGAGCTTCGTGCACCCCAGGAATATTGTTGGCAAGACCATAGGCTTCCGCCAGTAGGTACCAGACATATTCATCGTTAGGTCGTTTAACGCTTAGATTGGCCAACACCTCCAGTGCTGCGTGGGGTTTGCGTACGGCAAGAAGTGTCTGCGCGTAAGTGGCGGATAAAGGGTAGTTGTTGGGTGACACTTCCAAAGCTTCCTCCAAAAGGTCAAGCGCAATTTCCGGTTGCTGGGCTCTGGTGTAGATAGCAGCCTCGGCTATTCGAAAGGGGATGTTCAATGGGTGCTGTTCACGAAGCTCCCGGATATGTGTGCGGGCTTTGTCGAAGGCTAATGAATTGGTAAGCGAGATGACCAGGCCATACCGGTTTGCAGTTTTCTGGATGGTATTGCTGCTTGCCTTAAATGCGGCTTCGAAATGCCTTATATCCTGTGCCTGGTTCCCGCTGGTGACCGCGCGAGCGCGGATGCGCATCAATTGATACTCCAGGTTGGCGGGGAACTGCTTTTTGGGATAATTCTGGGTTTGGTTATACGAATCCGCTACTCGGTCATTGGTTACAGGGTGGGTTCGCAGGAATTCCGGGATATTGTTGCCTGTGCTGTAACGACTGGCGCGCTGCAATCGCTCGAACATATAAGCCATAGCTCGTGGGTCCATGCTGGCCTCATCCAGTGTATAAATACCGATCCTGTCAGCTTCTGCTTCTCGTTCGCGGGAATACTTGAGGGACTGGTTCTGTGCCAACCCACGGCTTCCTGTCAATGCCGCAAGTGCAGCATCCCCACCGGCAGTTGCTGCAAGAATGACCCCCGCCAGCATACCGGCAATATTAATGGCTGCGCTTTTTTTACCCTCGGCCACTCTTCTGGCGAAGTGGCGCTGACTCAGGTGAGCCAGTTCGTGGGAGAGGATCGCCGACATTTCATGTTCCGTTTGTGCGTAGCGGAACAGGCCGTGGTGAACACCAACTATCCCGCCCGGCGCCGCGAAAGCGTTCAGCGACCCATTCTGGATAATTACAATGTCGAGTCGGCGATCTTCAAGTTGGCTGTGTGAGGCAAGGCGATAGATGAGATGCTCTAAATAGTCCTGCAGGACGGGGTCATCCAGTGTAGGTGCCTGGGCCCTGATGGAGCGTAAAAACTGTTGTCCGAGCCTGCGCTCCTGCTCGAGCGAAATAATGCCTGACGTGCTGTCCCCGAACGTCGGCAGGTCCTGGTTGGCTGACAAGGTCAGGCTCCAGAGGATGCTACTCAAGGATTAGAGAAATACGAATCATTTTTCAGGTTCAGGTTAGGGGTGCCAGCATATTTGGATAGATTATCTCACTTTACGTTCAGATCTTCGCCTATAGAGGGTCAAGGGTCGGTCAGTTTCCGTTATAATCCCTTCCATGGATATTGATCGAAAGCTGGATGCGTGCGGTTTGACCTGTCCGTTGCCGTTGCTGAAAGCAAAACAAGCGCTAAACCGTCTTGATAGCGGTCTGGTGCTCGAGGTCGTCTGTACAGACCCCGGATCTGTCCGAGACTTTGAGGTCTTTGCCAGACAAAGTGGCAACGAGTTGTTGCGACAGGAAGAATCTGACGGCCAATATAGTCACTGGCTGAAGAAAGCTTGAGTTAATTGTCGAAACCGCGAGCTTGTGAAGCTATTCGCGCGCCAGTAATATGAGCCACTTTTCCTAAAGGCCGCTACCATGATCACCGGAAGTATCGTCGCCCTGGTCACCCCCATGCACACAGATGGTGAGATCGACTGGGCGAAACTTGGTGATCTGCTCGAGTGGCATATTGAACAGGGGACAGCGGCAATCGTGCCTGTGGGCACGACCGGTGAGTCTTCGACCGTCACCGTCGATGAACATTGCCAACTTGTTAAGTTCGCCGTTGATACGGTTGCCGGGCGGGTTCCCGTCATTGCGGGCACCGGCGGTAATTCCACAGCGGAAGCGATCGAGTTAACGTCTTCAGCGAAGGCGCTAGGTGCTGATGCCTGCCTGCTGGTGACACCCTATTACAACAAACCTACTCAGGAAGGCTTGTTTCGTCACTACAAAGCCATTGCCCAGGCCGTTGACCTGCCGCAGTTTCTTTACAATGTTCCTGGTCGAACTGCCTGCGATATGTTGCCGGAAACGGTTGCCCGACTGGCTGAAGTTCCTCAGGTTGTTGGCATTAAAGAGGCAACTGGTGACCTTCAACGTGGGCAACAAATTCGTGAGCTGTGCGACATTTCGATTTACTCGGGAGACGATGCGACGTCCTGTGACCTGATGCTGGAAGGCGCCAGAGGTACGATCAGCGTGACGGCCAATATTGCGCCGGCTAAATTGTCTGCGATGGCTGTCGCCGCGGTAAATGGCGATGCAGAAACCTCGAAGGCAATTGACGAAGAATTGCAGGGACTGCACGAGAAGTTGTTTCTTGAGTCGAATCCTATTCCCGTTAAATGGGCACTGTCCCAAATGGGTAGAATAGAAGCAGGCATTAGGTTACCGATGACGCCTTTTTCGGAAAAATATCATGTTGAACTACGTGCTGCGATGCACCATGCGGGGGTAATTAATTGATCGATCGTGGATTGTTGGTATGTGGAGTGTTGCTACTCGGTGGTTGTGGTTGGTTTGGCTGGTTTGGCAAGAGTGATGCACAACTGACGCTTGAGACGGGGTCCAGTGCCCCGACGGAAATACCGGGAAGCTTGGACATGCCTCCTTTTAATGACCAAATGCCTATCCCCCAGGTGATCGACTACAGGGGGCTGGCTGGCAAAGAGGTTGAGCTGAGGCTTCCTGATGCGCTGAGCACGTCCTTTGGTGTAGAGCAGATTGTGATCCGAAAGCTGGGTGAGTCCAGGTGGGTATTCCTCGACCTGCCGACGGCGACGATATGGCCCCAGGTAGTTCTTTTTTGGGAAGAAAACCATCTGCCAGTAGCGCAGTTGGATCCAAGAAACGGCACTCTGGAAACGGCGTGGATCATTGGTACCAGTGGCAACCCTGATGAGATTTACGAGAGCTTGACCAGTGGCTCAGCATGGGGTGAGCAATCCATGGCCCAGCAGTACAAGTTTTTTGTGCGAGTTGAGCCAGGGGTCAGGACCTCCAGCACAGAACTTTATATCGAGCAGGCGGAGCGTCCCCTGGGTGGATTTGATCCCGATGACCGGACTGATTGGGATGGCAAATCGGATAATCCTGAATTGGAAGGAAAGATGCTGACTACACTGGCTTACTATCTGGGTGACCGGGTTGCGCAGGGTCCGAGTGTGTCGCTACTGGCCGCCGGTCTGCAGGAAAGCAAGGCGTTTCTGGTGGCCGAGCCTGAGGGTATGGTTCTAAAGTACAAACTCGACTTCGATCGGGCCTGGGCTACGGTTGGGGCTGCGCTTGAAGATGCCCGAATCAGTGTAGAGGACCTGGACCGTACTTCTGCTATCTATTATGTCTACTACAGCTCTCGCCATGATCCTGACCCGGGGTTCTTTTCAAAGATTTTTGGTGGTGGCGATAGTAGAGAAGATGCTGATCCAGCGCACAGGTTCACGGTTCAGTTGGAGTCGGAAGGTGAAGAAATCAGGGTTACGGTTGGCGTAGCCAGCGAACTTGCGGCATCGGATACCGACAGCCTGATCCTGAAAGAGCGGTTACTAAAACTGATCAAGGAATACTCCACCTAATGATTCAGGGCCAGAGCGGATGTCAGTGAGATTCGCTTCCCTGGGAAGTGGCAGCAAGGGTAACGCGACCCTGATCGATAACGGCAGTACCTGCGTGGTCATCGATCTTGGCTTCACCATTAAGGAAACGGTCCGAAGACTCTCTCGCTTGGGTTTGATGCCCCACGACGTCGATGCCATTCTGGTGACCCATGAGCACGCAGACCATATCCACGGTGTTGCCGGTTTTGCCAGAAAATTTGGCACACCGGTTTACCTGACACCAGGTACTTACCAGCAAAAAAAAATGGGTGAGTTGCCGGTTTTGAACAAGATCAATTGCCACAATCCATTTGAAGTCGGTTCATTCACTATCACTCCGGTTGCAGTACCTCATGATGCCAAAGAGCCGTGTCAGTATCTTGTTACCTCGAATGAGATAACCGTTGGACTGCTGACGGACCTCGGTCATATCACGCCGCACGTCAGAGAAACGTATCGTGAATGTGATGCGTTGTTGCTCGAATGCAACCACGACGTGGTGATGCTCCAGGATGGGCCTTACCCTTATCAGTTGAAGCAAAGGGTGGGCGGTGACTATGGCCACCTGAATAATGTACAGGCTGCAGAACTGTTGGATACCATCAATCTCGAGCGGCTGCGTCACCTGGTCATTTCTCACATCTCGGGGAAAAATAACCTTCCCAATCTGGCGCAAGATGCCGTACAGCCCTTGTTATTAGGGTGGACAGGCTCGCTGGTGGTCGCCAGTCAGGAAGAAGGCTTTGGCTGGATCTCTCTGGACTAATCTTGAAAAAGGCTTGAATACTGTGTTTTCATACAGTACTGTATGAATTAACAGCAAATCTGGGTGTGTATAACTCTAGCCGTGAACGACTAGAGGCTAGCGACCCGGCACACCGGGCAGGTCATTTGAGGAGATTGTAATGAGAGTAAGGCATATCAGGTCACTGGACATCTGGCTGATGAGCAAGGGCGATCGCGTGCTGTATCGCGGCAAGGAGAATCCCTGGCGATCAACAAGAATCATGCAAAGTGCGCTGCGCCGTGAGGGCGTTCGAAGCGCGGCGTAACGTCTTAAAAATATTGACCTTTCTTAACCTGAATCCCCTCTTCTGTTAGGCTAGCCGTTTTTCGGAGAAGCATCGGTGAGCATGGACTCGTATACCGTCGAAATCAACGCCCAGAACTTTCAATCTGAGGTCGCGGAAAAGTCCCAGCAGGTTCCAGTCTTGCTGGAGTTCTATGCGGAAGGTGCGGAGCAGTGCGCACCTACAACTGCCCTACTTCAAAAACTGGTCGTCGAGTACCAGGGTAAGTTTTTACTGGCACGGGTTGATATCCAGCAGAACCAGCAGCTTGTTCAACAGTTACAGGTTCGGGCGCTACCGAGTATCAAGGTTATCTTCCAGGGCCAGATGGCTGGCGATTTCGAAGGTCCCGCAGAGGAGCAACAGCTCCGTGAGGCGCTGGATCAGTTAACCATGAGCCCCATGGATCGGGTTCGCGATCAGATTGACCTTCTGCTTGAACAGGGTGAGCGTGGACAAGCGATTCAGATGTTGCAACAGGTCATTGCCGAAGAGCCGGCAAATTTCGGTTTACAGGTGGAGCTCTGTGACCTCCTTATTATGGAAGGCCAGGTCGATGACGCGCGCAAGTTGCTGGTGGGTATTCCGGCTGACGCCGAGGGTATCGATAAACCTAAAAGCCGTCTCGAGTTTATCGAACTGGCCGGTGACCTGGGAACACTCGATGAACAGCGGTCAAAAGCAGAAGTTGACCCGGCTGATCTCCAGGCCAGATTTGATTATGCGATTAAGCTGATTGTGAATGACCAGGTTGAAACCGGGCTGGAGGCGCTCCTGGCGATTCTGCAGGCAGATAAAACCTGGGGTGAAGAGAAAGCAAGGCTCACCATGATTAAGGTGTTTAATATGCTCGGTAAAGGCAATGAGCTCGCCACGAGCTACAGAAGGAAAATGTTTACATACTTGCATTAAATTGTCGTAGCCAACTTAATGCAAGTCCGTTGTAGCACTAACGATTCAGGTTAAATACCCTGAACCGTTAGTGTGGGACGGTAATCTCAGATTTTCTGAGGTCTTCGCATTTACCAGGCCTACAATCAGTGACTTCTCCCCACGCTTCACGCCTACCAAATCTGTAAACCCATACAGCATCTGCTAAACTTCCAGTGGTAAGTTCTTGAAATAAGGCGTGTGTTAAATGACACCGGAACTCGCTGCGGCTTTCCTAACAGGTTGTTTCCTATCAGCCGTTTTCACTTACTTCCTGGTATCAAGATTTGAGAAGGGATCCGCGACAAAAAAAGCTGACGCCATAGGCAGCCAGCTTGCCGTCAGCTTAAGAGAATTGACCGAACAACAGGTTCTAAACGCTTCTTTGCGCGAGCGACTTGAGGGCAGGGAGGCCAGAATTGGCCAACTTGAACTGCTGGTTTCGAATCTCAGTGGAACACTCGAACAGGAACGAACTAACCTCATCTCAACCCGCGACCAAATCTCACGGCTTGAAACCACCCTGAGCGAGCAACAACAACAGGCAGAAGAAAAACTTACCCTTCTTAAGGAGGCGAAAGAATCCCTTCATGATGGGTTTAAAAACCTCGCTAACGAAATTTTTGAATCGAAGCAGAAGGAATTCAAAGCCCAGAGTAAAGAACAGCTCAGCGGTGTGCTGGATCCATTGCATGAAAGGATAAAATCCTTCGAAAAGCGAGTTGAACAGACTTACAGCGATGAAGCCAAAGAGCGTTTCTCGCTGGTCAAGGAAGTGAAGAACCTGCAGGAACTTAATAGCAGGATTGCCCAGGATGCTGTTAATTTAACCAATGCCCTTAAAGGCGAGAACAAGACCCAGGGGGTTTGGGGTGAAATGGTGCTTGAGAAAGTGCTGGAAAATTCCGGTTTAGTAAAAGGCCGGGAGTATGAAATCCAGGTGTCGCTCAAACAGGATGACGGCAAGAGATACCAGCCTGATGCCATTGTGCGTCTTCCTGAAGGGAAAGACGTAGTTGTGGATTCCAAGGTCTCGCTCACCGCGTATGAACGTTACTGCTCAGCGGAAGATAACATTGAGAGGATAGCGGCGCTGAAAGCACACACACAATCAATCAGGTCGCATATCAAAGAGCTGGCGGCTAAGGACTATCAAAACCTTGAAGGAATTCGGACGCTGGATTATATCTTGTTGTTTGTGCCAATTGAGTCTGCCTTCTCGGTGGCAACCCAGGAAGATACCACGCTTTATTCCGATGCTCTTTCCAGGCATATCGCCATCGTTACCCCATCGACATTGCTGGCAACGCTCCGTACGATCCAGAATATGTGGCGTGTCGAGCAACAGAATAAGAATGCAGAAGAAATCGCAGACAGGGCTGGCAAACTGTATGACAAGTTCGTCAGCTTTGTAGCTGATCTGGAACTGATCGGCAGCAGGCTTGAATCCACTCAGAGTGCTTACCAGGACGCATACAACAAGCTCGCCAGTGGCCGGGGTAACCTGGTAAAACGTGCGGAAGATATGAAAGCTCTGGGCGTGAAAGTCAGTAAATCTTTACCCAGGAACCTGGTTGAAATGCCAGAACGAGAGGTTCCTCGGTCTATTTCATCGGTCGATAGTCAGGAAACCCGGTCATAGCCTGATAATGTCAGGGGAGTCACTATCGCTTTCAAACAGTGTTAGTTGAAAACAATTTCAGTTGAAAAAGAAGGTCTGAGAAAAACAATGTCTGAGAAAAACAATCACGCCTATTGGCAGGCAAACCTGCGGTTGATGCTCGTATTGCTGGTCATCTGGTTCAGTGTCTCGTTTCTGGCGGGTATCATCTTTGTAGACTTCCTCAACCAGTTTCGTCTGTATGGTTACAAGCTTGGCTTCTGGTTTTCGCAGCAAGGTGCTATCTACTTTTTCGTTCTGCTGATCTTTGTCTACGCATGGCGTATGAATGCCCTGGATAAAAAGTTCGGCGTAGATGAGGAGTAGTTGATGTCCGCACAATTACTCACTTACCTGTTTGTCGGGGCTTCGTTCACACTTTACATCGGTATTGCCATCTGGAGCCGCTCGTCGTCCACCAAAGAGTTTTATGTGGCGGGTGGTCACGTTAACCCCATTGCAAACGGGGCGGCGACTGCGGCGGACTGGATGTCTGCGGCCTCATTTCTTTCAATGGCAGGGATCATTGCATTTGAGGGCGCCGATGGCGCCAGGTACCTGATGGGCTGGACTGGTGGGTACGTATTACTTGCGTTGTTGCTGGCACCTTACCTTAGGAAATTCTCTAAATTCACGGTGCCTGACTTTGTCGGAGATCGTTATTACTCACAGACCGCGCGTCTTGTTGCGGTGGTATGTGTTATTTTTATCTCGTTTACCTATGTCGCGGGACAAATGAGAGGGGTTGGAATAGTGTTCAGCCGCTTTCTTGAAGTGGACATCAATACCGGTGTTCTCATCGGTATGGCCATCGTTTTTTGCTACGCTGTGCTGGGTGGCATGAAGGGCATTACCTATACCCAGGTGGCTCAATACTGTGTGTTGATTTTTGCCTACCTGGTGCCTGCCATTTATATTTCTATTGCCCTGACGGGTAATCCACTACCAATGTTTGGCCTGGGTTCTACGATGGTCGATGGCAGTGGTATTTACCTGCTGGATAAGCTCGATGGCCTGACCACTGAACTGGGCATGGCCGCGTTTACGTCAGGGAACAAATCTACTATTGATATGCTGTTTATTACGGCTGCCTTAATGGCAGGAACCGCAGGGTTGCCCCACGTGATTGTTCGATTTTTTACCGTACCCAAGGTCAGGGATGCCCGTATTTCGGCTGGATACGCCCTGATATTCATCGCCCTGCTCTATACGACCGCTCCTGCAGTCGCAGCCTTTGCCCGAATGAACATCATTAACAATGTCGATGGTATGCCCTATGAGGATGCCCCGTCATGGTTTAGCAAATGGGAAGACTCGGGGCTAATCGCCTGGCGTGACAAGAATGAGGATGGTGTTGTCCAGTACCGGGGTGGTAATGCGTTGCAGCCGGCGAAACCTGCCTACACCGGTGATCGCGGAAGCAGTGGCGAACGTTTACTTGGAAACAGCGATTCAGCCAGCGAAAACGAGTTGTACATAGACCGGGATATTATTGTGCTGGCGCATCCGGAAATTGCGCAGTTACCGAATTGGGTGATTGCCCTGGTGGCAGCGGGCGGACTTGCTGCGGCGTTATCAACTGCAGCTGGATTGCTCCTGGTTATTTCCACCGCGGTATCCCATGACCTGATGAAAAAGACATTCAAGCCCCAGATCACTGAACGTCAGGAGCTCCTGTTTGCTCGAATTGCTGCTGCAGTAGCGATAGGTATCGCCGGTTTGTTTGGCATTTATCCTCCGGGGTTTGTTGCTGAGGTTGTGGCATTTGCCTTTGGATTGGCTGCCGCAAGCTTTTTCCCGGTGCTGCTGCTTGGCGTCTTCTACAAGAGAATGAACAAGGAAGCAGCGATTACAGGCATGATTACAGGCCTTGTGTTCACCTTTGCTTATATCGCCTATTTCAAATTTGTTAGTCCTGCTGATAACAATCCAGATCATTGGTGGTTCGGCATATCGCCTGAAGGTATTGGGACGCTGGGGATGATGGCTAACTTTGTGGTGTCGCTGATCGTTTGCAGGTTCACACCACCACCACCCGCCGAGATTCAGGCGCTGGTTGAAAATATCAGGGTGCCTTCTTAGGTGAGTCTTGTTAAGCGTTATCGTTGATCTTTTGCGACAGCGGTGTTTCCATAGAAAGTTATTCCCAACCATTTTATGACAAGAAGGCCAGGTCATGATTGAAGCAGATAATCTGATCAGTCAGTACGAGAGTGAAGGCATAAATCGCGTAAAGCTAGGATTTACGGATATCGATGGTGTGCTTCGCGGCAAGTACATCAGTCTTGATAAATTCAAGGGTATCGCGGCGGGTACAGCAGGATTTTGTGACTGCGTCCTGGGCTGGGACATGGACGACCAGCTGTACGACAACGTGAAATACACCGGTTGGCATACCGCTTTTCCGGACGCGGCGTTTCGCGTCGACCTGGCGACTGAAAGGCGTCTGCAGGATGAGAATAACCTGCCATTCTTCCTGGTTGAGTTTGTCGCCGACGATGGCGGCCTGCACCCGATATGCCCTCGTAGCAGATTGAAGCACATCCTGGGCGTTGCCGAGTCAATGGGCTACCTTCCAAGGCTTGCCTTCGAGTACGAGTTCTTTATCTTTAATGAGACGGCCCAGTCCGTGCGAGAGAAAAACTATACGGATCTGGTTCCGTTGTCTCCCGGGAATTTCGGCTACTCTGTTTTAAGAACCATGACCTTGTCAGATCTCTTTAATGAGTTTATGGATTATTGTCTGGCACATGATTTCCCGATTGAAGGGTTGCACTGTGAAACAGGGCCGGGCGTATGGGAGGCGGCCATTGCGGTTGATGATGCGCTTGCTGCCGCTGATAAGGCTGTCCTGTTCAAGACGTTTGCCAAAGCCTTCTTCCAGAAAAGGGGCATGATTGCGACTTTTATGGCTAAGTGGTCTATGGATTATCCAGGTCAAAGTGGTCACGTTCACCAGTCGCTGCTGTCGAGGGAAGACGGCCGGAATGTTTTCTTTGATGCAAACGAACCTCATTCAATGAGTGCGACCATGCACCATTATGTTGGCGGGCTTCGCCGTCACATGAAGCCACTGCTCGCGGTGACTTCCCCAACAATCAACAGTTATACGCGACTTGTTAAGGGTGCCTGGGCGCCTACTGCGGCAACCTGGGGCGTGGAGAACAGAACGGTAGCTCTGCGGGTAATTGAAGGATCTGATAAGTCGCAGAGGGTGGAGTTTCGAGTTGGGTCAGCTGATGCGAACCCCTACCTGGTTGGAGCAGCGAATCTGGCAGCCGGGCTTACGGGTATTTCCGAGAAACAGGATCCAGGGGGTGCGGTCGTTGGCAACGCCTATGATTTGCAGGATGAATTACCAGAACATTACCAGTTGTGCAGTAATCTTAGAGAGGCCAATCGTGAATTTGTGAATTCAGAGGTTGCCGCCCGGATGTTTGGCGATACTTTCGTGGAGCACTATGCGGCCTCACGCGACTGGGAGGTTCGCGAATACGAGCGAGCTGTAAATGACTGGCAGCTACGTCGATACTTTGAAATCATTTAAGGGATATACCGTTCGATAATGAAAATAGGAATACTTCAGGCGGACTCTGTACTGGATCAGTTCCAGCCATATCACGGTGATTATCCGGGCATGATTGCGGGAATCCTGGGTCAAGCGGCAACCGAATTAAATCTGGAGACAGAGTTCAGGAACTATGACGTTGAACACGGGATCTATCCTGATGCCATTGATGAATGCGACGGCTATGTCATCACGGGTAGTAAAAAGAGCGTGTATGACGATGAGCCCTGGATAGCTGCCTTAAAAGAATACACGCGCGAGTTGCACGGTGCAGAGAAAAAACTGGTTGGATTTTGCTTCGGGCACCAATTAGTCGCTGAGGCGCTGGGAGGGAAGACGCTTGGGGCAGAAGTAGGATGGTGTGTTGGTGTCCATGAGAGTGAAATTATCCAGTCGCGCTGGTTCATGGACGACGAAGAACTGGATCCGTTTACGCTGATCGTTTCACATAAGGATCAGGTCATTCAATTACCGGAAGGCGCTCAATTGCTGGCATCAGCAGCGCAGTGCCCGAACAGTATGTATTGCATTGGCGATCATATATTTACCATGCAGGGTCATCCTGAGTTCGCGCAAGAGTATTCAAGAGACCTGATGGACATGCGGCAGGAAATTCTTGGTGCAGAAACCTATAACGTGGGCGTCGCGTCTCTTGATAAACCCCTGATGCGGGAGGTGGTTTCTCGCTGGATCATTCGCTTTATGAAAGGTAAACCTGCGGCTGATTAATCTTTATAATCCTGCTTTTTTGCAAAATAACCGGCAGGAATCCTATGAGTTGGCAATCACGATTTGAAGAGATAATCACCAACAAGATATTTGAGTTTTTCATTATCTTTGTCATTGTGGCATCTGCGCTGATTGAAAAGCAGCAACGGGATAACCCTGATTCAGGGCCATAACCAGGCTGCACCCCGGACACCAGATGAGTCTCCATGTTGAGCCTTAACGATGCGCGTGCCAACATGATCTGAGAAAACATACTTCCCGAGCCTGGAATGCACTTCCTGATAGAGCCTTTCGATATTGGATACTCCGCCACCGAGTACAATGGTGTCCGGATCCAGTATGTTGATTACACCAGCGAGAGCCCCCGCGAGCTGTTCAAAGTACCCATCTAATACCTGTCTTGCCATTGATTCACCGCTGACATCCAGAGCTGCGATCTCCAGGGCGGAAAGCGTTTTCCGCGAATGAGTTGCATAAGTTTTTGCGAGTCCTGGACCAGAGATCCAGGTTTCGACACAATCCAGGCGGCCGCAAAAACATTCCCTACCGCGTTTCAGATCTTCTACTTCCGGCATTGTATTGTGGCCCCACTCGCCGCTGACCCCACTCGGGCCTTGTATCAGCTTGCCATCAACCACAATTCCACCCCCTACGCCGGTCCCGAGAATGACGCCAAAGACGACAGGGCTATCTTTCCCTGCTCCATCGGAAGCCTCGGAAAGGGCAAAGCAATTTGCATCGTTAGCTAATCTTACGGCGCGATCCAGGTGTTGCTCCAGATCACCCAGTAGGTGCTTGCCATTAAGGCAGGTGCTGTTGGAGTTTCGCATCACAGGTGACAGGGGAGAAACAGACCCCGGCGTGCCAATACCAATCGGCAGGTGCTTGTCGTCAGTTAACAGTGCGATGAGTGCCGAAATCGCGTCCAGAATACCTGGGTAATCTTCCTGCGGAGTTGGGAGTCGTTCCCTGCGTTTTATGTCTCCGGCCGAGTCCAGCAGAACACCTTCTATCTTGGTGCCTCCCAGATCAATACCAATACGGTTAGATGCCTGATTCAAGTCGCAGCACTTCACAGTTTAAAGCGCCATTATAACGCCTAATCAGCGCCCGGATCACTCGGGGGAGATCTCGTCGTAGTGTGTGGGTTCGTCTTCAAGAATCAGGTAGGCCAGGCCATAAGCAATCAGGACACTTGGGGCGTGAATGAGCAGACCAATGACGGCGGCTAACCTTACCCAGAAGTGGGGGATGTCAAGATACCTTGCAACGCCAGAGCAAACTCCACCGAGTTTCCTGTGGTCGGCATTCAGATAAATTTCCTGCCTGTCGTTAAATAGGTCTTTCATTTTGCTTCTTCCTGCTGTGGACGAATGGATTGTTACTGATAAAGCATTCATTAGTCGTCATGGTGCGCTAGTGGTACCTCACGAAAATCAGGTTCTTGTCGGTCGTTGTATCTGCGCGAACGTCGTTACCATCTGCTGAACTGTGATACCGGAACGAACATGATTCTCCGCAAATATGCCCGGTGAAACGACGAACATGGTCAGTAGCGCCGCTGAGATCCAGTTCATTCTGCGCCTGAAATATGTTGCGGCTGTACTCATGTTGGCTCCAATGTTGTTCAACCTACGGTCAGTCAGTCGCTGACTGCTTAACGCTTTATGTAGTCCTTGGCATAATTAGTTCACTTTCCATGCCAACTTTTACTTCGGCAGCTAACCACCTGAATAGTATAAAAATAATTATCATGTGGTTCGAATGGCGGTGGCGTCTGGGGGGCGAATTGAATCAGATTCACGAAAGAATAGTGATACTCGCCAATCGCCTCAGGCGTGGGCTTGTGGGTGTATACTTGGCGGCGTATACATCAGTTTATTGACGGCAGTTTAATGAATGGAGCGATGAGTCTGCTTAAGACGTTGACCAACAATGGTGTTGACGTATGTTTTACCAATCCCGGAACTTCCGAAATGCATATGGTTGCGGCTATAGGACAAACCGGAGGAATGCGGTCGATATTGAGTTTGTTCGAAGGTGTTTGTACAGGTGCCGCCGATGGCTATGGGCGTATTGCAGGCAAACCGGCCTGTACGCTTTTGCACCTTGGACCTGGTTTGTCTAACGGTTCAGCTAATCTGCACAATGCCAGGAAAGCTAATTCGCCGGTGATCAACCTGATTGGCGATCATGCAACTTACCATAAGAAATATGATGCGCCGCTTAACTCGGATGTTATTGGGCTGGCAACGCCTGTTTCGCACTGGGTTAGAAGTGTTGCTGATGCTGTTTCTTTGCCTGGTGATGCGGCAGATGCAGTGGTTGCTGCGAATGTAAAACCGGGACAGATAGCGACCCTGATCGTGCCAGCTGATTGCGCCTGGGATGAATCGGTTGATCCTATTGCTGAAAGGGAAATGCCGTCGGCGCCTCGAGTGAATGAGCATTCGATCACTAAAGCGTCTGAAATGCTTGGTAATGGCAAGCCGACCGTAATCCTGATGTCAAACCTTGCCCTGACAGAACAATCGCTTCGATTCGCGGACCAGGTGGCGCAGCATTCAAACGCCCGGGTGTTTTGCGATACGTTTACTTCAAGGTTGCCGCGGGGCGAAGGCCGCAGCAGTGTAGAGCGCCTTGCATATTTCGCCGAGCAGGCGACTGTACAAATTGCTCACGCTGAGCAACTGATTACGGTCGGCACCAAAGCACCTGTTGGGTTTTTTGCGTATCCGGGCAAGGTCAGTGAGTTCTATCCTGAGGGATGTGAGATTCATGCCCTCGCGGATGTGCATGAAGATGCTGAAGCTGCACTGCAAGGGTTGGTGGCCGAACTGGGCGCACAAAACCAGACCTTAAGGCTGAACCCGCTCAGGCATCCTGGCTTGTCGAGTGGTGAAATCAATCCGGAAAGTATTGCTCGTGCGTTTTCGGAGTTCCTGCCCACGGATGCGATTGTAGTTGATGAAAGTGCCACGGCTGGGTTTTTAACCTACCCGTTAACTGAAACCGCAGAACCCCACGATTGGTTGTCGCTGACTGGTGGGTCGATCGGTTATGGCTTACCAGCATCAATTGGTGCGGCAGTTGCGAGGCCGGAGGCCAAAGTTGTGTGTCTGCATGGTGATGGTGGTGCCATGTATACGATCCAGTCTTTGTGGACGATGGCGAGAGAGCAGCTCGATATCTGTATTGTCATTTTTGCTAACCGCAAGTACCAGATTCTTCAGATAGAGTTGGCCAGGGTTGGCGCCCAGTCGATGAACAAAAAAACCCTCGATATGCTGGACCTGTCCAATCCTGATCTTGATTTTGTTGGCCTGGCTAACAGCATGGGCGTGGCCGGATACAAGGCAACTACGGCGAATGAGTTCAACCTGATGTTTGAGCGTGCCATGAAAGAGCCAGGCCCAAGATTGATTGAAGCAATACTGGATGTTGATGTGTCGGGGTTGGGCTAGGTGATTACCCCGGTGATTAGCCGCCGAATTCTGGTGACAATTTCGGAGCAATGTGAGTAATCCCGACAAACTTCGGGCACTTTCCTTTTCTGAATTTCTGATGCTGGTGGTGTCGGTGCTGACTCTTCCTGTTGTGTCAGTGCTGCTGAAACTTCGCGGGTTCTGAAAAACTGAACGATTCATGGCGCTGTTTAGTCGCCTGGATATTCAGTCAGAAGCGTCGCCGGCATGGGTTGACCAGGCAGCAAGAATGGTCAGCGTTGCAGCTGTTCGAGGTCCCTACAAGGCGCGATGTCTTGAACAGGCGATTACAGTCTGGTGGATGCTGGGTGTAATGGGAATAAGCAGCACGATCAGGCTGGGGGTTTACGATTCTGGCGAATCGATTGAAGCACACGCCTGGGTGCTTCATGAGGGAAAAATTGTGATTGGCCAAATGAATGAGCAGAAAGAGTTTACGCCAGTACTTGATGTCAATATCGAACGTCAACAATGAGTGATGAACAACCTGTAAGTCGGTGCTCCACCGATCAGGATGATTGGTTTAACGCTAAACAACAACTCTTTCCGGATGCCACTTATATGCGTGCCAGGTATAAAAGTACGCCATTGCTATTGGCCTACCTGAAACGACTTTTTTCAGGGTTGATTAAAAGGCTAAGTTGAAGCCGTGCTGATCTGTACTGCCAATAATAGAGCAGTCCTAACTGCTTCCACCCTGATGTTAAACGCTGATGTTTAAGCCCTGCCGGCGATCAAAGAGTCCGGAATGGCGCTTCAAATGCCGCCAACTGCTGCGGTTCAACCTCTGCGACAAATAGCTTTGCTCTGCGATAGCGTTGCAGAGGTTGAATCTTGCCAGGGTAGTCCCATCAGGAATTCGAGGTAGGCACCTCATTAAAGGGTATGCCCTTATCGACCCTAATATCCTGGGGCAAGCCCAGGACTCGCTCGGCGATGATATTGGCCATGATTTCATCCGTACCACCTGCGATTCGTAAACCGGGTGAAGCCATGTAGGTTGCCTGGAACATGCCTGCCGCGTCGGACAGTTCAGGGTCCCAGATGGCGCCGCCTGATTCCAGCAGGTCCAGTGCGAAAGAAGCCATGTCCTGTTGTTTTGGCGCTCCTACCAGTTTGCCGATTGAGTTTTCAGGCCCAGGAATTTCGCCGCGAGACAGTGCGGTCATCGATCGATAACCATTGAACTTAAGGCCGGACTCTTGCGCGTACCAGGTGGCAAGTTGTGCTCGAACATTCTTGTCTTTAATGGCAGGTGCATCGTCAATATTCACCCTTGTTGCAAGCTCAAAGACGGAATCGAAGTTGACACCACCGCCGCCGCCACCGATGGAAGCACGCTCGTTCATCAGGGTCGTTAGTGCTACCTGCCATCCTTGGCCAACTGCGCCCAGGCGTTGGGAATCGGATACACGGACGTCAGTGAAGTAGACCTCGTTGAAGTTCGCGCCGCCGGAAATCTGTCTGATTGGCTTCACTTCGATACCTGCCGATTTCATATCGATGAAAAAGTAAGTCAGCCCCTGGTGTTTTGGCGCAGTGGGGTCGGTACGAAGTACCAGGACACCATAATCCGAATAGTGCGCGCCCGAAGTCCAGATCTTCTGGCCATTGATGATCCAGTCGTCGCCATCTTTTTCTGCTCTTGTGCGAAGTGCAGCGAGGTCTGAACCACCTGCAGGTTCACTAAATAGCTGGCACCAGACGTCTTCGCCACTGGCTAGTTTCGGTATGTAGTTTTTATTTTGTTCGTCTGTCGCCCAGGTCATCATGGTTGGGGCGCACATACCGTGACCGATACCAAAAATGCTGTCAGGCGTATCGAAATTCGATTCTTCCTGATTCCAGATCACCTGGTCAATGGCGCTTGCATCACGTCCGCCATGCTCCTTTGGCCAGCGAATACATGCCCAACCCGCATCATATTTTCGCTTTTGCCAGAGCTTGGCTCGACCAATATAGTCCAGACCTTTCAGTTCGTCTGGTGTCGGGATGTTTGCTGATAGCCAGGTTTTGACTTCCTCTCGGAATGTCGCTTCTACCGCTGTGTCGTTAAAATCCATGTCCTTCTCCTAAAATTTTTGTCCTTCAACCGTCCTCGGTTACTAAGCTGCGCGCTGCTTTTCGATGGCTGTAATAAGTTTGTCCTGCCAGGTTGCCTCGCTTCCGATATTTGTTGCGAGCAGCTTGGAGCGCCGGTAGGGAAACTGGCAATCGAATTCCCAGGTGAATCCCATACCTCCGTGGGTCTGGACGTTCTCCTTGGAAGCGTAATAGTAGGCCTGAATGGCAGAAACCCTCGCCGTGGCGGCAGCAATGGGTAGTTCATCGGCATCAGTGCTGATCGCCCAGGCGCCGTAGTAACAGTTAGATCGGGCAAGGGTGTTTTTCACATAGATGTTGGCAAGCTTGTGCTTGATAGCCTGGTAGGTGGCAATCGGGCGACCGAATGCGAACCGGCCCATGGCGTATTCCTTGGCCATGTTCAGTGCAGTATCACAGCCACCAACCTGTTCCCAGGCAAATAGCACGGCGGCGCGATTGAGTATTGATTGAACATGCGACCAACCTTCGCCGTCATTACCCAGTAACTGTGCACCGGCAGCATTGAGGGTCAATTTTGCATGTGAGCGGCTCGGGTCAATGGTGGTGATACTCTCACGAGAAACCCCGTCCTGGTCGAGGTCCACTATATACAGACTCGCGCCATCTCCTTTATCCGATGTTGCGACCACAATCGCGAAGTTTGCGATATCTCCATCGGCCACTGGAATCTTTACCCCGGTGATTGATGAGCCGTCTGCTTTAGTTGTCAGTGATGCCGGGCTGGTCTGTCCTGCTGATTCGCCTAGGGCGAAACAACCGATCGAGGTCCCGGCAGCCAGACCAGGCAAATAAGCCTGTTTTTGTTCTTCTGAACCGGCAGCCAGGATTGCCTCCGTCGCCAGATAAACAGAAGAAGAAAACGGGATGGGCGCGAGGGCGCGACCGAGTTCTTCAGCGATTACCGATAACTCAAGATAAGAAAGACCCAGTCCTTCGTATTCCTCCGGGATGACAGTGGCGGTCCATCCCATCTCGGCAACCTTCTTCCAGAGGTCAGCATCATATGGCTCTTCTCCATCGAGGACTCTCCTGACGACTGCCATGGAACAGTTGCTGGCCAGAAAGCCCTGAGCCTGTTCCCGTAGCATGTTCTGTTCCTCTGAAAATTCAAAGTTCATGGTTTTCTCCTTTATTTAGCTGGAATTCGTACCGGCAGATCAGTGATACCGTGTATAAAGTTGGATCGAAGGTATCGGGGTTCACCCACGACCTCGATATTGTCGAAACGTTTCAGAATTTCTTCCCATAGTACGTTTAGCTGCATCTCCCCGAGGCGATTCCCGACGCAGCGGTGTATGCCAAACCCGAATGACAGGTGTTGCCTGGGGTTCATACGGTCAATGATGAACTGATTTGGTCTCTCGATAACGGATTCATCTCTATTGCCGGAAATGTACCACATGACGACCTTGTCGCCTGCCGCAATCTGTTTGCCCCCAAGATCCATGGGTTGCATCGCGGTACGACACATATGAGCCACCGGGCTCTGCCAGCGAATGATCTCAGGCACCATCTTTGGTATGAGTCCAGGGTTCGATTTTAGTTTCGAATATTCGTCCTGATGTTGGTTCAATGCCAGAACCCCACCGGAAATCGAGTTCCGGGTTGTATCATTCCCGCCGACGATTAATAAGAGCATGTTGCCCAGGAACTCGTTGGGTGACATGTCTTTGGTCGATTCACCATGAACCAGAGTCGAGATCAAATCTGTTCCGGGTTCCGTGCTGTTCTGGCGGTCTTTCCACACGGCATCAAAATACTCAAAGCACTTCCACAATTCCTGGAAGCCTTCTTCGGGGGTTTCAAATACCTCAGGGTTGCCAAGGTTCTCAACGGTATCTGACCAGTGAATCAATTTGTGCCTGTCTTCCTGGGGAACTCCGAAAATGGTGGCCAGCATCTGGCCGGTGAGTTCGACAGATACTTTCCGTACCCAGTTGAATTCTTCGTTTCTTGGTAGATTGTCCAGGATGTTGGCGGCCCGTTCCCGAATCAGTTTCTTTAGTTCCTGCAGCCGGGTGGGTGTAAACGAAGGTGCGACAACTGCTCGCTGCTCATCGTGTTTTGGCGGATCCTGCATGATGAACATGGGCAGGTGAAACATCGAGTTTTCGTCTGGATTTTCAACAGGCCGACCACCCATTCGAATTCCGCCGTTGTTAATGTCTGAAGAAAATACATCATGATGGGTGTCCACATGCATGATGTCCCGATACCTGGTGACGGACCAGTAAGGCCCGGACATGCTGTCGGCGCAATAGTGCACGGGGTCTTCAACCCGCAGGCGCTCAAAGTATGGCCAGAATTTGTCATGTTCAAATAGTGAGGGATGTGCCGGGTCCAGCTGATCCAATGAGAGGGCGTATGGATCGACATTGACATCGATCGACCATTTTGCACGGGCTTCTGCGTTGGTTACCGGCCGTTTCTCTTCCGTATTCGGCGTGTTGTTCTCTGACATTCGATGCGCTGGATTACAATCAGGAACCCAATACTAGGGAATCTCCGTTTAAGTATCCATAGTTCCGGAAGTATGGCCAGGCGCAGTTTGACTGCGGAATCTCTAACAGGTAGCTTGCCTTCTTTCTTTTTAGTCAGGATATGACCCTTGAATTTCGATTTTTCCGATGATGACAAGATGGTTCAGGACCAGATAAACCGGTTTCTTCGCGACAACTGCGGTTTTGGGGAGTTTCGCTCGGTACTTGAAGGAGAGGCCACTTATTCAGAAAGCGTGTGGCGTGGCCTGTCCGAGATGGGTGTGCAGGGCACTGCGATTCCTTCTGCCTATGGGGGGGTTGAAGCCGGATACTTGAGCCTTTGCCTTGCGGCGAGGGAATTGGGTGCACATCTAGCACCGGTCCCGTTTTCCTCTTCAATATACCTCGCGGCTGAGGCGATTCAAGGTGCTGGTTCAGAAGTCCAGAAAGAGGAATGGCTGCCCAAACTAGCCAGCGGGCTGGTTATTGGCACGCTAGCGGTAACTGAAACTGTTCAGGAACCGGTCCCAGAGGACATCACGACGACCTTTGTTAAAGGAAAATTGAATGGGACCAAGTTGGTTGTTCCTCATGGTTTGATGGCTGACGTGGCGGTGGTGCTGGCCCGGACCAATGATGGCCTGTCTCTTGTGCTTGCCCCTTTATCGGATGTGGAACGAAGGGCGATTGACACGGTAGACCCAACCATGGGTTCTGCCACGATCACGTTTAAGGATTCACCAGCAAAATTATTGGGCCAGCCCCATGATGGCTGGTCAGTGATGTCTACGGTTTATAACCGGGCGGCGGTGATGTTTGCGTTTGAGCAGCTTGGGGGCGCGGAACGTGCCCTGGACATGGCGGTTGGATATGCCAAAGAACGATTTGCGTTTGGGCGACCCATAGGCTCTTTTCAGGCATTGAAACACATGATGGCCGATATGTATGTTGCCCTGAAGCTGGCGGAATCGAACTGTTACTACGCAGCGTGGGCGCTTCAAAATGATGTGGATGAGTTGGCGCTAGCAGCGGCAACCGCGCGAGTTTCAGCCATCCAGGCATTCCAGCTTTGTTCACGAGACAACATCCAGGTCCACGGAGGTATGGGGTTCACCTGGGAGTATGACTGCCATCTTTATTACCGTAGATCCAATTATCTGACCCTGGTGCTCGGGGGGCTTGCTACCTGGGAAGACAAATTGGTTTCAGCCCTGCCAGATGCGGCCTGAGTCTCTTGTCTGATCATGAGTATGATCATGACGGGAGCAACAAAAAATTAGGAGATAGATGATGGAATTTAGCGATACAAAAGAAGAAGCAGCTTTCCGGGTCGAAATCAGAACCTGGATCGATAACAACGCACCCGACTATTTATTTGAACCCCTTTCATCCAGCGGGTTTGGGTCTATTCAGATAGATGGCTTTGATCCCATGGCTGAGGCGAAGCAATGGCAGAAGACGAAAGCAGAGGCCGGCTGGGCTTGCCTTCAGTGGCCAAAAGATTACGGAGGTCGAGGCGCCACCCCAATCGAGAGTGTGATCTGGAACCAGGAAGAGGGTGTTTATGGCCAGCTTAGCCGTATGTTCATTATTGGTCAGGGGATGTGCGCGCCGACGATGATGACGTTTGCCAGTGAAGACCAGAAACAGCGCTATCTTCCGAAGCTGGCGAGTGGTGAAGAGGTCTGGTGCCAGCTTTTCTCTGAGCCACACAGTGGTTCAGATTTGGCTGGACTTCGTACCCGGGCCGAAAAAGATGGCGATGACTGGGTCATCAATGGCCAAAAGATCTGGACGTCCGGTGCGCAGCATAGTGACTTTGGTATCCTGATTACGCGAACGGATCCAGAGGTGCCGAAACATCGGGGGTTGACAATGTTTTTTCTGGACATGAAGTCTGCCGGGATAGACATCCGACCGATTAAACAGGCCAATGGCGACAGCGGTTTTAATGAGGTTTACTTCGACAACCTACGCATTCCTGATGCCCAGCGACTCGGGGAGGTCGGGGAAGGGTGGAAAGTCTCACTGACCACGCTGATGAACGAACGCCTGGCGATTGGGGGCAGCATTACTACGGGGTTTCCAGAGATCAAGGAGTTGGTTGATCAGCTCAGGGTTGCGTCGGGCACCGCGATTAATGATCCTGCGGTGCGCTCGAAGCTTGCTGACTGGTACGCAAAGAGCGCTGGTCTTAAAAATACCGCAGCACGTGCGATCTCCGCACTATCCAAGGGAGAAACGCCAGGACCTGAAAATAGCATCGGCAAACTCGTTGCCGGTGGCATGATGCAGGATATTGCCAAGTTTTCGCTCGACCTCCAGGGATTGTCCGGCGCGATTGTCGATCCAGAGATTGCAGCTGGATCCGCTCGCCTGCAGGCGATGTTGATGCGTTCGCCGGCTGTTCGGATTGAGGGAGGTACCGATCAAATTCTTCGTAATATCATTTCTGAGAGAGTGCTTGGGTTACCTGAAGACATGCGAGCCGATAAGGGCATACCGTTCAACAAGATTCCAAGCGGGAATTAACGATATCAATAATAAAAGTCGGTGAATTTACTCAATAAGGAAGGTCGTTAGCGTGTTAAAATGCAGGCGCTTTCCTTTCGCGAACTCTAATTGATTCAATGATGCCGAGGCAGTTAGTCGTCATACTAGGCATGCACCGTTCAGGTACCAGCCTTATTACCAAGAGCATCGAGTTGCTAGGTTATACGCTGGGTGACAACCTGATGCCAGCGGGCGTCGATAACCCAAAGGGGTTCTGGGAAGATCTCGACATCGTGCAGTTTAATGACAAGCTTCTTGCTAGTAATCAGACGAGCTGGGACTCCCCCCTGGACAGTGGCTCGAAGGCATACTCGAGAGAGTTACAGCAAGAAGCACTAACGCTGCTTGAATCCAGGTTTTCAAACACCGACAGGTTTATCATTAAGGATCCCCGGATGTCGCTTTTACTCGACTTCTGGTCCAGGTGTTTTGTCGAAGCTGACATCTCTGTCCATTACCTGGCTGTTTATCGACAGCCCCTTGATATAGCTGCGTCACTCCATGCCAGAAATGGTATGGAGACAGAACACGGCCTTTTGCTGACGTATGTTTATAACAGGGCCTTGATGACTTTCCTGGACGATAGGGTTTTTATCGTCGGCTATCGTCGGTTTCTTGAGAATCCGCTGGGCGAATTGTCCAGGATTGCAGGCAGGATTGGGGGAGTGCTTGATAACGAAGCGGCTGGTTCCTTCATTCAGGGCTTTGTTGATCCTGGCCTCAGTCATCATGGATTCACAGAGGAAGATCTGGTGGGCCATAAGCTGGCCTTTCCGGAGTTGGTCGATCTGTCAGCGATGATGTCCAGAATGGCTGATGGAAGCATGGAACGGTTTGACTCACACCGGACACAGTACCCGGTCCCTCGAAGTTCTCTTGCCCTGAGTCTCTATGAATTTCAGCTCAGGGCAGACTTCAATACTAAAGCGGTGTTGCACGCAAATATTCAAGAATATGATCAGGAAAACAAATTTCTGCAGGGAGCCCGAAGGCAACTTGAAGCCGAGCTTAAAGATGTTGTTGGCAGGCTGCGCGAACGCGAGGATCATGTGGATCTGCTGGTCGCAGACGTCGCGCGTGGCAATGAACGCGAGATAGAACGCGAGAAAGAACGTGAGCATGAGCGACAGTCGCAGGAAGACCTCAAGCGACAGATCGTCGGTTATCAGCAACAGATCGACGGTTATCAGCAACAGATCGACGGTTATCAGCAACAGATCGACGGTTATCAGCAACATCTTGGGGATTTCAACAGGATTCACCTGGATGTTCTTGGCTCCGTGTCGTTCAGGCTTGGACGAGCATTGACTTATCCGGTCAGAAAACCGGTAACCGCCTGGCTTCTACCGAGGCTGAAGGGAAACAGCGGGGGCCTGGCGGTCGTGAAGTTCCTCCGTACCTGTGTCGCAAAGCCTGTCGTTGCGTTAAAGATGATGTCGCCCAGACGAATAAAAAATTTCTTTCTGCTGCTGACCGATCAGCAGGCCCTGGCAGAACAGGTCGTGGGGAACTATCAGTTTGAAATGGAAAAAGAGGTGCTGGTGCCAGATGTGGGTATTCATCGTCATTCTGACCAGGAACTGAGCGAAATCAACCTGTCATTCACCCGTTATGAGAACCCGCTCGTTTCGGTGCTCATCCCCGTCTACAATCAGATTGATTACACACTTAAATGCCTGGCTTCGATCAAGCAGCATCCGCCTGCTGTGAACATTGAAATTGTCGTGGCCGATGATTGTTCGACCGATGCTACCCCAGAGGTTCTCGCCCGGATCGATGGTATTACAGTGGTATCTCATCAGGAAAACCTCGGGTTTCTCAGGTCGTGCAACCGGGCCGTTGATTCCTGCCGTGGTGAGTTTATTTTCCTGTTGAACAATGACACCACGGTTCACAGCGGCTGGCTCGATAGGCTGGTCGAGACGTTTAGCGTACATCCTGATGCCGGGCTGGTGGGGTCAAAGCTCGTTTACCCGGATGGTACTTTGCAGGAGGCGGGTGGTATCGTCTGGAAGGATGCTTCGGGTTGGAATTATGGAAGAAATGGAGATCCTGATGCCCCGGAGTTCAGCTATTTCAGGGAAGTTGATTATGTGTCCGGTGCGGCAATCATGTTCCCACGACAGCTTTTTCTGGCGTTGGGGAAATTTGACGAAAACCTTGCGCCTGCTTATTACGAAGATACGGATTTTGCATTTTCTGTTCGCGCAAATGGGAAAAAGGTCTACTTCCAGCCAGCTTCAGTCATCACCCATTACGAGGGAAAATCTCACGGGACTGATGAGAATGCAGGTATCAAACAGAACCAGGTGATCAATCAGGGTAAGTTCAGGGAGAAATGGGCCGGGGTTCTCGATGAACAACACTTCGATAATGCAGAGCAACTCTTACAGGCGAGAGAACGAAGTTTTGGTAAAACCACTGTTCTCGTTATTGATCACTATGTGCCACATTTTGATAAAGACGCCGGCTCGCGATCTACCTATCAATATCTGCAGCTATTGGTTCAATCCGGCTTCAATGTGAAGTTTCTTGGGGATAATTTTTTCAAGCACGAGCCCTACACCTCCGTGCTTCAGGACCTGGGCATCGAAGTGTTACACGGCGCTTACTATGAGAGAAACTGGGAGAGGTGGTTGCGTGATCATGCGGGCTATGTAGATGTCGTGTACATGATGCGGCCACATATCGCTGAACGATATGTGGATGTCGTGAATAGTCTTAAACCGCGCCCCCGGACGATTTATTTTGGGCATGACCTGCATTACCTTCGCTTGCAAAGGCAACTTGAACTCCATCCGGACAAAAATCTTGCGGCAGACAAAGTTCATTGGGAGCGAAAAGAATATGCGTTGTTTGAAAAATTTGATCAGATCTACTACCCGAGCCAGATTGAGGTGGACGAGATTCTTGCAAGGAATCCCAACTTGCGGGTTAAAGCCATCCCTTTGTATGCTTTCGATCAGTTTGAGGATGAGCCACCTGAATTCAGTTCACGTGAGGGGCTGATTTTTGTCGGTGGTTTTAACCACCCACCTAACAGTGATGGGCTTGTCTGGTTTGTAAACGAAGTATTTCCGGCGGTGTTGGAATCTCTGCCGGATCTCCAGTTGCATATCGTGGGTTCCAATATGCCAGATGAAATCAGGCGTCTCGAATCGCGCAATATCAAGGTGGAAGGATTTCTTTCTGACGAAGCACTGGGTGAGTTGTATCGAAGTATTCGAATGAGTGTCGTTCCTCTACGGTTCGGGGCGGGTATTAAAGGTAAGGTGCTGGACGCAATGCAGAAGGGGATACCGGTCGCAACAACCTCCATTGGTGCAGAGGGTATACCCAACGCTGGGACAAACCTGATGGTTGAGGATGTTTCTGCGGACTTCGCGAACTGTATTGTTGAGTCATATGGTGATCTGGAAATGCTGGAACGACATTCGATCGCCGGGTTGGATACGATAGCAAAGCATTTCAGTACGGATGCCGTGTTGAAGGTCATTGCGGAAGATTTTCGGATGCCGAAAGCGGAGCACAACTAATGCCGGTTGCATTATCCCTTGATCAGGTTGGTGTGTTTTATCGACGACGGGTCTCGCTGTTGAACCGGGAAAAATTCTGGGCAATCAGGAATATCAGTTTCGAGGTTAATACTGGCGAGACGCTGGGTGTTATTGGGCGAAATGGTTCTGGTAAAAGCACCCTGCTCAGGGTTCTGGCCGACCTTCTGGTACCCGATGAAGGCAAGGTGACGAGAAACATTAAAACGGCGTCGCTATTGACCCTTAATCTTGGTTTTCTGCCTCACCTGTCGGGAAGAGATAATGCAATTGTCAGTGGCATGCTGCTCGGCTTAAGCCGAAGAGAGGCGATAGAGAAACTTGATCAGGTCACTGAATTCTCTGAACTAGAAAGTGTGATCGATGACCCGATTCGAACCTACTCGGCGGGAATGAGGGCGCGGCTGAGCTTTGGTATCGCACTCACTTCAGACCCGGATGTTATCCTGGTCGATGAGGCGCTGGGGGTTGGCGACAGGGAATTTCGTCAGAAGTCGATGGAAGAGATGAAACAGAAAATGAAGTCGGACAAGACCGTCGTTCTCGTGTCGCATAGCGAAGCGCTGGTCAGGGAAATATGTAATCGTCTGGTGTGGGTAGAAAATGGCACTGTCGTCGCAAGTGGTGAGGTAGATGCAGTGCTGAACGAGTACAACCGCTCACAGCGGATGGTTCACTCCTAGACCGGGAGTGAATCGTTATCGAATCATGGATTTATTCAACAGTTTCCAGATGTCTCGGCTCGAAAGTTTTCTG
>Ga0206678_10000168_pt1 | contig 39814 bp, 38 predicted proteins | sample M180m12015metaG_FD_155453 | JGI IMG/M metagenome (GOLD analysis project Ga0206678, IMG submission 155453) | Ammonia-oxidizing marine archaeal communities from Monterey Bay, California, United States - M1 80m 12015 | ecosystem: Environmental > Aquatic > Marine > Intertidal zone | place: USA... | reverse complement strand
GGTGTTGGTGTGGAGGTAACCTCGGTCGCTGAAGCGATCCGGCGAGGGTGGGTTTTGGTAAGAGCAAGATATTAAAACGAAGTGCGGCCTATACCTAATCTCGCATGTCTGTGAACACCGCCATCTAATGGCACTAATTTCTTGCTTAATTAATATTTGGCCATATATGAAGTACATGGAACATCCAAAAACAATTAAAACTCAGTGCGGAATTGATAAATATCATATCCTTCGCCAAAAAAATGGGTTTTTTAATAAGGCCCGGTTACTTTGGTTTATTTTCTTTGCAACAATAGTTGATCTTTTCAAAAATAAGTAACCAGAGAATTTTCAAAGACCTAGACAAATTTTAGGTGACCATCATCAACAAAAATGTTTAGACGCGCCGCTTCCTGATACGCGAATCGGTCTGTCATACCAGCGATATAATCTGATATTATTGTCGCCAATTCTATTTTGCTTTCAGCAGTTTTTACTTCTGCACTCCACTCATCAGGCATTTTTTGTGAGTCGTTCAAATAAGTTTCAAATAAAGCAGCAACAATCGTTGTCGCCTCTTTTCGCCTTAACATTACTGAAGGCGCCCGATACATATTATTAAACAAAAATTCTCTAATTAAAGTCAAATCAGACCACATGGAGTTAGAAAATTTTATAACTTTCGTTTCATTAGTTCTGATCTCATCAACATTACTAAAAGAACAATTAGATAAATTTGTCATGCTAGTTTCAATAACATCTTCCACCATTTTACCAAATAACAATCGTAAAACCTCATGAATTCTACGCGATTCTTCGATATTAATGTATTTGTCATCAACACTTTTGAAACATTTCTTTAACAATGGTATTTTTTGTAAATCAACAACTGTAAACAAATTGGCTCTTAATCCATCATGCAAATCATGATTGTTGTAAGCAATATCATCCGATATTGCCGCTACTTGAGCCTCCGCACTAGCATTTGTATGCAACTCTAAATCTTGAAGCTTTGAGTACTCCAACAATCCAGGAGGAATTGGATCAATCACTGGCCCATTGTGCTTTGCAAGCCCCTCCAATGTTTCCCAGGTTAAGTTTAATCCATTCCAGCTTGCATAATGTTGTTCTAAAAATGTAACAACTTTCAATGCCTGCGCATTGTGATCAAAACCACCATACGGTCCCATTGAACAATTAAGCGCCTCTTCTCCCGTATGCCCAAAGGGCGTATGGCCAAGATCATGAGCAAGAGCGATGGCTTCAGTTAGTTCATCATTTAACTTTAAAACTTTTGCGATTGTTCTTGCAACCTGAGCCACTTCAATCGAATGCGTCAACCTAGTTCGATAATAATCCCCTTCATGAGCCACAAAGACTTGTGTCTTATGCTTTAAGCGCCGAAAAGCCGATGAGTGTATAATTCGGTCACGGTCCCGTTGAAAACAAGTCCGGAAATCATTTTCTTCCTCTATATGAAGGCGTCCATTAGATTTTTTTGGATCACACGCGTATCTAGCAATCATATTTAGCACCAGTTCTTGCTGTTGATGTCACTAATGACTATAATATGATTGTAGAGTTAACAAAACCCGAAATGGCTTACCATGGAAATATCACTACCACCACGCGTCACTAAACGAGCATTTGAGCGCTTGGCTGAAATAAATGCAAATCTAAAGAGCCCAAAAGCTTTGAGAGTAGCCGTAGAAGGTGGAGGCTGTTCTGGTTTCCAATATATGATTGAGCTTGGGACGCCCAAGGATGACGATTTGGTTTTAGAGGAAGCTGGGGGGAAAGTTTTGATAGACAGCGTATCACTTCCATTTTTGGCAAATGCCGTTATTGATTTCAGCGATGAAATTATTGGTGCAAGATTTGTAATTAACAATCCAAATGCGACATCAAGCTGTGGTTGCGGCACATCATTCTCATTATAAAAAATAAAATCCATTACAATATAGAAGGCAGAATATTGAAAATTGCTACATACAATATAAATGGAATCAAAGCTCGTTTACCAAGAATTTTAGAATGGTTAGACGAAACAATGCCAGATGTAGCGTTGCTTCAAGAAATTAAATCAATTGATGAAAATTTTCCAAAAACAATTTTTGAAAACAAGGGATACATCGTCGAAACCCACGGACAAAAGTCATTTAACGGTGTAGCAATTTTGTCAAAAATTCCTCTTGAGGATATTAGGCGCGGTTTACCAGGGGATAATACCGATGAACAAGCTCGCTGGATAGAAGCAACGGTCATGGCAGAGGTGCCAATAAAAGTTTGCTGTTTATACCTTCCAAATGGAAACCCTGTTCCAGGACCAAAGTATGACTATAAGATTTCCTGGATGAAAAGACTGTATTCGCGCGCGAATGATCTATTAATGCTCGAAGAACCTGCTTTAATAGCAGGAGATTATAACGTCATTCCTCAATCAGAAGATGTAAATACCCCCGCAAATTGGGAAACCGATGCATTATTTTTACCTGAAAGCCGGAACGCGTTCCAAAAGATTGTCAATCTTGGTTTCACTGACGCGTTTCGCTGCATTAATCCTCATCCCATGAATTATACATTTTGGGATTTTCAGGCTGGAGCTTGGAACAAAAATGAAGGCATCAGAATAGATCATTTTTTACTCAATCCGAATTCTGCTGATTTGTTGAAAGACTGCCAGATAGATCGATATATGAGAGGAAGAGAAAAACCATCAGATCACGTGCCAATTTGGGTAGAACTTGATATCTAGTCACCTCTACTTACATCTACACCATATAACCAATCATATTTACTTTGGATAAAACTAGGCTTGAATTTATAAGACGCTTTCATTCCTAAATCTATTATATTCGCCTTTACGCCCACAGCATGATAAATATCTCCATTTGATAACGACGCCATAGAAACTTTCTTAATCCTATTATATCTGCGCAATTGATATTTTTTAAAACCTTCCTCGAGGTTAATAGAACTGTCCAATTCTTCTGCTAAAACCCAAGCATCCTCTATCGCCATATTTGCACCTTGTCCTAGAAACGGTACCATTGGGTGGCAAGAGTCACCTATTAGAACAATGCCAGAGGAATGCCACTTCTTGGGTAGATCATGAGAAAAAAGGCCCCACAATTTCACTTTTTCTGCCACACTAAGCAATTTCAAAATATCAGTTGGCCAATGCTGAAAAGATCGTTCAAGGTTTTCTTTTTTGTCTGAATGATTCCAACCTTCTGCAACCCATTCATCTCTCTTCTCAACAGCAACTAAATTTACCAAATTACCATCTCTAATAGGGTAAGTAACTAGATGTCGATTTGGTCCAAACCTTATAGTAGCTTCACTGGGCAAATCATTTAAAGGAATAAACTTACTTTTAATCATGGCACGCCACGCTACTTTCCCAGTGAACTTAGGTTCGGCTTTGTATCCTATTGATTTTCTGACAATCGAATGGATTCCATCTGCACCAACCAACATATCTGTTTTATGTACAGTTTCGTCACCAAAAGAAATTTCAATCTCTTTATCATCATAATTAATAGACTTGGCTTTTTTATCAAAGTGTACAATGACCCCTAATTTTTTAATTTTCTTTATTAAAAGACCTACTAAATCCGATCTATGAATTACCAAATGAGGGTTAGGGTTTCCATGTGTTACCCTCATTAAATCAACCCTACTTGAGAACAATGGTTTTTTATAATTTTGTACGTTAATAAATTCCAGAATATTACCTTTAGAAAGCAACTGAGACGCCAAACCTAATGTATCCATCACCCCAAATCCATTAGGGCTAATTTGAATTCCTGCTCCAATACTACTTTGTCTTTTCATTTGATCAAAGATGGTAACTCTTGCACCACGCTGAGACATTGCAACAGCAGCTGTTAAGCCCCCAATACCGGCCCCCAAAATAGTTACACTTTGATTTTTTAAAGACATATTTCTATAATTGTACTAATGGAAACTTAATTTTCAATAAATAACTGACTTATTGTTTAATCGTCTCGATGTACCTTTTCTTTTCTTTCATGCTTTGCTTGAGCTTCCAAGCTCATGGTTGCAATTGGACGCGCATTTAATCTTTTTAGGCTAATAGGTTCACCTGTAACATCACAATATCCATATTCGCCATTGTCAATTCTTCTTAAAGCACCATCTATTTTTGAAATTAATTTTCTTTGACGGTCCCGTGTCCTTAATTCTAGGGACCTATCCGTCTCCTCGGAAGCCCTATCTGCTGCATCAGGAATATTTCTAGTTCCATTTTGCATTCCTTTAATTGTATCTTGGGTACCATCCATAATCTCAGATTTCCAATCCAACAGCTTTTTGCGAAAATATTTTCGCTGCTTCTCATTCATAAATGGCTCTTCTTCTGATGGTAAATAATCTTTAGCTAAAACTTTTTTTGGCATAATCAATTTCCCCAATCTAGAATCACGCATACAAACACTGAGATTTCCGCGAAAGCTTTATCGTAATCGCGCCCCTTTGTCACCCCACGTGATTCCAGATCTTGCAGGTTTATTTTGGTCTGCTAATGTCTTATATGATAAATCACCTTAAATATGGAAGAACAATGAAATTTTCTGGAACTGAGGCCTATGTGGCCACCAACGATTTAACGATTGCAGTAAATGCTTCGATAACCTTAGAACGACCTTTACTAGTTAAGGGTGAGCCTGGAACTGGCAAAACAGAACTAGCAAGACAGATATCACAATCACTTAATCTTAGAATGATAGAGTGGAACATAAAATCAACCACCAAAGCTCAACAAGGGCTTTATGAATATGATGCAGTTACTAGGTTGCGTGATAGCCAACTTGGTGATGAACGAGTAAAAGATGTTAAGAATTATATAAAAAAAGGGAAACTCTGGGAAGCATTTGAAGCAAAAGAAAAAGTGGTTTTATTAATAGACGAAATTGACAAAGCTGATATCGAATTTCCAAATGACTTGCTGCAAGAAATTGATAAAATGGAGTTTCATGTCTATGAAACCAATGAGGTAATCAAGGCATCCAATAGACCGATAGTTATAATTACATCCAACAATGAAAAAGAATTGCCTGATGCCTTTTTACGAAGATGCTTTTTCCACTACATTAGATTTCCTGAAGATGAGGTAATGCGCAAAATAATTGATGTTCACTTCCCAAACATAAAATCTCAGTTGGTGACACAGGCCTTATCTCAATTCTATGAGATAAGGGAAACACCTGGATTAAAGAAAAAACCGTCAACATCTGAAGTTTTAGATTGGTTGAAACTACTTCTTGCTGAAGACTTAACCCCAGAAGATTTAAAACGTGACGGAAAGGATTCTCTTCCAAAATTGCACGGTGCACTATTGAAGAATGAACAAGATGTACACATGTTTGAACGATTAGCATTTCTAGCGAGAGGACAACGTTAGAAATAGAAATATTAAATTTATATTAAAGGTTTAAAAAATTGCTTATTATTACATTTGCAATAGTGGGTGCACTGGTTGGCGCTTTCAGTGCTAGAAAAAATGGTGGAAATAAATCAGACCTAATCCAATACTCTGTAGTATTTCTAATTATTGGTACAATTATCGGGATTTTTACAACATTAGCGATAGAGTGGATGTAATCAGAGGATCAAAATGTTTATTCCCTTTTTCGAAAATTTAAGATCAGCTAAAATACCAGTATCCTTAAGGGAATATCTCAGTTTTTTAGAAGCAACTAAAACTGGGATGGTATTATACGATATTGAAGGTTTTTATTTTCTTGCACGCACAGCAATGGTTAAAGATGAAAGGAACCTGGATAAATTTGATCAAGTTTTTTCATCTACTTTTAAAGGATTAGAAAGCATTTCTGTAGAAGATGTTCTTGAAGCAGTAAATTTGCCTGAAGATTGGTTAACCAAAATGACCGAAAAACACTTATCAAAAGACGAAATGGCAGAAATTGAAGCTTTAGGTGGGTTTGAAAAATTAATGGAAACTTTAAAAGAACGACTAGAAGAACAAAAGGGCCGACATCAAGGTGGAAATAAGTGGATCGGGACTGCGGGAACTTCACCATTTGGGGCGTATGGATATAATCCTGAAGGCATCCGTATTGGTCAAAAAGAAAGCCGGCATGGAAAAGCAATAAAGGTTTGGGATAAACGTGACTTCAAAAATTTAGACGACAATGTAGAACTTGGAACGAGAAATATAAAAGTTGCTTTAAAAAGAGTTCGCCGATGGGCGAGAGATAGCGCTACAGAAGAGTTAGACCTAAACGGAACTATTAGATCAACTGCTGAAAATGGTTACTTAGATGTCCAAATGCGCCCAGAGAGACGAAATGCTGTTAAAGTGTTATTGTTCCTTGATGTTGGTGGTTCTATGGATCCGCATATAAAAATAGTTGAAGAGCTTTTCTCCGCGGCAAAAACTGAATTCAAACATATGGAATATTTTTATTTCCATAATTGCCTTTATGAAGGTGTATGGAAAGACAATCGAAGACGCTGGAGTGAACAAACGTCTACTTATGATATTTTAAGGACATATGGAAACGATTATAAATGTATTTTTGTTGGAGATGCCTCTATGTCACCTTATGAGGTTGCTTATCCTGGAGGAGCATCAGAACATTGGAACCCTGAAGCTGGAGATGTTTGGTTAAATCGAGCAATTAACCAATGGCCTGCAAGTATATGGATTAATCCACTATCTGAAAAATATTGGCAATACACTCATTCGGTTGGTATGATCCAAGAGTTGTTTTCACACCGCATGTATCCAATGACTTTGAAAGGTATAGAAAGTGGAATGAAAGAATTAGGTAAGTAATTCTATTTCAGATAAGAATATTGCTAGAGTAGCAAAAATGGTTAATAATTTAATTTTTAATAACTAACAGAACTCATATGAAGTATACTAATTAAATTAATATTTAAAAACCAAACTAGTTTACAGAATAAAAAAGATATTCTAGCATTGTATTATTAATTAACATGTTAACAAAATATTAAACTTAAAATTACGCTTGAAAAACATATGTCCAACGCGCCTAACTTTTCCATTAATTTAGCAACCTTTGTCAAGGATCCATATCCTTACTTAAAACAAATGCAACTCGTTTCGCCAATTAGTTATGTCCCGGAACTTGATGCAACATTACTCACCTTACGAAATGACATATTTGTAAATGAAAAGAAAACTAATATCTTTTCTTCACTTCAGCCCGATGGATTAATGACACAATTGATGGGTGAGAACATGATGCGTAAAGATGGCCAAGCTCATTTGATAGAAAGAAAAGCGATTTTCCCAACAGTTTCTCCAAAAACTGTTCGAGACGTTTGGAAAACACAATTTGAAGAAAACACAAAGAACATAATTAATAAAATAAAAAATAATAAAAAAGCAAATTTAATGACAGAAATAGCCATGCCGGCCTCAGCGCATATGTTGAAGGTGATGACCGGTTTAACTAATATGACAGATGAAGAAATGGATAGAACTAGTCAAGGAATGATAGATGGCTGCTCTAATTATAGTGGTGATCCCAAAATAACAGCAAATTGTAACAACTGCACCGATTCAATCGATCATCATATAACAGATAAATTAAAAAATCGATTAAATGGTGACGATTTGTCATTGCTAGCCGTACAAACCAGAGCAGGGTTATCCATGCCACAAGTGAGAGCTAACATAAAATTAGCAATCTCAGGTGGTCAAAATGAACCGAGAGATGCCATCTCGGGTGCTATTGCCACAATATTAAAGCATCCCACACAACTCAAATTAGTTTTTGAAAAGAAATGTTCCTGGTTGCAAGTTTTTGAAGAGTACGCTCGGTGGATGTCACCTATCGGTATGTCACCAAGACGAATTGCAAAGGAATATTCATACTCAAATATTAATTTTGAAGTAAATGATCGAGTATTTCTCATGTTTGGAGCAGCTAATCGGGACCCTAATATTTTTACAGATCCAGAAAATTTTAACATAACAAGAGATTGTAAAGATTCCATTGCATTTGGCGCTGGCCCACATTTTTGTGCTGGAGCGTGGGCATCAAAGGCATTAATCACTGAGGTTGTTTTACCACTCATTTTTGATATGTTGCCCAACTTAAGATTAAACCCAGAATATTTCATTGAATATACAGGTTGGGCATTTAGAGGCCCATTAGCTGTGAATGTCATGTGGGACTAAATCTTGCTGAATCATTTTTGAAGGTTCATAAGTATATGATGATCAAATTTGCACCTATATTACTTGCTCTAATTTACGGTTATATTATGTACAGGTTCTCTGTTTGGCGCACCAAATCAAATTTGGATAAAAACTCTACGCTATTAGCTGATAAACCCATTAAAGCATTGACCGACAAAATGGCAAAATCTTTAGATTTAGCTGAGATCAAAGTGAATATTTATGAAATTGAAGCAGTAAACGGCCTTGCTGCGCCTGACGGACGCATATTCATTACGAGAGGTTTCTTAAAAAAATATTACAATAATGAAATTACCGCATCTGAACTTGTCAGTGTAATAGCACATGAGCTTGGACACGTTGCACTCGGGCATTCTCGAAAAAGGATGATTGACTTTTCTGGACAAAATGCAATGAGAGTTGCATTAATGATGATCTTAAATAGATTCATACCAGGTGTAGGAGCCTTAATTGCAAATTTTTTAACAAGTTTATTGGCAGCTAAACTGTCACGTAAAGACGAATATGAAGCCGATGCTTATGCCAGTGCTCTACTGACGAAATCAGATATTGGAATAAAAGGACAAAAGGATTTATTAATCAAACTGGATAAAATTTCCACTGGAGCTGGGAATGTACCAGCCTGGTTATTGAGCCATCCAAAAACAAAAAATAGAATAGACGCCATTGAGGTCTTAGAAAAAACTTGGCAAAGGTGCTAGAGAGTTAACTAATTACCTTTGCTAACTTAGGAAGATGAGCTTTTTTAAGCAAACTTTTAAGAGTGAATTTTTTTTCAAATGTTTTGTTAATATCATCAAGTTCAGAATTGCAGATTTTAAATACTAGATTTGAATCCACTTTGAAGATTTCTAATATAAACTGATCTGGTGTTACACTAAATAAATCATATTTACCTAAAATTGAATTTGGAAAATCTTTTTTATTGAATGTTATTATACCTTTTGATTTTGACTGAATTGCAAGAGCTAACACATGGATATCATCTAGGTCAGGCAACCAATAATCAATATTATTTATCTCCTCCAAATTCCACAGAGAATTTGGAAAAATCAACTTTGTTTGCATTATTTCGACTTTAGCTGACTCTGTACTAATCATTCCATTTTTTTTGCTGGACCATATCCATTCTTCAATGATGTTTTGTGACCATACTGGTTGAAATTCGCCAGATAGTGCTAATTTTAACAAAATATTTCTAACGACTGTTGGAAAAAGAACACATGTATCTAGTACGTACATCATTATTTAATTCTAAAAAATAAAGCCTTTAAATAGCCAGTTTCAGTTAATTGTGCATTTACTGGATGATCAGGACCAGCGCTTCCACTATGAATAATTTGGGCCTGGCGCCCAGCTCTTGTAATTCCTCTCAAACAAGCATTTCGAAACTTAGTTAAGTCAACAGCGTGACTGCACGAACACAAGATTAAATATCCCTTGGCGCTGACTAATCTAGCAGATAACAAGGCTACACGTTCATATGCTCTTAAGCCAGAGTTTAACGTCTGTTTAGCTGGTGAAAAGGCTGGTGGATCACAGATAACTACATCAAACTTTTCTCCAGATTTATTCATTTCAGACATTGCATCAAAAGCGTCTAGTTTGATTTTAGTAAATTGTTTACTCACGCCGGATTCTTCCGCACCTTTTTGGGCAAGTTCTAAAGCATTTTTTGAACTATCAACACAAGTTACAGCATCAGCACCTGCAACTAATGCAGCTAAACCAAAACCACCTACATGAGAAAATACATCTAATACTTTCTTATTTTTTGACAATCCAGCAACAAATTTTTGATTGTTTCTTTGATCAAAAAAGAGACCCGTTTTTTGACCATTTAATATATCAGCAAAATATTGCGCACCATTCATAGGAACGACTATCGGTTTAGTCACATTTCCTCGAACAACTTCAGTTATTTGATTTAAACCTTCTATTTTTCTTGATCTACTCATCCCATTTAAAACAATATTTTTCATACCTAGAGAAACTAAACTATTAAGTATTTCTTCTTTAAAGCAATCAGCCCAAAACGAATTGGGTTGGAAAACTGCACTATCACCAAACCTATCAATGACAATTCCGGGGAGGCCATCGGCTTCACCATGCACTAATCTAAAAAAGGGCGTTTCAAATAAAACTTCCCTTAATTCTAAAGCTATTTCTAATTGGTTCTTTATCCAAGTTAAATCTATTGTTTCATCACAATTTAAATCTAATAGCCGAGCACTTATTTTAGAGTTTGGATTGAAAGAAAACAAACCCATAGGCCCTAGGTCTGAATCTTCAATCTTAATAATTTCGCCCGGCTTTATATTTTTTGCTCGTCTATCAAGTGCTATCTCATCATTATAATACCAAGGATAACCCTTTCGTCGAGGAGATGATTTTGCCTTCCTAAGGCGAACCGTCGGGTAAGGTTTAATACTAATCATTTTTGGTACCTTAATATGTGGATGACAATGATTTAAATCTTAAAAAAGTGATTAACTTGCAGTAATTATTCAAAATATCCTGGTAGACTATTTGGTGCCGATGCTACTTTCAACCAATCAAACATATAATCTGAAACAGATCTAAAACAAATAAGTTCAATCTCATCATTTTTGGTCATCCAAAAAGCAGCAGCTAATTGACCAATTCTTGATCGACGCACTTCATTAATTTCAAAAACAGACATATCAGTTGGCGTACCTTTTGCAAGAACCTCACAAACACCTTTGCCTTTTAAATTGAAAATAACCCTAGCGTCAGATACATTTGCTAGAAGGTAATGCCAACCGCTTAAGCTTTCCTCCAAAGATTTTATATACTGTTCAACTTCATCATCCTCTACCAATAACAAAAGCTCATCTGGAGCCATCCAAATAATAGATAAATTCTTTGCAGTTGAAATATTTCTAACTTTTGGTAAAGAAATATTCAGATTCTCAGTTATAATTTTTTCAAAAGATTCACTTTCAAAATCACCCTTAAGGGATATCATGCCCCTGGATTTGGATAAAAATATATCTATGGCGCCCTTGTAACTTGATTCACCAAAATTAACTTTCAGGTCAGGCATTTTGACTCTTTCCTTCTTTGTCGTAAAATACTGGATCACAAATAACAGCTTTTGTTACGGTTCCATCTAAATTTGGAAAATCTAACACCTCATCCATTCTCTCTGAACCTTTCTGAACAAGAGCCAATGCAATTGATCGCTCGAGTGTAGGAGAATAGTAACTAGAAGTTACCCGACCAATCATGCTCTTATGACCATATTCATTTAAATCACCATCAACTGCATAACTGCCATCAGGCAAAATAGTAGTGGGGTCAACTGTTTTGAGACCAACTAATTTCCATCTTTCGTCAGACTGTAAAAAAGCTCTAAGCTGTGCTCTTTTGCCAATAAAGTCTTCTTTCTTTTTGGAGATTGCCCAGTCTAGTCCTAGGTCTTGGGGAATGACAGTTCCGTCAGTTTCGTCTCCTATCATGATAAAGCCTTTTTCGGCACGCATCACATGTAAAGCTTCTGTACCATAAGGCATAATATTGTGCGCGTCACCAGCGCTTAAAGCAGAATTCCAAAACTCTTGGCCCATCCCAGCAGGAACTGATATTTCATAAGAAAGCTCACCAGAAAAAGAAATCCTAAATACTCTAGCATTTATTCCAGCAATTTTTCCTTCTGAAAAAGACATGAACGATAGTCCTTCCGGACTAATATCAAAGCCCTCGACTCCCATCTTTTCAATCACTTGCCGCGCTTTGGGACCGACAATAGCAATTTGTGAATATTGTTCAGTCAAATTTAAAGTATAAACTTTCCAATCCCACCATTCAGTTTGTAGCCATTCTTCCATGTGGGCATGTATTCGATCAGATCCCCCAGAGGTAGTATGACACAGATAAGCATCCTCTGACAATTTCACCACAACACCATCATCTGATAAAAAGCCGTTCTCACTGCACATCAAGCCATAACGACATTTACCAACTTTTAGATTAGACATCAAATTTGTGTAAATCATATCCAAAAATTTCCCAGAATCTGGACCTTTAACAAGAATTTTTCCCAGTGTTGAGGCATCTAATATTCCACAGTTATTTCTTGTATTCAAAATTTCTCGCTCAACTGCTTCTTTAATATTTTCATTTCCACGTATGAAACAATACGGCCTCCGCCAGTCTGCTACTGGCTCCCATACTGCTCCATTGTCATTTATCCATTTATGTATGGATGTTTTTCTAATTGGTTTAAATAAATCTCCACGCGCATCACCACCAATTGAACCCAACGATATTGGATGATAAGGAGGGCGAAATGTTGTCGTACCAACATCGGGTATTGGAAGATTAAGACTATTTGATAATACGGCTAGACCATTAATATTTGATAATTTTCCTTGATCGGTCGCCATGCCCAAAGTCGTATATCTTTTTGTATGCTCAACACTTTCAAAACCTTCCTGTGCGGAAAGTTCAACGTCGGTAACCTTCACATCATTTTGAAAATCTAACCAAGTTTTCATTTTTAACTTTTGGCTTGCGCCATGTGGCATAAACCAAACTGGAACCAGTTGATTTTCTTTAATTGAAATCGATTTAGGGCATTTAATCGTGGGCGATATACCTGTAATTTTTTTCACAATCCTGATGGCAGCGTCGTGAGCGTTCATAAGAACCTCATCGATTAATAAATATCCATTGGCAGTCCCAGCAACAGTTACAAATTGCTCACCATTTGCTCCAATAGGAGGATTAGCATCATCGGGTTTAAACATACAGTTAAGGTCATCCCAATTTAACTTACCACCACAATGCGACCACAGATGCACAACCGGAGACCAACCTCCTGACATTGCAACACAATCACAACTAATCTCTTCTAAAGCCTCTCCTCCACCTGCCTGAGAGCATATAGTAACACCTTCAACTTTTTTTGAGCCTTTAACCGTGGATATGCCTTTACCTGTTTCTATTCTGATGCCAAGTTTGCGGGCTTGCGCAGGCAGGTCTCCTGTTACACTCGTTCGGGCGTCAATAATACAAGGGACCTCTAATCCCGCATTTTTCATAACTATTGCCGTTCTATAAGCGTCATCATTATTTGTAACGATAACAGTCTTATCACCACAAGAAACACCAAAATTTATAACGTAATCCCTAACTGAAGCAGCTAACATCACTCCTGGCAGATCATTTCCAGCAAAAGACAAGGGTCGCTCGATAGCACCTGTAGCAGTAATAATATGTTTAGCACGCACTCTCCACAATCTTTGCCGCAGGCCACCACCTCCCGGAGAACCATCCGTTAGATTTTCGTGTAACAAAACATACCCATGATCATATACACCTGCAGCCATAGTGTTTAATCGTAATTTAATATTGTCTGATTTTGAAAAATTATTTATTTGCTCATTTATCCAATCTGGTGATAATTCATTTTCAATATCAACATTATCTATAGATGCTCTTCCACCCCAATAATCGTTTTGCTCAGCTATCAGAACTTTTAAACCACTTTTCATCGCTGCTCTAGCAGCAGTAATACCAGCGATACCACCACCAATAATCAATAGATCAACATGAGCGTAGAAATGTTCATAGGACTCAGAGTCCTTTTCAGTTGGGGCAGAACCGAGCCCTGCAGCTCGTCTAATAATTGGTTCAAAAATATGTTTCCAAGCAAACCTTGGATGAATAAATGTCTTGTAATAAAAACCTGCTGGCAAAAAGCGAGCCAGAACAGAGTTTATGACACCAATGTCAAATTCTAAAGTAGGCCAGTGATTTTGGCTTTTAACTTGTAAGCCGTCAACTAACTTTGTTGTGGTTGCCCTTTGATTAGGTTCAAATGTTGAGCCAGATCCAGTCTCAAATAACGCATTTGGTTCTTCCGGACCTGCCGCCACAATTCCGCGTGGCCTATGATACTTAAAAGAGCGACCCACAAGGACTTGGTTATTAGCTAAGAGTGCAGACGCAAGGGTATCACCCTTGAAACCTTTCAATCTCTTTCCATTGAACGTAAACTCTTTAGACAAACTTCTATCCAAAAGACTACCACCAGTTTCAAGTCGTGTACTCATCAAAAAGCATCCCATTCAGGTCGTTTTTTTATAATCTTTGAGAGAAGCTCCTTTGGCGGCTCAAATGTTTGAGCTAAATATGTTCCAAACACCTCAAGTGTTACAGAGCAACGTGCTGCATGGAACCATTTTCCACAGCCATAAGTATGACGCCATCTTTCAAAATTTACCCCTTTAACGTTTTTTCGCATAAATAGGTAACTTTCAAACTCATCGTCGGTTGAACCTGGTCCAAATCTTTTTAGATGAGCTTCACCACCCGCAGTCAACTCAGTTTCTTCTGCCTCAACTCCACAATAAGGGCATTTAATAATTAACATTTACAGATCCTTATAAAATACTTTTTAGCCTACAATATAGATCAATGTGCAACTCCAGCAGCAACACTTTCATCAATAAATCGTCCTTCTTTAAATCTATCTAAACTAAATGCTGATGCTAATATACTTGGAGCTCCAGTTGCCATTGTTTCAGCCATGGCCCATCCAGAACCAGGAATGGCTTTAAATCCTCCAGTCCCCCACCCACAATTTAAAAAGCATCCAGAAAGAGGGGTCTTAGAAATAATAGGTGACCTATCACCAGTCACATCAACAATACCCCCCCATTGTCGCAGCATCTTCAATCTAGAAATCATGGGAAAAGTTTCGATTAAGGCCCTCACTGTTTCTTCTATATGATGGAAGCTACCACGTTGGGTATAATTATTAAAACCGTCTGTTCCGCCACCAATCACCATTTCACCTTTATCAGATTGGCTCATATACCCGTGAACTGTATTTGCCATTACTACGACATCCATACATGGCTTAACCGGCTCTGAAACCAAGGCTTGCAATGCGACACTTTCAATAGGGAGCCTAAAACCAGCTTTGTCAGCTAGTACGCTTGAGTTACCTGCTACTACCATTCCTAAAGTTTTAGTTTTGATCTTTCCTTTTGTAGTTTCTATTCCGGACACATGTCCTTTAGATTGTATTATTCCAGTAACTTCACATTGTTGAATGATATCCATCCCCATATCAGAGCAAGCTCTCGCATATCCCCATGCCACCGCGTCGTGCCGCGCAGTTCCACCTCTAGGCTGCCATAAGGCACCTAAAACGGGAAAGCGAGGGCCAGACAATTCAATAATTGGACAAAGTTTTTTTACTGTATGTGGAGCAATGAACTCTGTTTCCACCCCTTGTAAATTATTAGCGTGAGCCGTGCGCCGATATCCACGGATTTCATGTTCTGTTTGAGCCAACATCATGACACCTCTTGGTGAGAACATGATATTATAATTCAAATCTTGAGAAAGCGTCTCATATAATGATCTAGCTTTCTCGTAAATTGCTGCTGAGGGGTCTTGTAGGTAATTTGATCTAATGATGGTAGTGTTACGACCCGTGTTTCCACCTCCAAGCCAACCTTTTTCAATTATCGCAACATTTTTAATTCCATGGTTTTTACCTAAGTAATAAGCTGTTGCCAGGCCATGACCACCAGCACCAATTATGACTGCATCATATTCTGATTTTGGCTCCGGGGAGCGCCAAGCTCTTTCCCATCCACTATGATACCTGAAAGCTTCTCGAACTATCGCCGCTACTGAATATTTTTTCATAATTTCATTTTCCTCACAGTGACAATTCAAACGAACAAATTAGACGTCTGATTAATGGATTAAATGCGCCTAAAATCTACAAATTCCAATAGTTAAATCGGCCTGTTACATCTAAATTACGACAAATCTTAAAACAACTCTTTGATTATTACCCAAACACATCATATAGACGTACATAATTACTCATTAATGTACTATATTACTCAATTTGTTTTAGAGGTGTAAATAGGTATACATATGTTAAATTTTTTACTATTTTCATCTTTATTGGTTTTAGTTTCAGTTGCTGTAAGCACTTTCATAATATTAAAAAAAGAGCCAACCAATAATAATCTTAACTTAGAGCTTAATTTATACCGCCAGCAGTTAAGTGAAATATCCAACGATATCGAACGCGGTGTGCTCAGTGAACCAGAGGCCAAACAATCACGTCTCGAAATAAAAAAACGACTTCTCGAAAATGACTTAAATAAGTCTGAACAATTATTATCTACATCTAATAAAACTAGCTATTTATCAATTATTCTAATAAGTGGATTTATTATTGTTTGTACTTCAATGTTGTATTTATCATTAGGTTCTTTTGGACAAACCGATCTTCCTCTTAAGAATAGGTTAGATACGATACAGATTTTTCGTGACAATCGCCCATCACAAGCACTAGTTGAAGCAAAAATTGAAAACACAAAAACCACAACTAAATACGACGATGAATACTTACAATTAATACAAAAACTGAGGGATGCCATCGAAAGAAACAATTTTGATATACCTGGACTTAAACTATTAATAAAATATGAAATTGATCTTAACCGTTTTACCAAAGCACATATTGCGCAAAAAAAATTGATTGCAATTTTGGGAGCGAAAGCAACAGCCACCGACCACACCGATCATGTACAAATATTGATAAATGCTGCAAACGGTTATGTCTCGCCAGAAGCTGAAAAAAGCCTAAAAAGAGCTCTTAAACTAGATAAAGAAGATCGCAGAGCGCTATATTTTACTGGCCTTTTAATGGCGCAAACTAAAAGACCAGACATAGCATATAAAATTTGGGATAAACTTTTAAGAAGTGGTAATGATAATGATCCCTGGAATAACGAAATAGAAAAAACTATAAATGATTTGGCAATAAAATCTGGCCTTAGAAACAATTAACTATATCATAAAAGGTTAATAAAATATCAAACAAAAAATACTCTGTCATCGTGCTAGCGAAAGAGTCTCAGCGAATTAAAATTTTAAAAAATGAATATTAAGGTAAAAAATTAATGAGTATATTTCCGAATTTTTTAGATTTTTATGAAAGTATTTCGAGAGTAAAAGCTGTAGTTGGGTTAGATCTTGGGGAAAAAACTATTGGCGTTGCTGTTAGCGATACTTTGCTGTCTGTGGCTAGTCCACTCGAAACTATCAGAAGAACCAAATTTAAGAATGATGCAGCTCAACTAATAAAGATAATTGAGATGAGAGATATTGAAGGCATTGTTTTGGGGTTGCCTATAAATATGGATGGTTCCGAGGGCCCACGATGTCAATCAACACGCGCTTTTGCCAGAAATCTAAATAGTTTAATTCAAATTTCTATTTCTTTTTGGGATGAAAGACTTTCAACTGTTGCTGCTGAAAGAGTCTTAATTGAGGCCGATACATCTCGAAAACGTCGCAATCAAGTGATAGATCATGTTGCAGCTGGTTATATTTTACAAGGAGCTTTAGATCGAATTCAAAACATTAGGGCAAAAGAATGATTGATGAAATCTGGAAACGTGATGAAATTGAAAGTCCGTGCATAAAACTGTGTGTATTACATTCTAAAGCTAAAATATGTATTGGTTGTCATCGCTCAGCTGACGAAATACAAAAATGGCCAAAGTACTCTTCAAAGGAAAGACAGTTAATAATTGAAAAATTGCCAAGTAGAGGTAAAATTTTATTCAAAAGGCGTGGAGGCAGAAACGGTCGTTTAAGAGATTATTCAAACCTTTAAGGCTTATCTAACCAACCTGATCGACCTAAGTCAGCTTCAGGTCTAAAATAAATAATTACTCTGCCTTCCTTTCCACTTTTTGCCCTCCCGTCCCACGGAGCAACGCCATGTAACGCCATCCGATGAATAATGTAAGACTCTCCCGGCTCAGCATGAACTTCTGCTCTTTTGCAGGATCCAAAAATCTCTTCTCTTGCTTTATGGTAAGACTTGGTGATGTCTACATTTTTCCAATCTTTAGGATCAATATCAGCAAGTTCTTTTTCAAAATAATATTTAATGATTTTATGGCTTCCTTCCCAAACCACCAAAGGAGCGGCCTTTTTGCTAGAAAGTGTTACGGGGACTCCCATAATGAACGCATGTTGTTCTTTTAGTTTACGGACTTTTTGTTTTCCGACTGGGTGTAATCCGTCAACGTGAGCTGCATCTCTTTTGAGCCTATATGAAAATGCAGCTTTACCCTCACCCTGTCTTGGCATTGGATATCCCGGATAACAAACCGAAACCTGCGCCGGATCCCATTTGATATTTCGCACTTTTAATTGTTTTAACGCCCAACGCGAAGAATTCGTATCTAATTTTGGCCCATGATTAACAATGCCTCTACTATCATTTTTCAAAACTCTAACACCAGCAAACCATGTCCCCTGGCAATGTAACCAATTTTTTTTATTATTATTATTATGAATTGCACAAAAAACTGTTTTAGAAACGGAATTTAACCACTTATTAAGCTTATGATCATATTTAAATTTGATCCAACCACTGTTTTCATAATTGTGATCCAAATTATAACGTCTTTCTCAACATATTTAGAGCCATAATTATTATAAAAATAGCAAAAAACCGCTTTAATGGCTTAGGATCCATAGCATGTGCTATGCGCACTCCAATAGGTGTTGTCAGAAGGGTCATGAAAATTACGACAAAAAAAGCAATTAAATTAATAGATCCAATAGTAAAGGGCGGCCTATATTCTGATGGTATGTTAAATAGTAAAAACCCCAAAACAGATGGTAAAGCAATGAGAACCCCAAAACCAGAAGCGGTTGCTATTGCGCGATGTATCGGGACATTAAATAAAGTCATCAAAGGCACACCAAATGATCCACCCCCAATTCCCATTAGAACGGACATGAAGCCCAGGCTGATGGATATGAAAAATCGGCTTATCCCTTTAGGCATTTCTTGACCCAAACGCCATCCATCTTTTCCAAAAGCCAAATATAGACCCACTAAACTTCCCAAAGTACCAAATATTATCATCAAAAATTTTGAACTTAAGCCCGATGCAAAAAATACTCCAACTAAAGCACCAATAACTATCCCAAAAAACCATTTCCTCAGTATATGCCAGTCTACAGCACCCTTAATATTATGGGCCAGCACTGATCTAATGGAAGTAACTATAATAGTTGCCAATGATGTGGCTAAACAAATTTGCATAAGATATATTGAGTTGTATCCCAAATATTCAAACGCAAAATAAAATGCAGGAACTAAAATAATTCCGCCACCCACACCTAAAAGACCTGCTATAATTCCAGCAAATCCACCAATGAACAATAATAATATGAGCATTAAAAATAGCTCTGTAGTTTCTATCATGACCACTAAGTTTCCCTAAATCTTAAATGTTTAAATACTATTTAATTTAATCAACTCTAAAGATCGTCTATCCAACTAAACTAATAAGTATTATCGTTCTGAGCCAAAACAACACTTTTAAGTGAATTAATCAAAATATCGATGCCAGCATCTTTTTTATAGGCTTGTTCTGAAATATTTTTTCGCCATACCTTTGCGCCGGGCTGAGCATGAAAAATACCTAACATATGACGTGTTATTTGATTTAATTTTCCCCCATTTTCAAGATGATGTTCTATATAAGGTAACATTTCTTCCACGACTTCAAACCTGGTTTTTACAAAACCCATATTATAAATATCGCGATCAACTTTTTGTAACACATGTACGGGGTTCTGATATGCTGAACGACCGATCATAACCCCATCTATACCATTTCTTAAATGTGTTTTTATTTCGCAAATATCCTGAATACCACCATTTATCGTCAAATGCATCGTAGGAAACATTTCTTTCATTTTAAATATCAAATTATAATCAAGCGGTGGTAAATTTCTATTTTGTTTCGGACTAATACCTTGCAACCATGCCTTTCGAGCATGAATAGTTAATCTCTCAACACCGACTGATTGCATCTTCTCTATAAAGCCAGGCAGAATAATATAAGGATCATCCTCATCTACGCCAATTCGACATTTAACCGTGATTTCTACATTCTGACTAGCATCCAACATTGCTTTTAGACAATCCGCAACTAGATTAGGAGAACGCATTAAAACAACACCAAACGATCCAGACTTTACCCTATCAGATGGACACCCCACGTTTAAATTTACCTCATCATACCCCCATTTTTCAACAATTTTCACAGCATCAGCTAGTAAGCCTGGTTCAGAACCTCCTATTTGTAAAGCGAGCGGATGCTCAGCTTCATCGAAATTTAAAAGTTTTATTTTATCACCGTTCACAATTGCAGCTGCCGTCAGCATTTCTGTATATAGAAGCGTGTTTTTAGATATTAAACGATGTAAATAGCGACAATGCCGATCAGTCCAATCCATCATTGGCGCTACCGAAACAGTCGCAGAATTCTTTAATCCATCTTTTTTCACGTTTTTAGACTTTTCAAGTTTCGTTTTGACTAATCAAAATAACTAATTAACCAAGCACAAGAGAAATTATAATTCAAGCATCGACGTGAATTCTCGCCATTCACCTGCGCTCATTCCAGAATTTTCTTGATTTACATCGCCACCATTTATCATTTTTTTAATGGCCTCTAGTCCTTTTTCACTCACGTTTCCCCCCCCAAGTCGATAATCGGAGAACGCAGAATAAGCAGCGGGCACCCAATCTGCCACAATATCACACATCAGCTGTGCATAAACTCTTATTTCATACTGTGCGTGAGGATCAGCTCTAAGCCTCAAAAAATGAAATAGATTGTGTAAATCAACTTTCCAATACCATTGAGTATAAATATTTGCAGGTAAATTCATTCTGGCAAGCTCTCTAGTAAGTCCCTGCTCGCCATCATCAGACATCATATTTTCATAATTGTCATATGCTCTGGCACTATCTGACTTCAATATCTCCAATACTTGCTCAGCTTTTTTACCCTCTAGGATATCCCCTCTACCTTGGTTATTAATGGTCGACTGGGATGCCAAATTTTCCACCTTGGGAATGTAAAACTCACGATCCAAAATTGAATATCTAGCCGAATACTCATTAACATTAGCTGTACGATGCCTAATCCACTGTCGCGCCACAAATATTGGTAATTTAACGTGAAACTTCACCTCACACATTTCAAAAGGTGTTGAATGCCAATGCCTCATTAGATATCTTATAAGGCCTTCATCATTTTGAATTTTTTTTGTACCTTTACCATAGGAAACACGAGCAGCCTGTGTAATGGCTTCGTCATTTCCCATATAATCTATCACCCTCACAAATCCTTTATCCAAAACAGGAAAAGCTGTATAAAGTCGATCTTCCATTCCCATAGAAACTGCTCTACGCGTAGTTTCTTTTTGATTGCGTTGCTCTTTTATTTCTTTTAACTGCTCGGGGGTAACTGACATTTGGAAAATCCTTATGATTCAGTTATACTATATCTCGAATTATTACAGACGTGAACTCAATTTTTAACAATACATATTGAATAAAGCAGCTAAAGAATTGGGGCAATATACAAATTACTAAATTTGCATACGTCTAATGCTGCTTAGTATGAAATGTTTCCGAAATACATCATTCTAAATTAAAATTGGTTAATAATATAAAAATAGTGATAAAAACCTATAAAACTAAAAAAAATAAGTATAGAGGTCATCAAAACACACATTCTGTTAACGTGCGTATTTAAATAGATTGTAAAATTTTCTTCAAGTTAAACACTAAAACTTTAAAAAATAATTAATTAATATTAATTTTCAGATAGGATTATATGATAAAATTCACAGATCTTGAACTTGATTCAAATGTATTATCAGCAATATCCGATGCCGGGTATGAAACACCCACCCCAATTCAAGCACAAGCAATTCCTGAAGCATTAAAGGGCCTTGATATATTGGGAATTGCTCAAACAGGTACAGGTAAAACAGCAAGTTTTACGTTGCCACTAATAACAATGCTCGCAAAAGGGCGCGCAAGAGCTAGAATGCCCCGGTCCTTGGTGTTGGCCCCAACGCGGGAATTAGCAGCACAAGTAGCAGAGAATTTCGATATTTATGCAAAAAATACAAAGTTAACCAAAGCTCTATTAATTGGAGGAGTAAGTTTCAAAGAACAGGATGTGTTGATTGATCGCGGTGTTGATGTTCTAATTGCAACCCCAGGACGTTTGATTGATCATTTTGAAAGAGGGAAACTTCTATTAACTGGTGTGAAAATTATGGTGGTCGATGAGGCTGACAGAATGTTAGACATGGGATTTATTCCTGACATCGAAAGAATATTTAAGTTGACCCCTTTTACTAGGCAAACTTTATTTTTTTCTGCTACCATGGCACCAGAAATCACCAGAATCACAGAAGAATTTCTTTCTGCGCCAGTGAGAATCGAAGTAACACAACAGGCAACTATTTCTGAAACAATAACTCAAGGTGTTGTTTCCTTCAAACCAAGCCGCAAAGATCGTACGTTCAAAGAAAAACGAAACTTACTTCGAGAAATAATACTAAATGAACGAGAAAAATGCAAAAATGGAATAATATTTTGCAATAGAAAAATAGATGTTGATATCCTGATGAAGTCAATGAAAAATCATGGCTTTAGCGTTGGTGCAATCCATGGAGATCTAGAACAATCGGTGAGAATGAAGGTTTTAAATGGATTCAAAGAAGGAACCATTAGATTTCTAATTGCATCTGATGTTGCCGCTAGAGGTTTAGATATTCCAAATGTAAGCCACGTATTTAATTTTGACGTTCCCATACACGCTGAAGACTACGTTCATAGAATAGGGCGCACTGGCCGAGCTGGCCGAGCTGGTTCGACAATAATGATTGCTACGCCAGCTGATGAAAAATCACTTTTAGCAATTGAAAAACTAGTAAAAATGAATGTTCCAAAGATAGTTTTCAATGCAGAAAATGCCTCCCAAACAGCCATAAGTAGAAATAAGACAAACGATGAGGTGAAGAGCAAAAGAACTAATACCAAAACAAAACCAACAGACAGGACAGCTGATAAGAATACAAAAACGGCTAAATCATCTGAGATTGCAGCAAAAAGAGATATCCCTACAAATAATAAGGAAGACAATTCAAAGAAAACTGTCGGTTTAGGTAATCATTTACCGGCCTTTCTTGAAATAAACTTTCGCAACTAGATAATTAGTTTAAAGTTATTTCAAAAAACCTATTTCATCAAACCGCCATTAAACGGTTAATTAAAACTGTAATCTCAGGTTTTTTATCGATTAATTCCATTACAATATTTCTAGACGATTTTATTATAATTTTTCGTAACTCTTGATCATCCATTAATGTTTGATCATCCATTAAGCTAAGTGAACCCAAAATAGCATCTTCAATGGCTTTATCTAAAATTTCACCAGTTACAAGTTTGGGCAACCCATGCGAGTGCACCCATACATCATCAATCAATTCATCATTTTCATCAATAATTATATTTATAGAAATATGGCCAGAAAAAGACATTCTAACTCGATCACGAACCACTCCATCTTTAGATCCAACTAAAATTTTTCCATCTAAATAGGTTTTTCCACTTTCTACTTCTTTTAATGGATTAGCCTGTCCGTTTGAAATATCTACCAATGAGCCATTACCTGCTATAATTGATTGAAATCCATTAGCCTTTGCGAGCAAGTAGTGTGAACGTAAGTGTCTAAATTCTCCATGCATTGGAATAACAACACTCGGCTTCAATAACTTGTGAATGTCACTTATTTCTGAACGATTAGCATGGCCAGAAACATGGTATAAATCTCCTTCATTTTCAACTACGTTTACATTTTTTTTACTCAAATTATTAATGATTCTATTAACACCCACTTCATTTCCTGGAATAGTTTTAGAAGAAAATAAAAACATATCGCCTTCTTTCAATACCATTCCTCGATATTTGCCGTTGGAAAGCTGAGCAGAGGCCGCTCGTCTTTCACCTTGGCTACCAGTGCTTAAAATAAAAATATGTGACCGAGGCAGTTCAAGTGCTTGCTCTGGTGAAACAACATTAGGAAAGTTTTTCAAAATACCTGTTTGAAGACCTAACTCGATCATTCTACGCATAGCTCTGCCTAACAAAACTATCGATCGATCTGCTGCAACTGCTGCATCTGCTAGTGTTTTCAATCTAGCAATATTTGATGCGAAAGTCGTCGCTATTACCATGCCTGACTGTGATTTAATTAGATTCACTAAATCTTTCTTTAAAGATTTTTCTGACTTTGCTGGATGAGTTACTAAGACATTAGTACTATCACAAACCAATATATCTAAATCAACACAAGCCGCTTTCCACAAACTTGGCTCAAATGGATCCCCCAAAATTGGAGTGCGATCTAGTTTAAAGTCTCCAGTATGAAACACCTTTCCAAGTTCAGTTTCGATAATCAACCCTGATGATTCTGGAATCGAGTGGGAAACAGGTAAAAAAGAGACACTGAAAGAGTCTAATTCAACACATTTTGGGTAGATTGATACTTCTTTTACTACTTCTTCATTCTTCCCTCTTTCTGATAATTTTCTTTGCGCGTTGGCGGCCGTAAATGGCCTTGCATAAATGGGTATATCGGAAAATTCTGGAAACAAACCTATTGCACCAATATGGTCTTCATGAGCATGTGTGAGAAATATCCCTTTAATTCTATCACGTCGCTCTAAAAGCCAGCTGATATCTGGCAGTATTAAGTCAACTCCAGGTGTAGATTCTGCATCTGGGAAAGAGACGCCAAAATCAACAATTATCAAACTTTCTTTTCCTTTTGGTCCGAAGCCATATATATAACAATTCATACCTATTTCACCCGCTCCACCCAGAGGAAGGTAAATAAAATTTTTATCACTCATTAGTTAACTTTCGGTTAAATTTATCAATAACAAATAAGCCATGTGTTGTGAGTTCTCTATCCACCACATTAAATATTTTTTCATCCTGAGAAAATAATTGAGCTAATCCACCTGTACCTATTATATCCATTGGTTGTCCGTGCTCCATTATTATTCTATTACAAATCTCCTTTACCAACCCAACATATCCCCAAAATATGCCACTTTTCATACATTCAATTGTATTTGTGCCAATTGATATTTTTGGCTTTGCTACATCAATGTTAGGTAAAGCGGCGGCTGCTTCATGTAAAGCTTTCACACTTAAATTAACTCCTGGAGCAATTACCCCACCGATGTAAGCTCCATCATTATCTACAACGTCAAAAGTGGTAGCAGTTCCAAAATCAACCACTATTAAATCACCACCATACCGATCAAAGGCCGCCACTGTATTAACAATCCTATCTGCTCCAACATTTGCACCCTCATCAACCCTGACCTCAACCGGCAATTTACAATTAGATTTACCAATTATTAATGGTAAAAAATTAAAGTATTTTTCTCCAAGTTCAGTCAAATTAAAAACAACTTGTGGTACAACAGAGCTAATCACAACTCTTGATATTGAAATTCTTTGCTTCTGAAGTTTAATTAATGAATTCAACCATACATAATATTCATCTGCAGTTCTTGAAAACTCAGTAGCACATCGCCATTCAACTAAAAAATTATTGTCATTATAAACTGCAAACACTGTATTTGTATTTCCAACATCTATAGCTAAAAGCATCTCTAATTCCCTTCAAAATAAACATCAGCTGCCGCAATTTTTTTCAGACCGGTTGAGGTTTTTAGAATAAGCGATCCATCATCATCGATTTTTTCAAAAATACCTTTTACTTCAGACGAACCGACCCGGGCAATTACCGTTTGATTAAGTTTAGCTGCGTGAGACAGCCATTCAGTTCTAATTGCATGAAAGCCACTTCTCTGAATTTGATCATCATAAAGTTTAAACTGATTAGCTAGTGTGGTCAAAAATTCAACGGGTGAAATATCTAAACCAAGTGTTTGCTTTATACTAACTGGTGACCCACTATAACTAAAATCAAGCTCATCTATCTCTGGAGCACTCACTAAATTAGCACCAATTCCAATAAGGAGGCTATCCACTATAGGCCCTTTACCGATACTTTCTAGTAATATACCGGCTACCTTTCCCCCACTTAAAAGAACATCGTTAGGCCACTTTAATTTAAATTTCTCACTGCTTGCACAATGCACTACGAACGCGGCACGGAGAGCTATAGATGCTACAAAAGATCGAAGTGCCGCAACTCTTAAAGAACTTTGAGGTTTTAAAACTAAAGTTGCCGCAAAGTTACCTTTTGGCATTAACCATGTACGACCCCTACGGCCTTTGCCAGATGTCTGAAGCTCGGTTAAGATCCACGTAGGTTTGCTAAAAGTGTCAATTCTTCTAATAGCTTCTGCATTTGTGCTATCTGTTTGTTTCAAAATAATGCGGTCATAACCTGCAGGCCAAGAAATCATCTAATTAAACAATGTAGAAGCTGCAGCCAATGCTATCTTTTCTATTCCAAATAAATTTATGACACCTAAAATCATAAGTATAGCTGACACCATTAATGTGACCCAACCAGAAGTCGACATTTTACCGTCTAAGCAATCTTTTTCTTCCCCAAAATACATTAGATATACGATTCTTAAATAATAAAAAGCACCAATAACAGAAGCAATAACTCCCGCAATTGCCAACCAAGCCATATTTGCATCTACTGCTGCTTTTAATACATAAAACTTTCCAAAGAAACCAACCATTGGAGGTATGCCAGCAAGAGAAAACATTAAAATCATCAATGCTAATGCACGGATTGGGTCAACTCTAGAATACATATTTAATGCTGAAATTTCTGTTACCGGATGTCCGTCTTTTTCCATAGATAATATAAATGCGAATGTACCAATATTCATCAATACGTAAATTGACATATAAATTAACAGAGCTTGAGCCCCCACTTCTGTTCCACTAGCCAAACCAACCAGCGCGAAACCCATATGCCCTATAGATGAATAAGCCATCATACGCTTAATATCTTTTTGACCTATAGCCGCTATTGACCCCAAAAACATTGAAGCTACCGCAAGGAAAGATACAATTTGTTGCCAATCAGATTTCATTTCACCAAATGCATCATAGGCAACTCGCGTAAATAGAATCATCGCTGCCACTTTTGGTGCTGTAGCAAAAAAAGCAGTAACGGGTGTTGGTGCACCTTCATAAACGTCAGGAGTCCACATGTGAAATGGAGCAGCCGAAACTTTAAACGCTAAACCAGTCACCAAGAATACTAAGCCTAATAATAAACCTAGAGATGTTTTTCCTTGATTAAGTGCTAAAGCTATTCCATCAAAATTTGTTGTACCAGAAAATCCATAAATTAACGATGCGCCGTATAAGAGCAATCCGGAGGAAAGAGCTCCTAATACAAAGTATTTCAATCCCGCCTCAGTAGAACGAATGCTATCCCTATTAAACGCAGCTATCACATACAGTGCTAAAGATTGTAACTCTATGCCCATGTATAATGACATCAAATCTCCAGCTGAAACCATCATCATCATTCCAACGACTGCCAACCCTATAAGAATTGGATATTCAAATTTCATTAAATTATTTTTTGAAAGATAATCTCTGCTTATTATCAAAGTTATGGCAGAAGACCATAAAATAACAACTTTTGCATACCGAGCGAATCCATCATCAACAAATGCTCCCCCAAAAGCTTTGGAAGTACCAGACCCCAATAATAAAATTAAAGCTCCAAGCGTAATCATAATTAATGCAGTTGCCCAGATTAATTTCGACGTTAACTGATCTTTTTTAGTATAAACTGCAAACATCAAACTCGCTAAAATAAATGTAACAAGAGCAAGTTCTGAGAAAATTATTGTCAAGCTATTAACTAGCATAAGTATACATCCTTAGTTTTGACCCAGCTTAATAGATTTGGACGCCTCAATACTTTCAATCAGAGCCTCTACCGATGGACCAATAATATCAATTATAAAACTTGGGTAGATCCCAAAAATTAAAGTTGTCAAAATCAAAGGCGCAAATAAAAGGCGTTCCCGAGTATCTAAATCAGCTATACTTTTCAAACTAACTTTAATTAAATCTCCAAATACCACTCTTCTATAAAGCCATAAAGCATACGCTGCTGATAAAACCACACCAAATGTAGCTAATACCGCCACCCAAGTATTGACCTGAAAAACACCAATTAATGTTAAGAGTTCTCCCACAAAACCACTTGTTCCTGGTAGACCAACATTCGCCATCGTAAACAACATAAATATTATGGCATAAGCAGGCATTCTATTAACAAGTCCACCATACGCATCAATTTCTCTCGTATGAATTCTATCATAAATTACGCCAACAATTAAAAACAAAGCCCCAGATATAAATCCGTGGCTAATCATTTGGAAAATAGCCCCATCTATCCCTTGTTGGTTAAGTGTAAAAATACCCATAGTAACATAACCCATGTGAGCCACAGATGAATAAGCTATTAATTTCTTCATATCTTCTTGGACCATTGCAACAAGCGATGTATAAATAATTGCTATAACCGAAAGCCATAGAACAAAATCCATCATCAAATCTGAAGCAATAGGAAACATTGGAAGACTAAATCTTAGAAAGCCATATCCACCCATTTTTAGCAAAATTGCCGCAAGTACAACCGATCCAGCAGTTGGTGCTTGCACGTGTGCATCGGGCAACCAGGTATGCACTGGCCACATAGGCATTTTCACAGCGAACGAAGCAAAAAATGCAAACCATAATATGGTCTGAGCACCCCCAATAATTTCAAAGCCAATCAAATCAAAAGATGTGGTTGAAAATTCATAATTCAGCAGTTCAATTATATCTGTCGTTCCAGAAACAACCCACATATACAAAATAGCTACTAACATCAAAACTGACCCTAAAAGCGTATATAAAAAGAATTTAAAGGATGCATAAATTCTGTTTTTACCACCCCAAATACCCACAATCAAGAACATGGGGATCAAGCCACCCTCAAAAAATAAGTAAAATAAGACTAAATCTAAAGCACAAAAAACACCCAACATTAAAGTTTCGAGAATTAAAAAAGCTATCATAAATTCTTTAGTTCTATGCTTAACGTTCCAACAAGCACCAATTACGATCGGCATCAAAAAAGTAGTTAGCATAACAAACAATACACTAATGCCATCAACACCCATTTTATAATTCATTCCTAAAAGCCAATTATGCTCTTCAACAAATTGAAAATCTGTATTTTGAGAATCAAATCCAAAAATAATGGCAAGAGAAATAAGTAAAGTTGCCAAAGTCGCTGTTAAGGCAAGCCACTTGGCACTATTCTGCGCAGATTTATCGTCCCCTCGTAAAAGTACGCCCATAATAATTGCTGCTATTAATGGAATAAAAGTGGCTATTGAAAGAATATTATTCACTAATTAACGCCTCTAATTACAAACCAACTAAGTAAAAGCCCTAATCCAATAAACATTGCAAATGCGTAATGGTAAAGAAAACCAGATTGTGCCTTGCCAGACAATTTTGTTATAAACGGGATAAAACGAAGTGCTAAACCATTTAACCCTCCATCAATGATCTTACCATCACCAATTTTCCAGAACAAACGTCCTAATAAATTAGAGCCTTTAATAAAAATAAAGCTATAGGCTTCATCAAAGTAATACTTATTGTAGAGTAACGAATGCAAAGGTTGAAAAGTATTGGCTAATCTCGAAGGCCAACTAGGAAATTTTATATAAAATGCCCAGCTCGTGATTAATCCAATAAACATTGCAATAAAAGGTGAAACTTTAACCCAATTATCTAAATGATGAGCGTTCTCAATAACGTGATTTTTGGAGCCAATGTAAATGGCTTTATCAAAGAATTCTATATAGTGATGTCCAAAAAAGTCCTCAAACCATATCATGCCTGCTAAAGCTGACCCTAATGCCAGCAATACCAAAGGCAAGATCATTGCTAGTGGACTTTCGTGCGCATGGCTATGTTTTGATTCATCTCCACGTGGAGAGCCATAAAAAGTCAAAAATATCAACCGCCATGAATAAAAACTAGTCATAGCAGCGGCTATCACTAATAACCAAAATGCATAATTTCCAACAAAGGTATGCGCCGCATAAGTGCTCTCAATAATTGCGTCTTTTGATAAGAACCCAGCAAACCCCAAATGCGTTAACGGAATTCCTACTCCAGTAATTGCTAAAGTGCCAATTATCATAGCAGTGAATGTATATGGGATTTTCTTTCTTAAAGCCCCATAGTTGCGCATATCTTGCTCATGATGCATCGCGTGTATTACTGAGCCAGCTCCTAAGAATAACATCGCCTTGAAAAATGCGTGAGTAAACAAATGAAACATTGCTGCTTGATAAGCGCCTACTCCAGCAGCAGCAAACATATAGCCAAGTTGAGACATAGTAGAATATGCGATGACCCTTTTTATGTCATTTTGAACCAAACCAATTGTTGCAGCAATGAAAGCAGACGTTGCGCCAACCACTGTTACAAAAGCTAACGTACCAGGTGCATATTCAAATAAAGGTGACATCCTGCAAACTAAAAACACACCCGCAGTTACCATGGTGGCGGCATGAATAAGAGCTGATACTGGCGTGGGGCCTTCCATAGCGTCTGGTAACCACGTATGCAAGAATAGCTGAGCTGATTTTCCCATAGCTCCAAGAAATAATAGAAACGTTAAAAGTTCGATTGCCTGTATGTCCAGCCAGAGAAAAGTTATGTTAGATGCCTTCAACGCAGGACCAGCAGCAAATAACTCTGTAAAGTTTATGCTTCCAGTCATATAAAAGAGTCCAAATATCCCTAGGGCAAAACCAAAATCACCAACCCGGTTAACGATAAAAGCTTTCATAGCGGCAGAATTCGCGCTGGCTTTTCGCCAATAAAACCCAATTAAAAGATAGGACGCGACGCCCACACCTTCCCAACCAAAAAACATCTGCAATAAATTATCAGAAGTTACCAACATCAACATAGCAAAGGTAAAAAAACTCAAATAAGCAAAAAATCGAGATTTATATTTCTCATCTGGTTTCCAATTAGGATCATTTTTCATATAGCCGAAGGAGTATAAATGCACTAACGCTGATACAGTATTGACGACAACCAACATAATTGAAGTTAAACGATCTAATCTTATCGCCCAAAAAGACGATAATTCACCACTTTGAACCCATCGCATAATGTGAATTTGTTCAGTGTGACCATGAAAATTAATAAAAATAATCCAACTTAAAAAAGCCCCAAAAAACAAAAGACTTGTAGCAAAAATAGTAGCCGCCATCTCACCAATATATCGGTGACCAAAGCCACAAATTATAGCGCCTAAAAGGGGTGAGAAAAGGACTAGTTGTTCCATCTACTAACCCTTCATCGAATTAATTTCTTCAACGGCGATTGTGCCTCGCACTCGAAAAAAACATACAATAATTGCTAAACCAATTGCTGCCTCAGCGGCGGCAACGGTCAGTATAAATAATGAGAATACTTGACCAACCAAATCACCAAGAAATGAAGAGAATGACACAAGGTTAATATTTACAGCCAACAACATTAACTCAATTGACATCAAAATAACGATTACATTTTTCCGATTTAAGAATATCCCAAATATGCCCACGACAAAAAGAACAGATGCTACAGTAAGATAATGTTCTAAAGTAATCATATTACAACCCTTGTCCTGACTTTATGTCCTTTAATTCCATCGAAGCAGACGGGTCTCTACTCATTTGCTCCATTACATTTTGTCTTTTAATACCTTTTCTATGTCTCATCGTTAAAACAATCGCTCCAATCATCGCCACTAATAAAATGAGCCCAGATGCCTGAAATAAGTAAATAAATTCATCATAAATCAGTAAACCAAGAGCTTCTGTATTATGTGCTTCATTCAATGAAGGGGTAATTGCCACTCTTAAATCCAAAGAATTATTTGCAAATTTCCAATCACCAAAAACTAAACCTAATTCAATTAAAATCACTATTCCCATTAGTAAGCCAATTGGTAAAAATTTTGCCATATCTGCTTTTAAGGCTGCAAAATCCACATTTAGCATCATTACAACAAACAAAAATAGGACAGCTACCGCACCAACATAAATTATGATCAGCAACATAGCTAAAAATTCAGCACCTAATAATACAAACAAGCCGGCAGAGCTTAAAAAAGCCAATATAAGCCATAACACCGAATGCACAGGATGACGCGAAAGAGTTACAAAAACAGCAGAACAAATCGAAACTATCGCAAAAAGATAAAATGCTAATGCAGTTAATTCCATAATTATTTCCCTTTAAAATCCTTGGCTAAATCATACATCATCTTTACCGATACGGAGCATCCAACTCTAAATTTCGTGCGATTTCCGCCTCCCAGCGATCTCCATTTTCAAGCAATTTATTTTTATCGTAAAAAAGCTCTTCTCTGGTTTCAGTAGAAAATTCAAAATTTGGACCCTCAACAATAGCGTCAACAGGACAGGCTTCCTGACAAAAACCACAATAAATACACTTGGTCATATCAATATCGTATCGCGTGGTGCGTCTGCTGCCATCCTCGCGAGGTTCTGCATCAATAGTGATCGCTTGCGCAGGACAAACTGCTTCGCAAAGCTTACATGCAATACATCGCTCCTCTCCACTTGGATACCTTCTCAAGGCATGCTCTCCTCTAAATCTTGAAGACAAATAACCTTTCTCATGTGGGTAATTCAAAGTACTTTTTGGAGCAAAAAAATACTTAAAACCTAATCTAAAACCTTTTAAAAAATCTAATAGCAAAAAATATTTAGCAGCTCGTCCATAATCTATTTTTGACATATTCAACTCCCAATTACCCAGCGAGCATAAAACCCACCAAATACTTCATATTTTGCAAACAAAGCAACTATTACGACCCAAGCCAAAGATAAAGGTAAAAAGACTTTCCACCCAATTCGCATGAGTTGATCATATCGATATCTTGGAACTATTGCCTTAACCATTGCAAACATAAAAAATAATGCAAACATCTTGGCAATAAACCACAAAATACTATCTCCAATGCCCGGAATCGGAGACAACCATCCTCCAAAAAATATTAGTGCCATAATAGCGCACATGAGCCATACCGCCATTAATTCGCCAATCATAAATAATAAAAAAGGCGTTGACGAATATTCTACTTGGTATCCTGCAACTAATTCTGCTTCAGCCTCCGGCAAATCGAAAGGGGGCCTATTGGTTTCAGCTAGAGCCGAGATGAAGAATAAAAACACCATTGGGAAATGTGGTAACCAATACCAGTTAAGCAAACCAAAACTGCCATCTTGAGCTCTAACAATATCTCCAAAGTTCAGAGATCCTGTGGAAATAATTATACCAATAATGATAAATCCAATTGAAACTTCGTAAGAAATCATTTGAGCGGCGGAACGAAGTGACCCTAAAAAAGGATATTTCGAATTTGATGCCCAACCACCCATTATAACACCGTAGACTTCCAAAGAACCTATGCCAAAAATATATAAAACTGCAACGTTCATATTTGATATGACCCAACCATCATTAAACGGAATTACGGCCCATGAGATAACAGGTAAGATAAACGCCAACATAGGTGCTAAAAGGAAAACAGGTTTGTCTGCTCCAGCTGGGATAACTACTTCTTTTACAATATATTTTAGAAAATCGGCGAAACTCTGGAGAAGACCAAACGCTCCCACTACATTTGGGCCTTTTCGCATTTGAACTGCGGCCCAAATCTTTCTATCTGCATACATTAAAAAGGCTAAACTGATCAAAACACAAATAATTACCAAAAGGCATTGGCCTAATATTAATAAAAAAATACCAAAATAGTTTGCTGTGAAAAATTCATACATAGCATTGCCCAATTGAATTATTGTTCAAGTATTTTTTTTCTAAAATGAGTATCAACTTAACCTCTTAAACATATTTTTCTTACTTATTTTTACATGCTATAAATAGCATATGAAAGTTAAACACCATCGTTTTTATTTGATTTTTTGCAATTATTTTGTCGGTACTATTAAACCACTCCGCTTGGCAAAAACCTTTAAATATATGCACGTCAAAAACCACAATAACATTTTAGTTTACTTAATATTTTCTATTCAGCTGCTACCTTCATATCATTAGACCTAGCTATAGAAGACAACTCAGCCATAACTTCAGAAGAACGAGCAATTGGATTAGTTAGATAAAAGTCATCTATTACATTCGTGAACTCAATAGCTTTTAAATTAGATTTTTCTAATATCTGGAGTTCTTTTTCTGCTATCGTACCAATATCCTTTAAATGAGGAAATTCTTCAAATAGTAACCGCCTAAGCTCGCCTATATTATTGTAGGGGAGCTTTTCGTCTAACTCATTAGATAATGCTCGTAAAATAGCCCAATTTTCTTTTGCATCCCCAGGAGCAAAGTTTGCTCTTTGAGCCAGTTGAGCCCTACCCTCCATATTCACAAATAATCCAGATTCCTCAGTATATGCAGCTGATGGGAAAATAATGTCAGCTCGATGTGCACCCCGGTCACCATGGCTACCTTGATAGATTACAAATGGACCAGGATCTATATCAAACTCATCCATGCCCAAACTAAATATTACCTCTGATTCTCGTACGGTCTCTCTTAAATCATCATCACACACAAATCCAATGTCCATTGCGCCAACTCGGCTTGCAGCCGTATGTAACATTAGAATTTTACTATCAGTGACCTCTGCAATTTCTTGAATCAATGACAATACTCCATAACCATCTTCATCAATTAACGCACCCATACCAACAATGATAAGACTATTCTTAATTCTTATTTCTGAATTTGATGAGCGTTTTAATAATTTTTTCAACGCTGTTCTATCACTACCAATGTAATCGTATTCGTAAGTGAGATCCACTTCTGGTCCCACCAACTCTATATCGGCACCTTGGGTCCAAGCCTTTCTTATACGAGCATTAAATACAGGTCCTTCTACGCGCGGGTTACTTCCAATTATTAATACATGATCTGCATGATCTACATCTTCTATACAAGCCGTGCCGGCATAGCCACCACGAGAACCATTTGGTAATTTAGACCCATCCGTGCGACACTCACATTTGCCATTTAAATTTTCAATCAACTGCTTCAAGGCAAACATAGGCTCTACAGACACCAAATCTCCTGCTAATGCCGTAACTTTACTATCTTTCATTCTAGCACCAGCTAGTTTTAAAGCTTCTCGCCAACTCGATAAGCGTAATTTTCCATTATCACGAATGTAAGGCTTATCTAAACGTTGCCTTTTCAACCCATCCCAAACAAATCGAGTTTTATCTGAAATCCACTCTTCATTCACACCATCGTGATTTAGAGGTAAAATTCTCATAACTTCTCTACCCTTTGTGTCAACACGGATAGAAGCTCCCATAGCATCCATAACATCAATAGTTTCTGTTTTTTTCAATTCCCAAGAACGCGCAGTAAACGAATAAGGTTTTGAAGTTAGAGCTCCAACTGGACATAAATCAATTATATTTCCTTGAAGATTGGACTGTAACGTTTCTCCCAAATAGCTCGTAATTTCTGCATCCTCGCCACGACCAGTTTGGCCCATCTGCGTAATACCTGCTACTTCACTCGTAAATCTCACACATCGAGTGCAAGAGATACAACGGGTCATATGGGTTTCCACAAGAGGACCTAAATCAAGATCCTCAGTAGCTCTTTTTGCTTCCCTAAAGCGACTAAAATCAACTCCATAAGCCATAGCCTGATCTTGCAAGTCACACTCGCCACCTTGGTCGCAAATAGGACAATCAAGTGGATGGTTTATTAGCAAAAATTCCATGACCCCTTCACGCGCCTTTTTAACCATTGGTGACTTCGTTTTAACGATTGGGGCTTCACCATTTGGTCCAGATCGTAAATCACGAACTTGCATAGCGCAAGATGCTGTGGGGTTGGGAGGGCCACCAACAACTTCAACGAGACACATTCTACAATTTCCTGCTATCGATAATCGCTCATGATAACAAAATCTTGGAACTTCAATAGAAGCTACTTCACATGCTTGAAGAAGGGTCATAGCAGGATCGACTTCTACTTCCAGATCATCAATAATTATTTTACGTAGATCAGCCATATTATTATTTAATCCTCAGCAATGAACCAATTGTTGTTTCTTGTTCAATTTCGCGCTGACCAAACAAGCAAACAGTGTTAACGCTATTAAAATCAACTTCATTGTCCATCAAATAAATATTAGTTTCATTTTTTAATTTTTTCTTATTTTCTTCATTATTTACAAACTCGTTAATTTCACTTTCAGTATACCCAAGTTCTTTGGCTACGCTCTTTATCTTAAGCAGGGCAAATAGACCCTTTATCTTCCTTGCCTCTATGGATGGACAGTCTTCACTTATTTTATTAGCCAAACTAATTTGTAGCAATTCGTGCCATATATTTTCATTTTCAATTAATAAAGATTTAGCATTAGATATCGAGCCAAAAGACAACCAAGAAAAACATATAAAAACCAAAAGCTTCAAATTAATACACCTTAAAATATAAACATTTAAACTTTATTTTAACTAATTTACTAAATTATAATATTAAGAAATCCCAATTAATTTTATTATTCTGCTGCCATTATCCTTGTAACTTTAGATTTTTTTAATTTTATACGATCTTCAATTTCATCCCGAAAATTTCTGATTAATCCTTGAATTGGCCAAGCGGCCGCATCTCCCAAAGCGCAAATTGTGTGACCCTCAACCTGTTTAGTAACATCCAATAACATATCTATTTCTTCAGGCTCAGCGTTTCCATGAACTAAACGCTCCATTACACGCATCATCCATCCAGTACCTTCCCTGCAGGGTGTGCATTGTCCACAACTTTCATGTTTATAAAACTTAGATAATCGCCATATTGCCTTTATAATATCCGTTGATTGATCCATCACAATTACCGCAGCAGTTCCTAAGCCAGAGCGCCTGTCTGCTAAATAATCAAAATCCATAATGACGTCGTTACAGTCATCTCCTCTTAGGCAGGGTACAGATGATCCACCTGGTATTACAGCTTTTAAGTTTTTCCAACCGCCACGTACACCTCCACAATGCCTTTCCAGCAACTCTTGTAATGGAATTGACATTGCTTCCTCCACGACACAAGGGTTATTAACGTGTCCAGAAATTGCAAAAAGCTTTGTTCCAGAATTATTTTCTCTACCAAACGACTTAAACCAACTTCCGCTACGCCTTAATATGGTTGGTACAACCGCTATTGATTCAACATTATTCACTGTAGTTGGACAACCATATAAACCCGCCCCAGCCGGAAATGGAGGCTTCATGCGCGGCATTCCTTTCTTACCTTCGAGACTTTCTAATAACGCAGTTTCCTCTCCACAAATATAAGCTCCTGCTCCATGATGCAAATACAGATCAAAATCCCATCCAGACTTAGCCGCATTTCGTCCAAGAAGTCCTGCAGCATAAGCTTCATCTATAGCATTTTGAAGAGATTCTCTCTCACGAATAAATTCCCCTCTTATATAAATATAACCACAATTAGCCCCCATCGCAAAAGCTGCGATTAAACAGCCTTCTATCAATGTATGCGGATCATGGCGCATTATTTCCCTGTCTTTGCAGGTTCCTGGCTCCGACTCGTCAGCGTTAATTACTAAATAAGAAGGTCTGCCATCACTCTCTTTTGGCATAAATGACCATTTGAGACCTGTTGGAAAACCAGCACCACCTCTTCCACGGAGACCAGAACCTTTTATCTCATCAATTATCCAGTCACGACCATTTTTTATTAACTTATTGGTAGCATCCCAATGTCCACGGCTCTGAGCTCCTTTAAGAGATCTATCATGCATTCCATAAAGATTTGTAAAGATTCTATCATTATCACTTAGCATTAATTTTCCTCTACCACAGGGCGATTCAACCAAACCCTGAAAATCACTACTAATGCCCATAGAAATGCTGCAATGGCACAGAAATCAAATAAGAATGCAAACTTAGCCTCCCATACTAACTCACCTCCAATATAACTGACAAACATCCAAGTAGAAATTGTAAAAATAATTACACTACTTGCTAATCGAATTTGTTTTCTACCATTTTTTTTCACAACAAAACCTTTATTGATCTAAATTTTCATAATCTATTTTATTTCTTAACTTTTTTTGAATTCACTTTTTTGTCAGTTCCTATCCGCTCGATTGTATCCTTTAATTCAATTGCCAAACCCACAGACGCATTGTGATCTAACTTATTCGTTTCATGCGCATGCAAAGTTGTTAATCCAGACAATGGTTCTGCAGCATAACGACCATTTTGAGGCCCAGGTTTAGGAATAACGCCTTTATCAAAGTCTTTTAAAATTTTCTCAAATTTATCAGCGGTTAAGTCTTCGTAAAAATCCTTCCCAATTTGAACCATCGGCGCGTTAGAACATGCACCTAAACATTCTACTTCTTCCCAACTAAATTTTCCATTTTTTGAGATCTCATGTTCGTTTTCAGATATAAAATTTTTACAAACTTCCGTTAAATCTTCTGCACCACATATCATACAAGAAGTAGTGCCACACACCTGCACATGAGCCACCTCGCCAACCGGTTGCAACTGAAACATAAAATAAAAAGATGCAACTTCTAAAGCTCTAATATATGCCATATTCAAAAATTCCGATACGTATTCAATTGCTGGCCTAGTGAGCCACCCTTCCTGTTCTTGAGCTCGCCAAAGGAGGGGTATAATTGCACTAGCCTCGCGCCCCTCAGGGTATTTTTTTATTTGCTCCTTCGCCCAAACCAAATTTTTCTTTGAAAAAACAAAAGATTCTGGCTGCAAATGATGTAGACGTCTTAACATTAAAACACCTTCAAAGCTAAAAAAACCAATCCACCATGATAGATGCACTGTCTATTACAAATCATCTATCCACCTCACCAAAAACAATATCAAGTGAACCAAGAATGGCTGAGACATCTGCCAATTGATGACCTCGGCACAAATAATCTATCGCAGCCAAGTGAGGAAAGCCGGGAGCGCGCAATTTAACTCTATAAGGTTTGTTGGTACCATCCGATACAAGGTAAACACCAAACTCCCCTTTAGGGGCCTCAACAGGAGTATATATTTCACCCTCAGGCACATGAAACCCTTCAGTATATAACTTGAAATGATGGATCAAAGCTTCCATTGATTTTTTCATCTCTACGCGTGGTGGTGGAGTAACTTTCCCACGCGACAGAACATCACCTATAGTGTGACTAAGCTTCTCTAATGCTTGTCTTATTATTTTATTGCTTTCACGCATTTCTGCTAATCTGCACAAATACCTATCATAACAATCACCATTTTTTCCAATTGGTATCTTGAAATCAAACTCATCATAGCACTCATATGGTTGCGAACGCCTCAAGTCCCAAGCAAAACCAGAACCCCTAACCATTACACCAGAAAAACCCCAGTCTTGAATGTCTTTCTCACTTACAATTCCTATATCCACATTACGTTGTTTAAATATTCTATTTTCTGTAAGCAAACTCTCAATATCATCTAAAGCTTTTGGAAAATTTAGGCTCCATTGCATTATGTCATCTAACAATTCAGACGGTAAATCTTGATGAACACCTCCCGGCCTAAAATAAGCAGCATGGAGGCGAG
>Ga0206678_10000165_pt1 | contig 40045 bp, 35 predicted proteins | sample M180m12015metaG_FD_155453 | JGI IMG/M metagenome (GOLD analysis project Ga0206678, IMG submission 155453) | Ammonia-oxidizing marine archaeal communities from Monterey Bay, California, United States - M1 80m 12015 | ecosystem: Environmental > Aquatic > Marine > Intertidal zone | place: USA... | reverse complement strand
GAACCTACGCTCTTGAAATGGGTAAACGAGGAGCCAAGGTTGTCGTCAATGATCTAGGTGGTTCAGCGTTTGGTGATGGCGCTGATAAGGCCGCTGCCGACGTCGTCGTTGACGAAATCAAAGCGGGTGGCGGCGAAGCTGTAGCCAACTATGATTCGGTCACCGATGGTGACAGGATTGTCCAGACCGCGATGGATTCTTTCGGGAAGATTGACGTAGTGATTAATAATGCGGGTATTCTTCGCGACAAGACTTTCCATAAAATGGAAGACCGGGATTGGGAACTGATCTATGACGTCCATGTTCGTGGCGCATTCAAGGTGAGCCACGCAGCCTGGCCCTACATGCGCGACCAAAATTACGGGCGGATGATTTTTACCGCATCCGCGGCCGGCATTTACGGAAACTTTGGGCAAACCAACTACGCGATGGCAAAACTTGGCCTGCACGGAATGTCGCAGACTTTGGCGCTGGAAGGTCGAACCAAGAACATCATGGTCAATACCATCGCGCCGATCGCGGGCTCGCGCCTGACAGAAACAGTGATGCCTCAGCAACTGGTAGACGCACTTAAGCCTGAATTTATTATGCCGCTGGTCGTAAAGCTCTGTGATGAGAACAGCCAGGAGACTGGCGGGCTATATGAAGTCGGCGCCGGATTTATAGGGAAAGTCCGATGGGAAAGAAGCAAAGGACACTCTTTCAGCGTCAGTCAGGGATTCAACGCAGAAGACGTCAACGACGCCTGGGATGAGATCGTGGATTTCACGGATGCAGATCATCCATCCAACATCGCCGAGGCGAACAAACCTCTTATCAAAAATCTGAAATCCTAAGCTGTATTGTCAGGCGGGACACCATGCTTTTATGGTCTCCCGCCGGATGTCCCTTGCATGACTAAAGTGTCGGTTAAACCAGTAGGAATCCGCAGGGCGCTTGCCGCAGATGCTGGCGCTTTGAACCAGATTCGATCAGAAACACCTGGTCCGTTCGCCCCGACCAGGGGGCTGGAACGTCATCTTGCCGAACCCGCTGTTTATACTTACCTCGCTGAGGACGAAGTGCCGTTTGGGTTTGTTACTGTTGGCCCTGCTACTGATCTGGAGCACGTCGGCCTGGGAGAGATCCGCGAGTGGTTTGTATCGGCGACCTATCAGCAGCGCGGGTATGGGCGAAAACTGTTGGTGCACGGATTGAGTGTCCTGAGACGAAGGATGTGTGATTCGGCGCTTATCTGGTTGCCGGTAGAAGTAACCCGGACACTCGATGTCTTACTACAACACGGCTTTAAAACATATCCAGCGCAACGCCTCGTGAACGTGGGCGAGCTAAGTAGTACCGAGCAGGCCTACCTGAAGGACCTTAGTGATTATTTTTAGGGATCAAGTGACCTAGCGGTACTTCCTGTAGTAGATGGTTACATCACCAAACTCCTTCAGTTCGTCAAGGTCGGGAATTGTGGTTGCGCTGATATTGCCAATCTTTTCGAACCCCTCGAAAACGCTTTCGTCGCGAATACGCGAGTCGGCTATGAGGACTTCATCGGCGTAACGCCCTAATCGTTCCAGCCAGGGAATGTTCTCACGATCATAAAGCACATCAGCGGCAATCAGCAGATCGACTTTATCGACGCATAGTTCAAGATCCTCAAGGGTGTCGAGTTCGACCTGGTTTGCTTTACCGTTGACGATACAAGCTTCCAGTGCATGCTTGTCCAGGTCACAGGCGATAACCGAAGTAGCACCTGATATTGCCGCTGCGATGGCGACTACACCGGAGCCTGCCCCAAGATCGAGAACCGTTTTGTTCCTGCAGATCTCTGGATGGGCAACAAGATGCGCAGCAAGGACCTGTCCACTGGCCCAACAAAATGCCCAATAGGCAGGCTTATCTATGATGGCGTGCATTTCTTCATCGGGCAGCCTGCCTTTTGGATAGTCCGCGGAAATCAGGTACAGAGAAATTTCGGGACGTAAAGGTAGTGGCGTTAAGGCGAGAGAGCCCGTAGTGATTGTTTGATTTAGATTTTTTGTGAGCAGGTCGTTCATATAAAGTGCTAGTCTATTCAATTAACCTACCTGACTTCAAAGCCTCTTTGTGCAAGTGTTCTTTGCCTAAAAATGGGCCAGTCATTAGAATTAGGAACATTCCTGTCAGTTAATGAACAATAGAGGTTCTTTTGCGCCCTGAAGAAATTGATCCAGCTGATCTGAAGGTTCAACATGTTGGTCCTGTCACTATTCTGTTCGGTTATGAAAATGGGAAATACCCGCATGGCAATTCGTTAACCGTAACCGGAAGCAGGCAGACAGCGATCATCGATCCGTCTCTTGGTGTTGTTGCGCGAAAAGAAGTGCTGCCGAACGTGGATATGGTGATCCATAGTCATGTCCATGAAGATCACATCGCGGGTACCCATTTGTTCCGGGAGGTACCCTGGCATGCTCACAGCATGGACGCGCTAGGTCTTGAAAGTATTGAAGGCCTGATGGAGATTTATGGCACGCCTCCGGGTCCTTCACACGATGCATTCAGGCAGGAAATCGAAACGGCTTTTTACTATCCTGCGGGTGGTGAAGTACAACGGTTCGAGGAAGATCATGTTTTTGATTTGGGCGATGTCACGGTCACGGTATTGCATACACCAGGACATACCCGCGGTCATTGCTGTTTCCTTATTGAGTGGGGTGAAGATCAGGCAGAAAAGCTTGTGTATCTGGGTGATATAGAGCTGACGGGTTTTGGGCCCTACTATGGGGATGCCTGGTCTGACCTTATATCTTTTGAAGACAGTATCGAACGCTTGAAACATGTCGAGGCTGGCTGGTGGTTAACTTTTCATCACAAGGGGTTGATTGACGGTCGCGATACTTTCCTTGCGATGCTCGATCAGTTCGAGTCGATGATTCAGGACAGGGAATCGCGGCTGCTTGAGTTTATCAAAGAGCCCAGGTCATTAGATGAAATCATTGATCATCGCTTTGTCTACAGGCCCGGCCAGACGGGGTTTCTGATTGATGAGGTCGAACGGCGCAGCATGGGAATGCACCTTGATCGATTGATAGAGAAAGGCCACGTGAACTTTACTGGCGGCGCCTATCAGGTGACATTACCGTGAGTGGAAGTATCGTGAGTGGAGGCGCTGTGAACAAAATTGATGTTTCAGCAATAGGGGAAGACATACCGTTACTGGAAGGTCTCCGTACCACCAGAGCCATCCGGCGGTTGAAGCCGGACCCGGTACCGATTGAATTGGTCAGGAAAGTCTGCGAAGCAGGGACCTATGCGCCAAGCGGGGGAAACCGCCAACCCTGGTTTTTTGTGGCGGTGACGGAGAAAGAAAAACGAACGAAAATCGCTAACCTGTATCGATCAACTTTTCGGCAATATATCGTTCCAGCGAAACAGGCGGCCAGATCTCCTGATTACCCTGAAGCAAAAAAACGGAACATGAAGGCAGCAATTTACCTGGCGGAACATCTGCACGAAACGCCTGTGCTGCTGTTCATCGCGGGATGGACCCGTCGCCAGCAGCCACAATCACAGGCGTTGTTCCCGGCCATTCAAAACATCCTGCTGGCTTGTCGGGCAGTTGGGTTAGGCGCGTCTCTAACGACCGCGCACCGCGCACACGGCGAAGAAATTGATACATTGATAGGTCTTAACCCGGAGAAGACACCCAGCATTGCTATGCTGCCGATAGGTTGGCCGAAAGGTCAGTATGGTAAGCCTACCCGCAGGTCTATAGATAACTGTTTCTACGTTGATAGCTACACGGGCGAGGCCTGAGCTAGATCAGCATCGGTTCGTCGTCAGGCTCTTCATGACGACCAGGTGTGGCGCGTTCAGACAGGTTTGGGTCAATCGATCGGTAGTAGTACACATTGTCCTTGAGCGTTCTCTCGATTCGCTTGCGAGTCATCAGACAGTGCAGGTGCGCAATGCATTCACCCAGCCCCATAAACATGGAAGCACCTTCCAGTTTGCGCTTAAAAAGGTGAGGTAACAGGCCCACGGCGATTTGGGGCTGCACACAACTCTCTTCAAGAATCAGCATTCGATCCTCGTGATGATCAATGAGTCCCTGTAGTCTGGCCTGGACGCCATAGAAGGGTTCATTGTGCGCGGGTAATACAAGTACCTCATCGGGAAGCAACCTTTTGAATTTTTCGTGTGATTCCAGCCAGCTGGTCATTGGATTGCCAAAGGGTTCAGTCGGGGAGACACTAACATTGGAAGTGATCACGGGCAGGATCTGGTCGCCCGAGATGATGACCTTCAGCTCTTTACAGTACAGGCAGACATGTTCAGGGGAATGGCCACTGCCAACAAGGATGTCCCAGGAATTGTCACCTATCATGATGTGTTCACCATCACTTAATCGTATGTAGGCATTGGGTATTGGTAAGTCTTCGGGCTCCGGCGTGAAGTTGCTGCGCATTTCGGCCATCTGGGTCAGAAAATCTTCTGTAAGACCGTTTCGCTGGAAATACTCGCTGGTTTGCCAGTGACCACCATCGCGCATCATCGAATTCATCACGCGGGTCTGGTAATACTCGCCGTAGCTCATCAGGAGTGGCGCGTGCCATAGGTCGGTTAGAAAGCCTGCCTGGCCAGTGTGATCAGGATGCATATGCGTGCAGATCACCTGGTTGACAGGTTTCCCCCCCAGGCAGTTCTCAAAAATAGTATGCCAGTGATCCCTGGTTTCATCTCCGCGAATGCCTGTATCAACAATCGTCCAGCCCTTGTTGCCTTCAATCAGGTAAAGATTGATGTGGTTGAGTGACATCGGCAGAGGCATACGAAGCCAATAGACCCCGGGTGCCACTTCCATGGTCGTCCCGAACTCTGGTGATGTGGAGAATGGATACTGCAGGGTTTCGTGAATAACTCTCATGACTTGTCCGTAAAAGTGATGCTTCTCATCATACACGATGACCTTTGTCCGCGCCGGTTAACCAGTCCGAACTGACTTGAGGCGCGGTTTTACCAGGTGGTTGCGAGGTGTTGGATGGTAGGTGTCAGGTTAACAGCGATGATGGTAGGTCCAGGTGGTTGTCAAACATTGTAGCAAACGATTTACAAAGCCTTTGTTATAAACCAGTGTCCAGCCAATAGCCTTCATCACCGTTGTCCTTTGCTTTAAGGTGTCCTGCCGTTGGTGTCGCGAAGTGAGTGCCGATAATCAGAATATCCCTATTGACATACTTCTCCATCAATTCAACTCGTGTGGTGGTGGAAGCGGCCTGGTCAAAGTCAGCGGAGCTGGCCCAGTCCAGGTGTTCGATCTGGCAGGGGTGGTGGATGCAGTCGCCGGTAATTAATGCCTCTTCACCTTCAGACTGTATGTGAATACTGACATGTCCGGGTGTATGTCCGGTGGTGGGTTCAAGAAACACCTCGTCACATACTCTGTGATCCATTCCCACAAGGTCAACAAGACCAGCATCAAACACAGGCCTGACAGAGTCGCCCATGACGCCCTGATTTAAATCGTCAGCAGCCTTGTCTGAGTTAACGTTGCCTGATTCAGCCTTATCCCAGTATTCGTACTCTTTCTTACCCATCAGGTAGCGCGCGTTCGGAAAGGTCGGGACCCATTTTCCATCCACCAGCATTGTGTTCCAACCCACATGATCGACGTGCAGGTGAGTGCACATCACTGTATCTATTTCGTCTGTTTCGTAACCGGCCTTGCTCAGGTCCTCCAGAAACGGCAATTGCAGATTGGTCCAGTTGGGGATACTGCGCTGTTTGTCGTTGCCGATGCAGGTGTCGACGATCATCTTTCGAGTCGGAGTTTCCACCACCAGTGCATGAATGCTCATGATCAGGTTGCCCTCTTTATCGGCAAAATGTGGTGCCAGCCAGTTGATCTTCCTGACCTCATCTCTCGTTGCCTGGGGTAGGATAAACTTGGTGCCGCCCGCGACCTCCATCTCAATCACTCGGGTGATCTTGACATTACCTACTTGCCACTGGTTCATTGGCTGGCCTCCCTTTGGATCAGGTCGATGGCTTCTGCTAGAGATTCTGTTCGTTCACTCCAGTTCTTTCCTCCAGTGCTGACCCTCAGAGTCGAGACACCAGCGTCACGATAAGCCTTTAACCTTTCCTTGATCATTGCCTCTGTGCCAATCAGGTTGGTCTTTAGAATCATATCATCGGGTACCCTGCGAATGGCTTCATCCTTCTTGCCGTTAATCCAAAGGCCTTGGATTTCAACGGCTTCATCAACGTAACCAGCGCGTTTAAAAGCATCATTGTAAAAATTGGTTTTTGCCGAGCCCATTCCACCAAGGGTAAATGCCATAGCGGGTTTCCTGGCCTCAATCATTCGTTCAACATCGTCGCCTAACTCAAGGCTGCCGCCAACCTGAATGTCGATATCTGTCAGAGATCGGCCGGACTTTTGAAGCCCCTTTTTCAAGGGCTCAAGGAATACATCTGCATGCTCAGGAATAAAAGACGTACCCAGCCAACCGTCGGCTAACTCCCCAGTCATCTCCATGGACTTGGGACCAAGAGTGGCGAGATAAATAGGCAGGTCCTTTCTTGGGGGTTGCGAGAGTTTGATGGGTTTACCCTCGCCGCCAGGGCGAGGTAAGAGGTAATGTTTACCCTCATATTCCAGCCGCTCGCCACTCAACCCTTTTTTAACGATCTCTACGCATTCCCTCAACCGACCGAGCGGGTTTGCAAAAGCTGCGCCGTGAAGACCCTCGACAACCTGGGGACCACTGACGCCAAGTCCCAGGACGAACCGGTTATTGGACACAGTTGCCAGGCTCTGGCTGGTCATTGCAATCATCGAAGGAACCCTGGAGCTGATCTGCATGATCCCGGTGCCCAGGGTGATGTTTTTTGTAACCGCTGCCAAATAGGACAAAGGTACAATCGCATCCATTCCCCAGGCTTCAGCCGACCAGACAAAGTCAACGCCCATCTTGTCTGCTTCAACCGTGTAGTCCACCAGTTCATCCCAGTCTTCACCGTTGTAATAAGCGCTTCCGATCCCAATTCCTGTCTTCATATTTATCTCTTCTAATTATTTTTCGTGATCTCGTCTTCAACATCGACCAGTTTATCTTTGCCGAAGAATATCTCATTTTCGACGAAAAAAGTGGGGGAGCCAAATGCACCCATCTCGACGGATCGACTGGTGTTGTCTATAAGCGTTTGTTTGACGGTTTGGTCCTGCATTCCTTCGAAGATGGCGTCGGCGGGAAGCCCTGACTCCTCGAATGCGGCGCGGATAACCTCAGGGTCGTCCATTTTCTTTGGTTCACACCACATGTGCTGATAGATGTCATGGATGTATCGCTCGTAGTAGTCCTGGGTCTGGGCAAAGATGGCGCCACGCATGACCTGCAGGGTATTAACCGGGAAAAAAGGATTTCGGTTGTAATCGGTGATGTTGTGCTTATTTAAGAAACGCTCCATCTCGATATTTTGGTATTCGCCTTTGTTTTTAATACCCTGCAAAGTCACCGCCGGTGAAGCGTTACCCGTGGCTTTGAATACACCACCGATCAGCACCGGCACATAGGTGAATTTCACGCCGGTGCGTTTTTCTATTGAGGGTATAGCGCGATGGCTCAGGTAGGCATTTGGACTGCCAAAATCAAAATGAAATTCCACGATCACAGACTGACTCCAATAATTCGATGCAGGTTAGTTCCATCATAAAACCTCCGGAAACTGGAAAGAAAGTACCTGATCAATCACGTCGAGTAAACCTACAGCTATGTCGGTTGTTTGAGTAAACCCAATCGATGGGATGCGTCAGGATGATGAAGCTTGAATCATTTGCGGATATGAACGGTAGGCTGGCAGGAATTGCGATACTAGTCACTGTCATTAAACTTCTCGGGATGAAACTCAGGACAAAAAAAACCCTGCCGAGGCAGGGTTTCTTTCGGATTTTGGCCGGGACAATTTCGGGCGAACCTTCCATTGTTTGGTCTATCCTCCGAACCTTTCGGCCCGGGTTGAGTCCATGACCAGAGTCTAGACCCTGGTCGGACTCGTGCAGCTCTCTGCGTTCTGCTTCCTCTATCCTCTGCTTCCGGCCGAGGCCTTCTGCTTCCTTTAGTCTCCACTTCTGCTTCCTGCCGCGGGTGGCTGTTTCCATCATGCCAAACGTCTCTGGCGATTTCCGCAACCTGGCCCAGCGAGCCGTTATTTTAAGACGCCTTGCTACGTCTCCACTACTAGGGGTCGATCGCCCTCTGTGTAGTGGTTCAGATATCCGGTCTACGACCCACTTCCCCCGAAGGTTCCGTGTTCCGCTGCCCCCCGAAGGTGACACCCGGTAACCCTTAAGCCGCCCTTGCCCTGGCGACCGCGACCCGGCACAGGTCTATCGGTTTGAGTTTGGTTTGGTTTCCCGTTTCCGGTTCTCCAAACCTCCCTCAACCGTCGAAATACAATTTACAGAGGTTGTGGCGATCTGGCTATTGAAACCATTGCAACCAGCGGTGGATTAGCTGTGGATAACCTTTGGGTAAGTCAGGATATCTCCTGATTGTGATGTAGAAAATGTGGAAATCCCATGAAGAAGAGTGTAAGTGATTGTTTATATTGGAAATAATTTCATGATTTTATTTCATGTTGGTGCGTAACGGAGGGATAAATAATTTCCAGGACAACTGATGCGCCTGGATATATAGGCCAACCAAAAATTGCGGTGGTGTCTCGCCTGAATATACTAACTAATAATAAGAGGGGTAAGACTGAGTATAACCGTTAGTCAGGCGCTCTCATAAGGCTTCTTTCCATGGGCGCGTATAGAGTCCGGAAGGTCACAGTGCGAGGGGGTTGGTTGAGCGTGCAAGGTTGTCCCGTTCAGTCCCGCATTAATACAAGACTCATATTGCGGTAATATGAATTGCATTAACCGGAGCTGAACTGGCCCTGGATGAACTGGTTACCGGAGAACTCTGATGGAACTGAGAATGGATGGGCGGGTCGCCCTTGTCACAGGAGGCAGTAAAGGGCTTGGTTACGCGATGGCGCACAAGTTTGCTGCAAGTGGTGCGCAGGTTTGCATCGTTGCTCGCAATGAAGACGAGGTGGGACAGGCCGCTGAGCGGATCAATCTTGAAACGGGCGCAGGTTCATTAGGGCTCCCTTGTGATGTCAGCCAGGCTGACCAGCTACAGTCGGTGTTTGATTCCTGTATCCAAACATTCGGGAAGGTAGACATACTCATCAACAATGCCGGGCATGCAATGGTAGGTGAGTTTGAATCGATCACAGATGAACAGTGGCAGGATGACTTTGACCTCAAGTTAATGGCAGCGGTCCGCATGTCGAGGCTGGTGTTCCCGGGAATGAAAGAGCGACGCTGGGGGCGAATCATCAATATGCTCAATACGCTCGCAAAAACCCCGGCCAGAGGCAGTGCGCCGACTTCCGTTACCCGGGCTGCAGGCATGGCGTTAACCAAGGTTCTGGCGGGTGAAGGTGCACCGCACAACATCCTTGTGAATGGATTTAACATCGGGTTGATTAAGTCTGACCAGATTCAGCGTGGATATGACAGCAAGCCGCGCGAAGAATCTTTCGATGAATTTGTAGCGAGGGTTGGTAAAAAGTCAGTTCCGATCGGCAGGTACGGCGAGGCGGAAGAATGTGCGAACCTGGCCTGTCTGCTCTGTTCCGATGACTGCGGATTTGTTTCCGGAACTGCCATCAATATAGACGGCAATATGTCACCCGCTATGTAGTGCGGAGTTGCTTGCGAGCTTGCAGGTAAACTGATTTGATTGTGCGTTGGGAATAAATAGGAAAAACAGATGCCTGATAACTTGCCAGAGGCTGTAGTTGCAATAAAGCGACAGGCAGAGGACTTTATCGATAAGGTGATCAGACCCCTCAGTGATAAAGAGGGTGCTGAAGTGAGTGAAGACTCCATTAGAGCCGTGAAGGAAGGCTCCAGGGAAGCCGGGTTTTTCTTTAAGACACAACCGGCAGAGTTTGGCGGGACACCGGCGTCGACACTTGAGCTGACTGTTTTACGTGAGTTGTTTAGCCGTACTAATCTTCCACTGACACGCTTCGTCTTTGGACCGGGTCCCGGTGTTCTTCACGCAGTTCAGGGAGACCTTAAATCAGGGTACCTTGATCCCGTGTTGAGGGGGGAAAAAAGAGGCGCATTTGCGTTTACCGAGCCCGACAGTGCTCCGCGGGCTACGTGGGGTGTGGTGGCCGGAGACAAACTTGTCATTAACGGCCAGAAATCCTATATCACGGGTGGTGGTTCGGCTGATTTCATTTCGGCGCTGGTCAATGTCGAACAGGCAGATGGCGGCAAAGCAGGGACGGCCATGGTGGTGATCGATCGTCAGGCTCGGGGTGTAGCGATAGATCGAACGTTTACTTCCCTTGATGGTAGCAGCCATGTGTCCATGACTTTCGATAACGTCTCGGTGCCGATAACTAACGTCATTGGTGAGCTTGGTGAAGGCATGCCAAGGGCGCTCGCGAATATTGGCAATGTACGGCTCATGGTGTCAGCACAAGCCTCGGGAATGTGCATGTTTGTCCTCGATTTCATCGAAAAACACATTAAGTCCCCGCACCGTTCAGGCATTCCCCTTGGGGACAAAGAGGGCGTTCGTTTAAGATTTGCAGATATGCGAATCGAGACATTTGTGGCACGTAGCGCCTTGTATCGAACAGCAAGAGTCGTGGACAGTGGTGATAATTCTGTTAACGAAACAGCGATGACGAAAGTCTTTACCACTGAGACCGCAGGTCGAGTGGTCGACCAGGGTGTGCAGTTATTTGGGGGACAGGCGCTGGTTGCCGGACATCCGTTGGAAAAACTCTATAGAGAAGCAAGGTCCTTGCGATTCGTTGAGGGTGCGAGTGATCTTTTGCGGCTCAACATTGCGAAAGGGAAACTGGAGCTCGGTAAAGGAAGGCTCTAGGGATTTTCATTTTCCGAGGGTTGTTGTTCACAAGTCCAACCCCAGTTTTCCAGTTTGCCTGCTAAAAATGCAACCCTGTCTTCGCAGTACCCTGCCGAGGCTTGCGCGCTCCAGGGGTGTTCGGTCAGGTTTTCTGCGAGTTTTTCCTATTTAACCCTGTCGGGTAGCCAGCCTTACTGTTCGTGCTCGACAGAAACCACCCTGGTGTCGTTGTTGGCTCGACAGATAAATTCACTAGGCTATACCGCTGGACTGGCCAAGAATACGATTAGCATACAGATTGTTCGGCGCATTATTCTCATCTTGTTACGGTCGGTAAGTGAATTGTGAGCTTCCTGGCACCAGTGCCCGGTAGGCCAGGTTTGCCCAGCGGCACAGGTTTTCCCGGGTGTCCCGTGGGTCGATAATTTCTTCAATCTCAAAGAACTCTGCGGACCTAAAGGGCGAGCGAAGCTTGTTGAGTCGTTCTTTTATAGCGGCCAGGTGTCCATCAAAATCGTCTACTTCGGCTAGTTCCGCCTTGTAGGCAACCTCAATTCCGCCTTCGATCGGTAGCGAACCCCAATCCCCCGAAGGCCATGAAAAGCGGAAGTGGTGGCTGCCAGGTTTGCTATTAGCTGCGCCAGCGACCCCAAAAGCCTTTCGGATTACAACGCTGCAAAATGGCACAGTAGTTTGCCCCAGGGCAGCGAGTGCCTGGGATCCAAACCGAATCGTCGAGTTTTCCTCTGACTGTTTGCCAATAAGAAACCCCGGGCAATCGACAAGGTGCACCAGTGGCAGGTGGAAAGTCGATGCAAGATCACAGTGCCTGATGAGTTTTCGGCAGGCATCTGCTGTCCAGGCTCCGCCGTAAATCATCGGATCTTCGGCGAAAACTGCCACAGGTACTCCGTCGAGTCTGGCGAGCCCGGTAATGATAGATTTGCCCCATTTTCTGCCAATCTCAAAGAATGAACCGGTATCTACGACGGCGTCGATGATCGGGCGCATTTTGTACACTTTCCTCGGGTTTTTGGGGACTACGTCCAGTAGAAACGTCTCTTTTCGGTCAATCGGATCGTGGCTGGGGATTCGCGATGGAATCTGGTCGACGTTCTCGGGGAGATAAGATAGAAACTGTTTCGCCATGGAAAAGGCTTCTTCTTCTGACTGCGCTTCGTCGTCGATGGCACCGTTTCGAGTATGGATTTTGCTCGAACCAAGTTCTTCCTTGCTGACGTCGCCCAGGTTTGCCCAGTCAACCAGCGCCGGGCCGGCGATCATCATTTGTGCCGTGTCTTTGACAATGACGGAATAATGGGAAGAGGATACCCGCGCTGCGCCTATACCGGCAACGCTGCCGAGCGCCAGTGAAATTGAAGGAGCAATACCTAAATGGCCGACGATGACTTCCCAGCCTGCCACTCTTGGAATATAGGTTCGGCCAGCTGTTTCTATGGTCTTCACCGAGCCGCCGCCACCCATGCCATCGACCAGGCGTATATGTGGAAGTCTAAGCTCAACTGCCAGGCCTTCAGCCTGTTGCCTCTTGCCCGCGATCGAGGCATCTGCTGATCCACCTCGGACAGTGAAATCATCGCCGGAAACAATAACCGGTTTACCGTCTATTTCTGCGGTACCAAAAATATAGTTTGAGGGGGTGAAATCTTTGAGGTTTCCGTTCTCGTCGTATTCTCCTACACCAGCCAGCTTGCCTATCTCATGGAAGCTCTCTGGGTCGGCTATTTTGTCCACGCGCTCCCGAATGGTCAGTTTCCCGAACTCATGTTGCCGGGCCACTTTTTCGTCGCCACCCATCTTCTCGGCCAGGTTGTTGCGTAAAGCTAATTCGGAAATTTCTTTTTCCCAGCTCATGACAGTCCTCGTTCGCTCATTTATTGAAGTCATATCTGATCTGATCCGATCATATCAATTTCAGCAATCTCTGGTTAATCTCTTTTGTGGCAGTGACTGCATTGAATCCATATTCGAGGCACCACAAATCAACGCATGTTCATGTGTTTTCTCTGGTCGTGTTCGTCTTAACTGGACAAAAAATTCTCTTAATCAGTGCTTCATTAGGTACACTTCTGTCCTTTGCCAGCCAAATGAAATTATGTTGTGAAAGAGTATCGGCAACACAAATTTGAAGTGCCCGAGGGAGCGACCGAAATTATTCTGGTGCGCCATGGGGAGTCGCGAGCGGCCACGGCTGATAATCCTTTTCCGTTGGTCGAGGGGCAGGGTGATCCTGAGCTGGCGTCACAAGGTCGACAGCAGGCCGTTGCCATTGGTGAACGCCTAAAGCATTTTCCCATCAACGCGGTTTACGTCACCAGCCTGCAGAGGACAGTAGAAACCGCCGCGCCTTTGTGTGCACATCTCGAAATGGAACATCGGGTGGATCCGGATTTACGAGAAGTTCATCTCGGGGATTGGGAAGGAGGCAAATTTCGTATCATGGTCCATGAAAATCATCCCCTGTGCGTTAGGATGCATGAGGAGCAGCGTTGGGATGTCATTCCAGGTGCTGAATCGAGGGAGGCATTGCAGGAAAGAATCGGTAGAGGCCTACATCGAATTGCGCAGGCGCATCCGAATGAACTGGTAGTCGCCGTGCTGCATGGAGGTGTCATCGGACACATTATCGCTGAAGCGACAGGATCGACGCCATTTGCATTTAACGGTTGTGACAATGGTTCTATTTCCAGCGTTGTGATGGTCGATGGAAAAATAGTTGTCCGTGGGTTCAACGATGTCAGCCATCTCAGCCATCTCGGTAATGCAGAGACACTGGCGTCATTGCCTACCTAAGAAAACCAAAACAAAACCCCCTGGGGAAGCCCGTATGAAAAATGCCTATGAACAGTTAACAGAACATTTCCGAAAGGTGGGTGACCTGGGCCATGTCTATTCGATCAGCTCGTGGGATGAAGCGGCAATGATGCCCGAAGGTGGTGGCGCTGCTCGTGGCCAGGCGATGGCAACCCTTGGGGTCGTGATTCATGAAATGCAGTGTAGTGAAAAGATTGGCGAGTGGTTGGATGCCTGTTCGAACCTCGATCTGGATGATTGGCAGGCGGCCAATATTCGAGAGATAAAGCGCGAATATGACAGTGTGATCTGTTTGCCTTCAGATCTGGTTCACGCCACTTCGCTTGCGTCGTCCAGAAGCGAACAGGCATGGCGAAAGTGCAGGGCAGACAATGACTGGCAGACGATGCAACCATTACTTGAAGAGGTGGTTAACCTTGCGCGGCAGAGCGCTGTTGTAAGAAGCGAAAAAACGGGGCTATCCCTCTACGATTCGCTGCTCGAGACCTATGAGCCGGGGATGCGCTCGGGGAAAGTCGACCAGTTATTTAACGGCCTGAAGGATTTTCTACCGGGCCTGGTCGAACAGGTCATTGAAAAACAGTCACGGACGCCACTCGTGCCAATGGGAAACAACTTCTCAATAGATAAACAACGAGACCTGGGCATCAAGGTCATGGGCATCCTGGGTTTTGATTTTGACCATGGCCGCCTGGATGTTTCCCACCATCCATTTTGCGGTGGTGTCCAACAGGATGTGCGTATCACTACTCGATACACCACAGAAAACTTTGTTGAATCACTGATGGCGGTGGTCCATGAAACCGGCCATGCAATGTATGAACAGGGCAGGCCAAAAGGATGGGAAGGGCAACCGGTTGGTGTCGCCCGCAGTTCTGGTGTTCATGAGAGCCAGTCGCTGTTAATGGAAATGCAGGCAGGACGGTCACCGGAGTTTCTGAAATTTTTAGCACCGGTTATTCGTGAAAACTTTGGCGTTAGCGACGATGAAGCTGGTTGGTCTGATGATAACCTGCACCGTCTATACACCCATGTGGAGCGAGGGCTAATTCGGGTCGATGCAGATGAGGCGACCTATCCGCTGCACGTGATCCTTCGCTATGAAATTGAAAAGGAGTTGATCGAAGGTAATGTCCAAGTTGCTGATATTCCTGAGCTCTGGAATAGCAAAATGGCTGAATATCTTCAGCGTGATACCCGCGGTGATTACAAGAATGGTTGCCTGCAGGATGTTCACTGGAATGCTGGTTTGTTTGGGTATTTTCCGACCTACACCCTTGGCGCGATGATGGCAGCCCAGATTTTTGCGGCCGCCAGGCGATCGATGCCAAGTGTGCTCGATGATATTGGCCGGGGTGAGTTTAGTAACTTACTGAATTGGCTACGTGAGAATGTGCACGGCAAGGGAAGTTTCCACTCTGTGAGTGATCTCCTGGTATCTGCTACGGGTGAAGATCTGAACGAGGCGTTTTTTGTTAATCACCTGAAACAACGTTATTTGGCCTAGTATTGGTAATGCTGGTCTCTGTACCAGCGTGCTGTCCGCTGTTCTACGACTTCTTTTACGACTTCTTTTAGGACCTCTTTTAGGACCTCTGCTAGGGCTTCTTCGATTGTTCGGCCGTTGATCCGATGTCTTGTTAACTGATCGTCCAGGATGGTTGGTGCTTTCGCAACAAGGTTGAGCTATCTAAAGTCCGGTTACAAGTCGCTCAGAGCCTGGCCCAAAGCGCGTCGAAAGATATTTTCATGGCGCTGCTAATCCCCTCCGAATCCATGATGACGACCGTCTGGTAGTCTCCGCCCAGCAGTGAAATCATCGCGCACTTGGTGCCGTAGATTGCCACGTAGGAAGCTGCCTGGTCCTGCTTGGTATCCTCTATCCATTTCCGGTCAGACAGTGGTTGGTCCTCACCCCCCTCACCAATAGCAAGAACATTGACGTGTATGCCGGCTTTAACCCGTGCTCGGGTAAATCCTGGAAAGGGTCTATAAAGGTACTTCCTGATTCGGCGGGATGAATAGACCCGGTAATGCTTTTCCGTTGATTTTCCGACAGTATTCAGAATGTCCCTTAATAGATACTCAACGCCTTCATCTCCCTCGTAGTGAAACACGCTGGTTTGCGTGGTGTTCGGCATTATTTCCTGAAGATTTGGCAGGATCTCCTGTTCCAGGCGATCCGCGGCCTCATTGGTTTGTTGCTGGATCTGCCTTGCCCGACGAACCAACACATCGGGTGGCTCGGCGCAGAAGAACTTTCGTTTACCCTGGGGGAAGTAAGTCACTAACGACATGGTTCGCAGTCGTTTTAATTCCTCGTAAACGGTGCCGCGGTTAATGCCCGCTGAAGAAGCGATATCTCTGATGGAACTGGGTCCCAGCTTCAGAAGGGTGAGATAGAGGTCTGTCTGGCGCTCCGATATACCCAATTCTTTAAGGGTTTCATGAATTATCATGTCAAAATGAAGCTGACAATAGTGGCTTGGAAATCATAGTGTGGAATAATAGGGGCTTTGTCTAGCTATAACAAGTCAGTTAATTTGTGACATAAATTTTAATTGATGATTTTTAACCAACCCATCAAAATATAACAATGAGTTTTTCGAGTCTGAATGATATTGAGGCAGCCGCCTTTGAGCGCGATGGATACATCGTCGTCAGAAACATGGTGCTTGCGCAACGGTTAGGTGAGTTACGTGCTATCGCGACCGATCACCTCAGGCAATCGATTGCGCCGATTGAGTATGAGGTAGATGTCGGTTACCCCGGCGCACCGGTCGATGTGAGCTCGCCGGGTGCGGATACCTTGCGGCGTTTACTGCAGGCATATGCCAGGGATGAGGCGTTCAGGCTTTGGGCACTTGATCCGGAAGTAAAGCGCATTCTCGCTTGTCTCTTGCAGACCGAGGAAGATCTGTCAGTATCCCAGTGTCACCATAATTGCATCATGACTAAGGCGCCGGGGTTCAGCAGTGTGACCCTGTGGCACCAGGATAGTCGCTACTGGTCCTTTGATTATGAAAACCTGGTGAGCGTTTGGCTGGCACTGGGAAAAGAGGATAAGACCAATGGTTGCCTGCGGGTCATTCCAGGGTCGCACAAGCTGGATCCTGATTCAGGTAGGTTTGATGCCGCCATTTTCCTCCGGCCCGACCTCCCCGAAAACAAGTTGCTGATCGAGCAGGCCATAACCGTTGAGCTGAATCCTGGGGATGTTCTGTTTTTCCACAGCAGGCTGTTTCATGCTGCGGGTCGAAACCTGTCAGACAAGACCAAGTTGTCTGTCGTGTTTACCTATCACCAAGCGTCAAACAAACCGATCAAAAATACACGTTCGGCTCGATTCCCTTCTATCATGATGTGATTGGTGGTGCCAGATGGAACCCCTTGCGATAAATCACGCGGGTTTCGACCCGCCCACATCGTAAGGTAGAGCAAGGAGTGCAACCAGTTACTGGAGCTGTTTGACGGGGGCCAAAGGTATAACCTGTTAATGCGCTTAAGTGTCGAGGGATGATAAACCATGAAAACCAAAAGAACTTGGTGCGTACCGCTGGATTCCCGTTATTATGGCGAGCTTGTTTATAGATAGAAGAAAGCCATGAATGGAGCCGAAAGCCTGATTAGATCATTCACTGCAGCCGGGGTGAATGTTTGTTTTGCGAATCCGGGAACATCCGAAATGCACCTGGTCCAGGCGGTTGATGCCGTTCCAGAGATGCGGGCAGTGCTATCACTGTTCGAAGGCGTCTGCACCGGCGCAGCAGATGGTTATGGGCGTATGACCGGGACACCGGCAACGACCTTGTTACATTTAGGACCGGGTCTTGGGAACGGAATCGCTAATCTACATAACGCCAGGCGTGCATCCACGCCGATCATCAATCTGATCGGGAACCACGCGCTCTATCACGTGGATTACGATGCGCCGCTAACTTCCGATATTGATACCCTGGCGAAGAATGTTTCCAGTTGGGTGAAAGGAGACTCGACGGCTTCCAGTCTGGCAACCGATGGGATGCTTGCGCTTCAATTCGCACTGACTGCCAAGCCGGGTTCAGACGGGCAAATTTCCACGATGATTATCCCGGCAGATGCCTGCTGGAATGAAGAGGGTGCTGTTGCTTCTTATATCAATGCCCCGGAAAGGCGCAAGGTTGACCACAAGGTCGTCTCAGAAGTAGCGCAGTTGCTGGACAACAATTCAATGATCCTGATTAATTCGGATGGTTTGTCCATTGAAGCAAGGATTGCCGCTAATCGGATTTCAGAGAAGACAGGTTGCCGGGTATCTATGACACCGTTTCCGTCGCGCGTGGATGGTGGTGCGGGATTGCCCGGATGCGAACGGCTGCCTTATTTTCCCGAACAGGTACTGGCGGCACTAAATGGTGTAGAAAAATTGATCCTCGCTGGTGCCGACTCGCCGGTCAGCTTTTTTGCGTATCCCAATACGCCGAGCGTTCTTGTGCCGGAGAATTGTGCGGTAGTTCGTCTCTCCGAGAGTGAGGAAGACACTACGCAGGCGCTTGAGTCATTAGCAGATTTTCTAGGCGTCTCTGGCGGAGATTATTCGATAAACCAGCTAGCGGATTTGGGACGGCCAACCGGGGAATTATCAATTCGAACAATCTCCGCCGCGATCGCAGCATTGATCCCGGAAGGTGCGATTATTTGCGGAGATTCCGGTGGCGGCGGCGCCGCATTTGGCCCCTGTCAATCTGCACAGCCGAACACGTGGCTGAACCTAACCGGGGGTTCAATCGGACAGGGTGGCCCGGTTGCTGTTGGCGCGGCGGTAGCGTGTCCTGACCGGCCCGTTCTTGCACTACTCGGTGATGGTGCATCGATGTATACCAACCAATCTTTTTGGACCCAGGCAAGGGAAGGGCTCAATGTCACGACGGTTATTTTTAACAACAGTAAATACGGCATTCTCGAAACCGAATATCTTAGACTGGGCGTCAACGAGGTTGGGGAGCGAGCAGCGGACCTGTTTGACCTGTCCCGTCCGTCCATCGATTTTGTGCAACTTGGCAACAGCATGGGGGTGCCTGGTCAGGCAGTAGAGACTGCTGAGGAGTTTGTTGTCGCCTTGGAACGGTCACTCTCTGAGTCGGGGCCCAGCCTGATTGAGGCGCGTTTGTGAGCTGCTTCACAGTTGTTGGTCAAGGGTTATTTTTGTGACCCAATACCGAGGAACCGCCGGCCAGTACCCTATGGTCAATGATGGGTTTTTGAGTATCGTTATCTGGCATTATCGGCAAGGACCTTAGCCTTATTAACAGGGCTAACCCCATGAGGTTGAAAGTCGAAAATCAATGACCAGTAATCTCTATTAAGTGTCTTGTTTATCCTGAGATATCGTCATCCTGCTTCTCCCTGTCTTTGACAGCGATTACCGACGCAAGGCTGGATAAAAGTATTGTTTTGCTGCAGGTTTTGAAGAGTGCGAAGTCAAAGCTGAACGCAGCGGTTTTGTCGCCCAGATTGTCCAGGTTGTTCAGATTGACCGTTTTAACAGCTGATCAACGCTAACGACGGTTTCGAAAGGCGTGACCAGCCGAAAATACCCAGTTTCACCGTGAGAGCGCCCGGAGTCGGTGGTCGATGGGCGGGATGCCAGTGGCATTTGGTATCTGGTACCTGCTAAAAATATCAGGGGTCAGCTGGTAGCTCGGGACCGCGAGTTTATTGAGGACTTAGGGTTCGCAATCCGCAGTTTTGTTCATGAGGATTGTAGCGACGATAAAGGGCTCATTTCTGTTAGCAATGGTGACCAGATCATCACTGGTTCTGTTATGATGCAACTCATGGTGATGGAAGGTTAAAATAGGGGGTCAGGTTGTGCAAATGCCTGTTAAACCTGTAAAATTCCTGATCGTTAGAGACTGTGACTCACAGGAACTATCGACATGCTACACGCCAATAGGCGGACTTTTTTGATCGGTCTTTCCGATCAAGATTACTGTACAAAATTACTAGTGAGGGTTGAGATTTAATGTCCGCAGTCGAAGAAGTAAGTCATCAGGACGGTGCTAACCAAGTTAGCGATGTCGTCGTTCGATTTGCCGGTGATTCCGGTGATGGCATGCAGTTGACCGGCAGTAACTTTACCGAAGCTACCGCAATCTATGGTAACGACCTCGCTACTTTTCCGGATTTCCCCGCAGAAATCCGTGCGCCAGCCGGTGCAACGTTTGGGGTTTCCGCTTTTCAAATTTATTTTGGTTCTGAAGATGTCTCCACCGCAGGTGATGACGTAGACGTTCTTGTTGCAATGAACCCTGCGGCGCTGATCACCAATCTTAAAGATGTTCTTGTTGGTGGCCTGCTGATTATTGATAGTGATGCCTTCACTGAGAAAAATATGGCAAGGGCGGGTTATAGCAATAATCCGATAGAAGACGGTTCACTGGATGCGTATCGGGTTATCCCCATTGCTGTCACCAAGCAGGTCCTGGAGTCCGTCAAGCCGTTTGGCTTGTCGCACAAGTTTGCCGTGCGATGTAAAAATATGTGGACCCTCGGTCTGGTCATGTGGCTATTTGACCGTGATCGTTCGATAACAACAGATAACCTGAAGCAAAAATTTGCCAACAAACCTGAGATTGCTGACGCGAATATAGCGGCGCTAAATGCAGGACACGCCTATGCAGAAACCGCTGAACTGCCAACAGGTGTCGAGGTCTACAGAGTGCCCCGGGCGAGAGCTGCGCCTGGCTTGTACAGAAACGTAACCGGTTCAGAGTCACTTGCTTATGGATTAATCGCAGGCGGACAACTGGCTGATCTGCCAATTACCTTTGCTTCGTATCCGATCACACCGGCATCAAGCCTGCTGCACACGCTGTCTGGCCATAAACAATTTAACGTAGTGACGTTCCAGGCGGAAGACGAAATTGCAGCGGTATGTGCGGCCATCGGTGCATCATTTTCTGGCTCTCTGGGTATTACTTCAAGTTCAGGGCCCGGGATATCGTTGAAGGCTGAAGCCATTTCACTCGCGAGTGCGACTGAACTGCCGCTGGTCGTTGTGAATACCCAGCGCGGTGGTCCATCAACAGGCCTGCCGACGAAAACTGAACAGTCAGATCTGAACCAATCATTATTCGGCCGTCATGGTGACACCATGCTGCCAGTCATCTCTTGTTCCACCTCTGTGGATTGCTTTGATGTCGCCATCGAGGCAGTTCGGATTGCAACCCGGTTCATGACGCCGGTGATTCTGCTCAGTGACGGCTACATCGCAAATGCATCAGAGCCATGGTTGCTCCCGGACATTAACGATTACGAACCATTCCCTGCAAAGTTCGAAACTAATCCTGAAGGCTTTGCGCCAGCGAACCGTGACCCTGAAACGCTCGCGAGAGTCTGGGCGAAGCCAGGTACGCCTGGCCTTGAACATCGTATTGGTGGTATTGAGAAGGACTTTGATTCCGGCGATATCTCTTACGACGCAGATAACCACCAGAGAATGACGGATTTGCGAAAGGACAAGATAGAGGGGATAGCAAACTACATTCCAGAACAGGAAGTCTCGCAGGGTAATCCAAAGGGTAAGCTTGCGATTGTCGGCTGGGGATCGACCTATGGGGCAATTCACCAGGCGGTCAAGCGTTGCCGTCAGGAGGGTTTGGATGTTTCACACATCCATGTGAGGTACATGAACCCCCTGCCTAGAAACCTTGGTGAACTGCTTGCCGGGTATGACCAGGTGCTGATGCCTGAAATGAACACGGGTCAATTTATAAATATTATTAGAGCCAGGTACCTGATTGATGCGAAACCATTGAATAAGGTATCTGGGCAGCCTTTTAAAATCAGGGAAGTTGAAACAGCGATTCGTTCGCTACTGGAGTCGTAAGATGAATGCACCTGTGCAAAAACTAACTGCCAAAGATTACTCCTCGGACCAAGAGGTCAGGTGGTGTCCAGGCTGTGGTGATTACGCGATCCTGAAGACTATCCAGAAGCTAATGCCAGAACTGGATGTCCAGAAAGAGAATCAGGTGTTCGTCTCCGGGATCGGTTGCTCGTCACGATTCCCTTATTACATGAACACTTATGGTTTCCACACGATTCATGGCCGCGCGCCTTCATTTGCGACTGGAATGAAGTTGTCGAATCCGGAACTGGACGTTTGGGTGGTTACCGGTGACGGTGATGGCCTTAGTATCGGCGGCAATCATATGATCCACGTGCTGCGTCGAAATGTAGACCTGCAAATACTGCTATTCAATAACGAGATCTATGGCCTGACCAAAGGCCAGTATTCCCCAACCTCCAAGGTTGGGACAAAATCACCCTCGACGCCTGATGGTTCAGTCGATATGCCGTTGCGTCCCTGTGTATTTGCGCTCGGTGCGGGCGCAAAGTTTGTCGCACGAACTATCGATACTGAAGCCAAGCACCTGGCTCCTGTTCTTGGTCGTGCACATGATCACAAGGGCACATCCTTTGTTGAAATTTATCAGAACTGCCCTGTCTACAACGACGGTATTTTCGACCAAATCAAGGATAAGAAAACTGCGGCTGATACAAGGCTCGTGCTAGAGCACGGAAAACCGTTGACCTTTGGTGTAGAAGAGCGGAAGGGTCTCCGATTGAATGCCAAGACGCTATTGCTCGAAATCGTGACCATTGGTGAAGATGGTGTGACTATCGATGACTTGGTTGTGCATGATGAAACCAATAAGGTGTTGGCCCAGATGCTGGCTGGTTTGAAGTTACCAGAGTTTCCTGAGCCGATTGGTGTTTTGTACTGCGAATCGACAGCACCCAGCTATACAGATGATGTTTATCAGCAGCGAATTGTCGTTCGCGAGGCGAAAGGTCCTGCGGATATTAATGATTTACTTCGCAGTGGGCACACCTGGACCGTTAGCTGATCTATATTTGATGGCGTCGCCTCGACCTGTTGTTGGCGTCATCGTCTATGTCATTAGGCAGTTCCCTGATGAACGTAAAGTACTTTTCCTGAAAAGAAGTGGCGGCCAACACATAGATGCCTGGTGGCCCGTGGCAGGTACCCCCAAAGCTGGCGAGGCGCCGCTGCAAACTGCAGTTCGTGAACTTGGCGAGGAAACAGGATTGAGGCCAGATCGGCTGTTTTCCTTCGGCATGGAGATTCCACATGCTGATTCGAACAAGGCATTGGTTACCTTCGTGGCGCTTGTTGATCAAACTACCCCGGTTACACTGAACTACGAGCATAGTGATTACCGATGGATGACTGGTGCTGAGGCTCTTGATCAGGTACCGGATCATTCGAAGTTGTATCTTGACTACTTTCGCCAACGTTTCATTGTTGTATCTCCTGCTCCAGATCTGGAGATTGAGCTCCGTGAACCTGACAACGACTGACGTGATTCTGGTCTATCAATCATGAAGCTGGTAACTTAAGCGCCTTTGGGACGCGCGGGTTTGAGTATTGCGTTTCCCCAAAAAATCAATCAGTAGGAACTGACATGGCTGAGTTTGATCCAGAAGAGAATATAGGCACGATTGCTGTACAGGAGCGGCATCAGTTTGATCTCGGCAGGCTGCAGGAATTCATGGAGGCGAACGTAGACGGTTTTTCCGGCAAGCTAAGCGCGGAAGAGTTCGCCGGCGGCCAGTCCAATCCGACTTACCTGTTGTCTGCAGGTGAAGAGCAGTACGTGATGCGCCGCAAGCCGCCGGGTGAACTGCTGAAGTCTGCGCATGCTGTTGATCGCGAGTTCAAAGTGATGTCCGCACTACAGAACACCAATGTGCCAACGGCTAAAACCTACGCGCTTTGTACTGATGATGACGTGATTGGTACCTGGTTCTACATCATGGAATACCTTGATGGCCGGGTCATCTGGGATAGTACCGCCGGACCTTATACGCCGCAGGAACGCGGCGAGATATGGGATACCGCCAATGACGCGCTGGCTAAACTTCACTGCGTTGATTTCGAAGTCGTAGGGCTTTCCGATTTTGGGAAGCACAACGCCTATATAGAACGGCAGTTATCCCGTTGGTCCAGCCAGTATGAATATACGAAGACCGAAGAGAATCCTTTTATGGATAACCTCATCGAGCACCTGCCAAAAAACGTCCCGCAGGAAGATAGCTGCACCATCGTTCACGGCGACCCGAAGATCGACAACATGATGATGCACAAAGAGCGGAACGAAGTGATAGGCATCCTGGACTGGGAGTTGAGTACGCTTGGCAACCCGCTCAGTGATTTCGCCTACCTGTGTATGCGATATCGGGATTCATTAAGTGGCGTTGACTTGAAGGCTCTGGGCATTCCAAGCGAACAAGAGTATATCGAAGCTTACTGCCGAAGAACGGGTCGTTCCGGCATTGATAACTGGGATTATTACCTGGCGTTCAACATGTTTCGCCTGGCAGCTATTCTACAGGGTATCGCCAAGCGGGTCCGGGACGGCACCGCCGCGAGCCGCAGTGCCGAAGAAGCCGGGTCAGGCGCCTATGACCTTGCCAGGCTGGCTTGGGCGCAGATCGACAAGAGCGTTGATCTGTCCTGACAGATCAGGCCACTCTCTACAGGGAAGTTAAAGTGAGTGAAACGGATGGATAAAAATTATGGATCCCGTTATTGACGTATAAAAAACGGAATGATAATGAGCAAGGTACCGAGCCCAATCAGCGCATACACTTCAGTGACCACGTAGGGGAAAATCACCAGCATCACACCGCAAGCCATCGGCACCATTTTTTTTTGCTTCCTGCCGTAAACCGCCATCGCAATACCGATGGTTCCGAACAGGAATCCCCAGAGCAGGGTGGCTTCGTCCATGCGGAAACTAACTTAAACACTGATCGTTGATGTGGTTCTCCCCGGTCTTAGCTTCGTTCGGCGACAAACACTGGAATTTTCCGGGTCGTCTTTGCCTTGTACTCTCCATAGGGTGGGAATACTTCAACACAAACTTTCCATAATCTCGCTCTTTCTTCTTCGTCTGTGACTTCCCGAGCCGTCATTGCGGTGACCTCGGTTTCATCGCGAATTTCTACGCTTGGGTTTGCGCGAAGGTTGTAAACCCAGACTGGGTTCTTCGGTTGACCGCCCATTGAACCTACCAATACGTAGCTTTTGTCGACCTTGACGCGCATCAGCGGAATTTTTCGAATAGCTCCGGTCTGGTTGCCGGTGTGTGTGACGACGATGCACGGCATGCCCGTATCAAGCAAGGTAGTGCCCTTTGTGCCGCCGCTCGCTTCGTACTCTTCAACCTGTTTGCGGACCCAGTCCAGAGTGGGCGGAATATAATCAGCCATGACTTCACCTTATTGATTAATTGAAAAACAAGAGCATGCCGGTTTTCTGTGGTTGTTGGCAATGAAAGCCAGGCATGTCGAGGATAAAGTTATAGAGAGAGTTGGAACATGTGCCTGCCCTTTGCCTGATGAAACCACACCAGCTTGCTACAACCCCACCAAGTCGTCATCGAGCTGAACCCCGAAAGAGTTCAGTGCACCGGCCAGCATTCTGTATTGCCCGCAGGTAAATACCATATCCATGATCTGTTGGGTGCTGTAGTGTTTTTCCAATCCCAGCCATGTGTCGTCGGTGATAAACACATCTTCGTGTAACTCGTCGGCAGCTTTAAGTATCAGCTTCTCCGGTTCATTCCAGCAGCTGGCAGCGTCACCGACCTTGATGCCCTCAAGTTCTTCATCTGAGAGTCCTGCAGCTTTACCTATGACCACATGCTGACCCCATTCATACCCTGATTTTGAGAGAAAGCCTGCCCTAAGAATGGCGATTTCCCGGTCGCGCGGTAGCAGGGTGGATTTTGCGAGAATGTGATTGCCAAACACGAGCCATCGTTTAGCGAGCTTTTCATGGTGTGCAAGCGTGCGGAAAATGTTTTGTACATTGCCTCGCATTTTCTGTCCGCCCAGTGCGGCATTTTGTTCTTCGTTCCAGTCGTCTTCATGGATGGCAGGTATGCGGGGTTCAGATAGTCTCATGCGGTTCACTCATTGTAATTGGTACGTTGACTATAGGAGAAAAATCGCTGGCCTGCCATGAGCTGCCTGCTATCATTCCGCCCGTCTATCCAGGGAGTACACCATGAGCGGAATCGTCCTACACCAATACGCAGAATCACCTTTCTCTGAAAAAGTACGTTCAATCCTTGGCTATAAAGGAGTGAGTTATCAATCCGTAGAAATACCGATGATTATGCCCAGGCCCGATACCATTCCACTTACCGGTGGCTACCGGAAAACCCCGGTCATGCAGATTGGTGCCGATGTCTATTGTGATACTGCAATCATTTGCAGGGTGATAGATGAAATTTATCAGGAAAACACAATCTACCCTGAAGAGCATCTAGGGATGATCAATACGGTTGCCCACTGGACGGATACGTTTTTCTTCAAGGTATCCGTATCGATCGCATTTCAACCGAAAGCCGCGGCGACTAATCCGCTGTTCCAGGATGAAAGCGCAATGTCGGCATTCATGGCAGACAGGGCAGAGTTTTCGAAAGGTTCCAGTGAATTATTGGGAATGCCATTTGAGACTGCGGAACCACATTTTATAGGCCACCTTAACCAACTGGATCAACAGCTGTCCGTCGGCGGACCTTTCTTGTTTGGTGATAAACCCAGCATTGCAGACTTTTCTACCTATCATAATGTGTGGTTTATCTATACGCAGGAGGCTCTGCGGGATTACTTTTCGCCGTTTGAACATCTGGTGGCATGGTATGAAAAAATGGTGTCCTTTGGCCATGGCAATGTCGAAATGATCGCTGGTTCAGAGGCACTCGCCCAGGCGAGTGTCTCGGAGCCGGAAGAAATGGTGGACGCAGCTTTTCTGGATAATTTCCAGGCCGGGCAGTTAGTGTCGGTGATGCCAATCGACTACGGCTTCCAGCCGGTGATAGGTGAGCTACTGGCAGCCGGTATGGATGAGATAGCTGTTGCCCGAAACGATGATCAGGTCGGGCGGATAGTGGTGCATTTCCCCAGAACGGGATTTCAGGTTGTGGAATAAAGCCGGTCTAACAAAATTTATGCTATCGGAGGCAGGCTGGTCTCCGCGAGTTTTACCCACCAGGTAGCACCGATCGGCAGGATCTCGTCGTTAAAGTCGTAACCGGGGTTGTGTACCATGCATGACCCTGCGCCATCGCCGTTGCCAATCCAAATATACGCACCGGGTTTTTCCTGCAGCATATAGGCGAAATCCTCAGAACCCATTGCTGATTTAGGGTTCAGGTTCACGCGGTCAGCGCCGACTAGTTCCGCGGCAACACTACCGGCCAGATGTGCTTCTATTTCTGAATTGACCGTCGGCGGGTAACGCCGTTCGTACCTGAACTCGCAGCTCGCGCCATAGGCACGGCAGATTTCGGTTGCTACCTGTTTCATCTGTGCTTCCAGTTGCGCCTGTACTTTTGGGGAGAAACAGCGGGTACATCCGCTGATAGACACTTCATTGGGAATGACATTATAGGCATCACCGGCGTGGAACTGGGTGACCGAAAGTACAACCGGGTCCTGCGGATCGATTGATCGGCTGACAATGGACTGGTAGGCCTCGACGATTTTTGTACCGACAACGATCGGGTCTATGGTGAGGTGGGGCATCGCCGCATGGCCACCTTTGCCGGTAACCACCAGTTCAAAAATATCAAAAGCGGCCATCATCGGGCCAGGTTTTACCGCAAAGGTGCCGACTGGCATGCCTGGGATATTGTGCATCCCGTAAACCGCTTCCATCGGGTATCGGTCGAACAAACCTTCCTCCACCATGACACGGCCACCACCTTCGTTTTCTTCAGCGGGTTGGAAAATAAAGTAAACCGTTCCTTCAAATTCACCATGTTCTGCCAGATATTTGGCAGCTCCTAGTAACATAGTGGTGTGGCCATCATGACCGCAGGCATGCATCTTGCCGGCATGAGTAGACTTGTGCGCAAACTCGTTTGCTTCCTGGATGGGCAGGGCGTCCAGATCAGCGCGAAGACCAATGGCCCTGTTGCCACGGCCCTTGGTCAGCGTGCCGACAACACCGGTACTGGCAATACCGGTTTCGATCTCAAGGCCAAACTCACGGAGTTTGTCAGCCACGAGTGCTGCGGTTCTGTGTTCTTCAAATGCGATTTCGGGATGCGCATGTATATCGCGTCGCCACGTGGCCATGATGTCTTTGTCAGCGGCTAGCTGGGGGATGATATTCATAAAGTCGATTCCGTTTGTCGCAGGATGCGTAGTGCAAGCGTTTCTACGTGGCCGTCCTGAATGTTGTGCTGTTTGAGGCTCTGGTGAAGCTCGAGTATATACTCTTTATTACTGCCGCTGGGACCGGTCGAGAAATTGATCTGTCTCGCGATATCCTCGAGAGGTGACTCACCAAGATAGTTAGGGTTGTGTGGGTGCGCTATGTACGTGATACCCGCGATTGTTCGGCCGCTACTGAGGGTTAGGGACAGCTCGGTCCTGTCATATCCGCCTTTCTCCCGGTAGTCCAGGTCTTCTAGGATGTTGGTTGCTTCGCAAGCGGGTAATCGATATGCAGTACCCCAGCAGTGTTCGCTTGCAGATTCAATCAGGGTAACGACACGGCCGGGAAACTCAGGTGTACCGCGATGGTCTGTTGATCCCTGCCAGAATCGCCTGGCCCAGCCTTTGACATGACAGAGTTCACTGGTTTCAAAGTTGAATCCGGTCTTCCACATGATAGAGCCGTAACCAAAGAGCCAGGTCTCATTTGACATCTAAGAGGTTTGCGCGTGGGTTTTGTTGATGTCGTGAATGTAGTTCACGACATCAAGGATGCCGTCTTCCTTGTTATCGCCACAGATAAAGCGGGCAACTTTTTGCAGATCCTCGTGACCGTTGCCCATGGCAACTCCGTGGCCAGCGGCTGTTACCATGGCCATATCATTGAGTTGATCGCCCACGGTACAGGTATGTTCGGCTTCTATGCCCAGGTGTTCGTGTAATTTGGTCAGTCCGTGCCACTTATCCATGTGCTTCGGTGAGATCTCACAATAAAAATGCCCTGAATCCAGAAGGGGTAGGATAATCGTATTGTAGGTGCCCGGGAATCGACTGGCGATTTCTCTGGCGAGCTCGTTTAGAGCTGACTCTCTGTCGAGTGCGCCAGACACAAGATACGCAGGGTCGGAAGCCAGCAGGTCAGCTTTTTCTGCCCACTCGGGATTGTTGTTGAAATGAGCATGCGTCGCATCGTTCCAATTGCTGCCGGTATCAATAATGAAATCAGCGCCACCGAGTTCGTGTGCGTCTCGCTGAGCAAATAACGTTAAATCGAGTTCCCGCGCGAGTTCAGTCACGGGTGTGACATCGTAGTTTTCTGCGTGCAAAGTAGATTGTTCAGGTCCCTTCACGAGCGCACCACCGTTACAGACGGCGTACACGTCAAAACCCAGGCTTTGGATCACAAGGCGGGTGGTTCGATATCTTCGTCCTGTGGCGATAACCACTTCAACCCCGCTAGCGTGCAGATCTTCCAGGGCATCGCGGGTTGCAGGTAATATCTGGTGATTCTCTATGGCAAGAGTGCCGTCAAGGTCTAAAGCGATCATTCTGATCAAGCGATGACTCCAGGGTTAATGCTAGCTGCCTAAACGATACCGTAACTTGATCACGAAGACATCGACCGCTCGATTAGTCCAACTGTCATGAAACAGGTTACTAAAACTCTCTTCTGGACTATTTGGTAGATTAGACCCTCGGGTGTAAACGACAAAAAGATCAGACAGCGGGGCGATCTCCCAGCGATAGCGCGCCTGGAACACCAGCCGACTGATTGAAAAATCTCGGGTGTCGGTAACAGGGGCTGTGTCAGGTATCAGCGAGCCATCACCTGCAGGGACTTGCCATCGATCGCGCTCGAATGCCTTTATACCTACCCATTGCGCGGTGATCCTGAACTGCTGTTTTGCGGTCAGAAAATAGTCTAGCTCCAGTTCTGGCTGCCAGAACTCTGCTTTGTAGGTTGTGAAGTCTCGACCGCTTTGATGGAGCAGCCAATTAGTCCTGTTGATGTAATTAAGTTGGAACTGTGCGGAGAATCGATCGCTGGGTCGCCAGGAGATTTCGTATTTCCAGACATGCTCCTGGCCGCCTATGTCTTCTTCATTGAAGAATACAGCAAAGCCGTGACCTACCTTTTTGGCACTGTCTGTTGAATAGAATCCACCGACTTGCCATCGGGGGTCGATCTTGAAATCACCGTTCCCGGCGCTATTGGTGTCATCCCAGCGAGAAGGGAAGTAGTTCAGTTCTGTAAACAAGAAATGATTGTTATGGAACTGATACTTACGGTTCGCAAAGATACCACTGCGAACCAGTCGGCCGTCTGTGTTGTACTCCTGGTTTAAAAATAGTGAAAATTCGCGAGTCTTGTAATGTTCGAGGTCTGATTCGCTGATTTCCAGTTTATACCGTGTGGCAATGGCGTCGTTTCTGCGCAGGAAGCCGAAGTCATTGATATCGAGGTCTTCGTCAAAGTAGTCGATCCCAATACTGTGTTTTAAACCCTGGCGCGGGGTATAGCTGACGTCGATGAATGCGCCGCTACCACTGACATCATCAACATCGCTGTACAAAGTCTGCCCATCGATATTCCATTTGCCGTCTTCTGAGAGGTAATGGCCGTCGATGCCATGGACTACGGCGTCTTCCTGGGGGTGTGAGACTAATGTCGTGATCCAGCCCAACCCTTTTCGTGAGTTTCCGGTGGTGGATTCATAAAGGAATCGTGCTGCGCCAAAATCGCGACCTTTCTGAAGCAGTCCAACCTCCAGGTTGTTGATCGTGCCTTCTATCTTGGTGTCATCTTCAACAGCGGCGAGCACGCCGTAACGCCAGTTACCCTGTTGCCCGGTAATCTTTGCTGCACCCTGAAGTTCGGTTGGCTGGTTGTTTTCGAGTTGGGTCAGTTCAAGGTTATCAATATCCAGTCCCTTCGGCGGACTGCCGATTCGGCGAGTGTTCACAAGAATGGTGGGTGTGCCCCTGCCGTGTGTCCTGGCTCGGGGTGTTGTCCTGAAAATCTCCTGGCCCTCAAGGAAGAACGGACGCTTCTCAGGAAAGAAGGTTTCAAATGATGTCAGATTGACGACAACATCATCAGATTCTACGTTGCCGAAGTCGGGATTCACGGTAGCGGTCAATTGCATATTCGATGAAGGTCGCCAGAAAATATCAAAGCCTGCTTTGTAGTCATCTTCCGAGTCGATGACGTTGTACCTGGTGGCAGCATAGGGGTAGAACGTGAACTGCTTTGTCGGTGTGATGTTGTCGATACTGAGCGGCTGAAGCGCGCTCATAAACCTGCTGCCAGATTCAGGTAGGGCAGGCCATCCCCATCGCTCACCCAGGTGAGATACGGATCGTGAGATATAAAAACCGATTTGGCGCGATTCGCCAGTTTGTTCGGGCATCGTGATCATGGACCAGGGCAGGAAGTATTCTGCTACCCAGCCACCCTCGGCTTCCGAAGATGCGCCCCGCCAGGCGCCATCCCATTCACGACTAAACTGTCGCTCGGGCAGAACGGTACCGTCGGAGAGTGAATTACCCAGATTGACGGCGAACCAGTAGGCATAAAGGCCTTCACCTGAGGGATCGATGGTAACGGAAATACTGTCTCGGCTGATAAATTGATCGCGCGAAGTGAGCCGCGCTATCAATGTGTCGTTCGGTTGCTCACTAAACACGCCGATATAGAGACCGCGCTCAGTGTAGAAGAATTTTGTGTGGGTGGGGTAGGTCGGTTCTGCCAGGGTTTCTGGCTGCAGGGTCACTGCCTGTGAGTGTGCGGGTAGATCGTTCCAGACGGGTTCATCGAGTTTTCCGTCAATCGTGATGCCTGGCTTGTCATCAACCCTGTCCAGTTCGATGACCGGCAAGGTATTGTATTCCACTGCCCCCTGGACCTCGCTGGCGAGGCAAAGCGAAAGTAATATCGTGCTGATTGTTGGGACGAACAAATGCCGGGGATCGAACAAAACTGGTACCTTAAAATTTGGTCTGATGATGAGTGGTCTGGCGGGCCTTGTGGTGGCGTTTTCCGTGATTAGAGTTGTTATTGATTAGGCACGGTTACCGATCTATTGTTCGCAGGTTGTTGGAACTTACCCGTTGACGCTCATCATAAAGCGTGCGCATTCTACTGAAATTTAGAGGGTTTATCTATCAGTTCGAGATGTTCCAAAGCGGGGGGCTGGCTGTACTGAATGGTTTGGCGCGTCGAGGGGGCTCTATTAAGGTATGGGCCACGCCGATGCCGTGGTATCTTTTTCACGTATACATCGTCGCAAAAGCCCGCTGGTTCGTGATATACAGTCATTTATTAGTTCGGCAATATAGCCAGATCAATTTCACTGAAATATAAGGGGTAATACACCGTGCCAGTATCTGAATCTACAACAGACGAGTTACTCGTCGAAAATCAAGGTCGAGTGGTTGTCATCACGCTCAACCGACCAGAGCGAATGAATGCCATCAGCCGGGATATGCTCGACCAGCTGTCCGCTAAAGTGACCGAAGCGAATAAAGATCCCGACGTGCGCTGTATCGTGCTGACGGGTAATGGGCGCGGCTTTTGTGCTGGCCTGGACCTGGTTGATGTGGGTGGCGGTGGCATCGGTTCTGGAGGTTCTGGTTCAGGTAGCAACCGGCCAAAACAGTTATTTGATTTGCGTGATGCGCCCATCAATGTGATGTGGAATATCGACACACCCATGGTCTGTGCACTTAATGGTGCGGCGGCGGGATACGGCATGGATCTGGCGCTGCTCTGCGACATTCGGGTTGCTGCTGAATCCTCCAAAATGGCAGCGGTCACTGCAAAACGTAATGTTGTGCCCGAGTCCGGTGGTACCTGGTTATTGCCAAGACTGATTGGCTGGGCCAAGGCCGCGGAACTTTACTACCGGGGCAGGGTGGTTGGCGCGCAGGAGTGTCTAGAGATAGGACTGGTGAATACTGTCGTCCCTGACGACAAATGTCTTGAAACAGCAATGGAGTGGGCACAGGAAATTGCCGACAACGCACCGATGGCCGTGCAAACTACCAAACGCATGATGCGTATGGGGTTGGAGCAGTCATATGATACTTCGGTTGATCACCTGATGGTTCATCTGACCGGTATGTTCCAGAGCGAAGACTTCAAGGAAGGTGTTCAATCATTCCTCGAGAAGCGTAAGCCTGAATTTACTGGCAGGTAGGGCCTGATCATCGGAGGGCTCAATGATTATTGAGCCCCTGGTGCGCCGTTCAAGGCCGGGGTATACATGATACCAGCGCGCTCGCAACAGACGTGGTCAGCGCCGCTGGTCTTTTTCCTGTGGGTTAGAGAAACGACCTACCTCTGCCAGTCTTCTTATTCAGTGAAACTATGTTCCTTGAGCGAAAGGCGACAGAGAAATGTGGCTTAATAAGCGGGACCCGACCTATGATCCGTGCTACAGCCATTCACTGAACGGGTAATCTTAAGTTCAGTGAATTTGGGGATATTGTTGAAACGACCAGTGACCAGGATTGGCCACTGGTATTGAGGCGCTTAAGAAGCCTTCTTGTACGGCGGTCGCATCGCGGCTGCGAGTTTTGAAACCGTGTTGGATTGGGTGTAGATGGCTTTGGCATGGCTGAAATTTTTGAAGCCATCGAAGCCGTGATAGGAGCCCATGCCGCTAGGACCGACGCCACCAAATGGCAGGTCTTCCTGTGCAATGTGCATGATCACATCGTTGACGGTGACACCGCCAGAGGTCGTCCGTGTCAGTACTTCACGTTCCTCAGCGCTATCCTGACCAAAGTAGTAGAGGCCTAACGGGCGATCTTTGCTGTTCACGTAGTCCAGTGTTTCTTCGATATCTTTGTACTGCTTGATTGGGAGGATCGGTCCAAAGATCTCATCCTGCATGACTTTCATATCGTCCGTTGGGTCCAGGACGAGCATCGGTGGGATGCGGTGGTGTTCTTGCTGAGAGAAGTCCTCGCTTGCCGGGTTAATCTCAACTACGTTGGCTCCCTTTTCTTTGGCGTCGTCCAGGTAGCTGTTCAGGCGGTCAAAATGACGTTCGTTAACGATGCTAGTGTAGTCAGGGTTATCTATGATGTTGGGGAACATCTTGGCAACGGAGTTCTTTGCATGCTCCACGAATTCATCTTGGCTTTCTTCAGGCAGGATGACGTAGTCCGGCGCAAGGCAGATCTGGCCGGCGTTCATGGTCTTGCCCGCCATGATATTGGTAGCCGCCAGTTCCAGGTTGGCAGATTTTCCGATGATGACAGGAGACTTGCCACCCAGTTCGAGGGTGACAGGAACCAAATTTTCCGCAGCAGCTTTCATGACGTGCTTGGCAATCGAGGTTGCACCGGTGAACAGCAGGTGATCAAAAGGTAATCTTGAAAAGGCGCCGCCAACATCAGGGCCGCCGGTGAAGACTGCGACTTCTTCTTCATCAAATGCTGCCGCGAACAATTCCTTCATCAGCTCAGAGGTTTGGACTGTAAATTCTGACGGTTTTATCATGGTGCGGTTGCCTGCTGCGAAAACACCAGCAAGCGGTGCGAAGGTCAGCTGTACTGGAAAGTTCCAGGGGCTGATGCAGCCGACGACGCCCAAGGGCTGGTATTCGATTCGTGAGCGTGCGCCAAAAATCCCTAGCGGGAACATGCTTTTACGCTTTTCAGGCCGCATCCATTTTCGGAGCTGCTTTTTTGATGACTCAAGCGGGCCGATGGAACCATCTATGTCAGTCATCTTGGACTGTTCTAGGGAACGGTGACCGAAGTCTGCCGCCATTGCCTCACTCAGTTTTGTTCCGTGGGTTTTCAGTATGTCGATAGCCCGGTCAATTCGGTCAATTCTGGTTTCCGCGGAAACAGAGCCTTCTGAGATGTAGGCCTTCTTTTGGCGGTCGAGGACTGCCTGCATGTCTGCTTGTGTGGGTTCTGCATTAGTCATGGGTGACTTGTCCTTTTGGAATTGGTGGTGTGACAAAGGCGCTATTCTAGCAAATTACGCCGGATTAGCTCTATTTGGTGTTTCTTACGTCGGGGTTGGAGGTTTGGGTTGGTCAGGTTTAGGGGATAGCTCTTGTTCATGGTCTGCTGGGGTGATTGAGTAGATGAAGGCGTCGTGGAGTTTGCCGTGGAGTAGCAGGCGGTTTCTTGCGCGTCCTTCGAATTGGGCGCCGGCGGCTTCAGCGACGGCCTTGCTGGCGCCGTTTTGGACGGACATGACAATTTCTATTCTTTGCAGGCCCAGTTTTTCGGTGCAGAAACGGGCGAGGCCGATTGTGGCTTCTGTGGCAATACCTTTGCCCGTGCTCGGAGTTTTGATCCAGTAGCCAAGGTTTGCGATCGGGTGCTCATCGATCTGGTTGACGCCGCAACCGCCGTGAAACTCGGTCCCATCCTTGCTGAAGATACCAAAGCTATAGGCGGAGCCGTCCTTCCAATTGGGTTGGATGGAGTTTAGCCACTCCGAGGCATCGTTCATTTGGTAGTCAGGGTGGCACCAGGGCAGGAATTCGAAGACTTCCGCGATGGATTCTCTGGCGGCGTGGAACAACACTTTTTCGTCGAGGATAGAGTAACGGCGAATCAGGAAGCGTTCAGTCTCGAAGGACAGCGGAATTGGTGTTGTCAGGTTCAATAGAATTCTTCAGTGGTATAGGTGAAAACTTCTGTGTTCTGCCAGTCTTGTGAGTCGAGCCCGGCTTTTGCCCTTAGCTCGGTGATGAATTGTCTGGGATCACGGATCTGTTGCCACACGGATGGAAGGTAAGTTGCCTGGCGTGATCCCTCCTTGATAATCAGGCCATCCATGCCCGGTCGTAATTTGCCCGCAAGATCCTCTAGCGATGAAGCAGACAAGCTTTCCGGTTGGCTCAGGATTGAAATATGGATGTCTATCTGTTGATACTCTTCATGGCTGAGACCGCTGAATCTAGGGTCCTCAAAGGCTGCGGCCTGGGCATTTTTGGCAACGTCAAGCACTAGAGGACGGTGTGCTTGCAGTGATCCGATACATCCACGTAGCTTTCCAGCCATGTTCAGAGTGACAAATGTGGCTCGTTCTTTCTTTAATCTTTCTGAAAATAGGTTCAGGTCAATATTGAAATTTTTTCCACCCTCCAGTGGGTTGCGGATGGCTTCTCTCGCTAGCTGAAGCAGCGTTTGTTTATCTGCGAGTGTCCATGTGTCGATGTTCTGTTTTGCTTCTTCTGTCACGAGCCAGGCCCCGTAGCCGACGACACGACCTTTGTTACCCGCTGTGTCGCCTGAATTTTTGACGTTGACAGTCTTTATCGCCAGGCGGTGTGTCTTTATATGGTGCGTCTTTATATAGTGCAACAGTCCATTCACCGGCCTGCAACCGCAGGCTTCATCACCCTTCAATGTTGCGTCCAGCGCCATGATCTTTCTGGTCGTGTTCGCGTCTAGCGAGTTCGCCGTGTTGTAGGCTTCAAAGTGGCTCAGGTCACTGCTTATCACGATGAGGGTTTCATCTCCGCCCCAGAGCTTTTCCAGCACCGTGGCCACGGCTTCTTTACTGGCATCACCGACCACGATAGGTACCAGTGTAAAGTCATCCAGTACCTGTTGCAGAAATGGTAGGTGAACCTCCAGGCTGTGCTCTTCGCGGTGGGCTTCGTCAAGGAATACAACAGAAGCGCCGCCAACAATTTGTTGGATGCTTTCACTGTCGATGGGGATATCTCCTAGCGGTGTTCGAAAACTGGTGCTCAAGGGGACGGCCATGCCTTTGAAGGCAACTCGGTGTGATGGACCCAGTAACACGACGCGTTTGATCCTGCCGTGAGCGCTAGCCAGTTTTCTGTATACCTCACCTGCAATGGCGCCTGAATAAATATATCCGGCATGCGGTGCGATGATGGCTTTAGGGCAGTCCAGCCCCGCGTCTCCCTCTAAATAGGTGCTGATCAGAGCGCTGAGCGTTGCGGCGTCATTCGGGTAGAATGTCCCTGCAACGGCTGGTTCACGAACAGTTGTCATTGGGTATACCTGGACCTGTTATGGGCATTATAATTTCAATAGCGGATGAAACCAATTGGCATCAATAACGACCAGGGATTGGGCGAGAAAGCCTGAACCTGACAATCACGGCAAAAAGGCGACCCAGTATTGGCGCAAGCTGGATGATGGCAGGGTGCAGTGTGAGGTCTGCCCGCGGTTTTGCAAACTCAGGAATGGCCAGCAGGGGCTTTGTTTTGTCCGGGTCTGCGAGAATGACCAGATTGTCCTGAACACTTATGGTCGATCGAGTGGTTTTTGTATCGATCCGATCGAAAAGAAGCCCCTGAATCATTTCCTGCCAGGCACACCGGTACTGTCTTTTGGCACCGCCGGCTGCAATCTCGCCTGCAAGTTTTGCCAAAACTGGGACATGAGCAAGTCTCGCGAGATGGACAAACTGGCCGATGAAGCCTCGCCCAGGAAACTGGCTGAGGTGGCCGAAGAAACGGGCTGTAAGAGTATCGCTTTCACCTATAATGATCCCGTGATTTTCCTGGAGTATGCGGTTGACGCGGCGCTTGCCGCCCGCGAGAAGCAGATCAAATCAGTGGCTGTGACAGCGGGTTATGTTTGCCCGGAGCCACGAGCGGAGTTCTTCGAGCATATGGATGCCGCCAATGTCGATTTAAAAGCATTCAATGAAGGTTTCTATCACAAAATCTGCGGCGGACACCTGGCGCCGGTGCTGGAAACACTGAAGTACCTAAAACATGAAACCTGTGTTTGGCTAGAGGTCACAACACTGCTGATTCCGGGTGAAAATGACTCCAATGGTGAGTTGGAAGCGATGACGCAGTGGATCGTCGAAAACCTTGGTGCTGACGTGCCGCTTCACTTTTCAGCGTTCCATCCTGATTACAGGATGCTGAGTCACCCTAATACTTCTGTTGAGACGCTCTCAAGGGCTCGTGACATTGCGATTTCGGCCGGGTTGCATTACGTTTACACCGGAAATGTTCACGATAGTCCAGGTGGTTCAACTTATTGCCCCAATTGTGCGGCCAGATTGATTGAGCGGGATTGGTATCAACTCGGTGAATGGCAGCTCGACAGTCAGTCGTGCTGTAAAATATGTGGCGCCTGGATAGCAGGTGTTTTTGAGGCGTTACCCGGAACCTGGGGTCGCCAGCGTCAGGTTGTGCGTATAAATAGTACTTGATAACCGAAGGGGATTAATCGTGCCGAGTCCCGTCACGTCCATTGAAGACATCGTTTCACAGATTAAGAATCCGCCGGATATCAGCCTGGATTGCTCTGTGGTCGATAGGGGTATCGATAATTATCATGTGGATGTAGAGATTTCTCCAGCATTTACGCGGTTGGTCAGGGAAGCCGTAGAACAAAACATGAAACTGTTGATCGCCGGTAAGCCGATGATTTCGGGCAATGCTGAAATAATGCAGAAAGTCAGGGAGGCCTATACGGATCTGATGAGGGTGACGTTGCATCGATGCAAGACGGACCTTAAGCCAGAGCAAGTTAGCATCCTGCAGTTTGGCATCGTGAAGTTTGTCATCCAGGAAGTCCTTGGTGCACTGGCTGCCTACGGCGAGAGGCTTGAAGAGACTTTAGGCCAACAGAAATATTCAGGTTCAAGGTCGCTGCTGGCAACCCAGGAAAAAATGACCTGGTTCAGGAAGCACGTTAACGAGTTTCAGTTTCGAATCGTCCGGTTGTTCTTAAGGCAGTTTATGCGTGAAGAAAACAATCAGTTAAAGGCGTTACGAGAGCAGGTCGTTGGCGAATTTATGGAAGCTGCCAGCGTGCTCTGCAACCCCCTCCTGTACGCAAGGACGCCCAAAGAACCCTTGCTCTTGCTGGATTATTACGTGATTTGGCCAGGCAATGGCGCAGAGTTTGAGAAATTGAACGATGCTCTGGAAGCAGGATTCAGGAAAGCGTTTGCACGCCAGGTATTCGTCCCACTGCGTAATAAAACAAAGCTCAGATCCGCGCAGTCAGAGGTTTATGACGAGCTGGGCGGACTGTTTGCATCGCAAATCGTGCTTGGCCCATCAGATGACCAAAAAGATATCGTCGAGGAAAGCTTGAGTTGGCTGGAATATCCCGATAATGCCCGGTTGCTGTTTGACGAGAAAGTTCACGAACGCCACCTTAGCCAGGAAGGCCTGGGGTTCTCCGTAGGTAGGCAGCTAAAAGGTGACATCAAGAAACTTCGTACAATCGCCCAGGGTTTACGCAAAGCGGTAGGCGACAAAAAAGCTGTTCGGCGTTTGCTGGTGAGCTACGCGCTGCGTGATAAAGTGACACAGGCAGACCTTGATCTGATCGAGCTTGAGGATATTCTTGGGTTTGTGTCTGGTCTCGAATCAGAACAGGTCCATGATCTCGTTGCTGGCACCGCAGAAGGATGCCTGGCTCTTCAGACGAAGCTTGAGGAATGCAAAGCCCGGTTCGACAGGATGATGCGGGAATCTGAAGATGACTTGACGGTCAGATTGCTGACCGACTATTGTCGATACCGCCAGCACTTAAAGTTCTACCGGTTTGCGCATCGAATGTTTAACCGGCTATCAGTGATAACGGAACCTCAGAAAATCCAGTTAGCCAAGGCCGGTGGTAATCTTTACCGGCTGCTTAGCAGTGCGGAAGTCAAAAATATTGGTTCGGACGAGAAGCCGGAAGTTGTCCATCACACGATTTTGAAAGCAGATGTGAGAGGGTCAACAACGGTCACCGCAGAGCTGACAAAACGGGGGCTCAACCCTGCTTCTTATTTTTCACTTCGTTTTTTCGACCCGATCACCGAGCGGTTGGCTGCTTACGGTGCGGTCAAAGTATTCATTGAGGGGGATGCTGTCATTCTTGGCGTTTATGAATACAACAATGCACCGGATGAATGGTTCAGCGTCTCCCGCGCCTGCGGCATGGCGAAGGAAATGATCGATATTGTCACCTCGAAGAATGCCGATTCGAAACAGACGGACTTACCATCGCTGGAGATCGGTATAGGCATTTGTTATTTAAATGAGCGGCCGCTATTTCTGTTCGATGATAATCGCCCGATCATGATTTCTTCCGCTATTGGCAAAGCAGATCGCTTTTCATCATGTTCCTGGAGGCTGCGGGAAGACTACGATTCCGGAAATTTCAATGTTGATGCCTACCTGTTAGATGATAATGACGGGGTCAAAGGCGATAAGGGACAGACAGTTCTTCGCTATAACGTTAACGGCATTGTTATAGATGACGCCGCCTTCGAAAAATTGCAGTCCGAGGTT